>Ga0116168_1001580_pt1 | contig 16654 bp, 12 predicted proteins | sample AD_UKC129_MetaG_FD_89795 | JGI IMG/M metagenome (GOLD analysis project Ga0116168, IMG submission 89795) | Active sludge microbial communities of municipal wastewater-treating anaerobic digesters from Canada - AD_UKC129_MetaG | ecosystem: Engineered > Bioreactor > Anaerobic > Digestate | place...
CGAGGCGTTCGTTGATGACGAGGTGGATGCCACGGCCTCGGTAGACGTCGAGACGGATGCCACGGTCGCAGTCGGGATCGCGCCGGAGGCATCCGTGCTGGTCGAGCCGGTCGAGCCGGTAGGACCTGATCCCGAGGCATCCGCGCCCGTCGCGCCAGAGCCCCGTGAGCCCGTCTCGCCGCCCACCGAGGTCGTGCAGGCCATCGAGCGTCGCAACTGGAGCCGCGGACTCTTCGCGCTCGCCGCGTCGATGGTGTTGCTCGTCGGGATCGGCTGGGGAACCGGGGCGATCGCGAACCTGTGGCGCACGCCCGCCGCGGTGACCGCGCTCGAGCAGATCGAGGCGGCGCCCGACGCGGGGGTCGCCCAGACCCGCTTCGAGGGCGGAACCGCGACCGTGCACTGGTCGGAGAGCCTCGGCAAGGTGGTGCTCGTCGCCGACGGGCTGCCGACCCTGCCCGCAGACCGCACGTTCGAGCTCTGGTACGTGCGCGGCGAGTCGCCCATCTCGGCCGGCACGTTCACGGCCGACGGTTCGGCCGCGACCGCGCAGCTGACCGGAACGATGCAAGCGGGCGACACGATCGCGGTGACGGTCGAGCCGTCCGGCGGTGCCCCCGACGGCAAGCCGTCCACCACGCCGCTGTTCGCCGTCTCGACGGCCTGACCCGCCTGCGCGTCCCGCTGCCCCTGCTGGCCCCACCGCGCGTGGCCGCCGGTAGCCTGGACGGGTGAGTGATGACCGGTCGGACGCGCCCCGTGAGTACCACCGCCCGGTGCAGCGACCGGCGTCGACCTTCGACCGCCGGTTCGGCTCGACCGATCCGGCCGAGGTGTCGAGGGCGGCGCACGCCACGGCATCCGCTCTGCTCACCCGCGTGCGCGACGAACCCTCCGACGAGGTCGTCGAGCGCCTCGTGACGTTCACCGACGCGCACGGCATCGACACGCTCGCCGAGCTGTGGTCGCACTCGCCGGCGTCATCGCTCCCCGGTGCGCTGTGGCGCCTGTACCTGCTGCAGCTGATGGTGCGCGACGATGCGCGCACCGCGGCGCTGCTCTACGAGCGCGGCAGCGCCGTGCGACACGGCATCGACACCGTGATCGCCGGCGCGCCCACGCCTGCCGGGCCCGAGGAGCTGATCGCGCTCGTCGACGAGATCCTCCGCGGGGTGTTCGTCGGCGACTTCGCGGTCGCCCTCGAGCGCGCCGCGTCGTTCTGCCGCGTCGAAGCCGCGGGCGCCGCTGACCTGGCCGACGACTACGACGCCGCCGAACCCGAGCGCGCGGCCGCGCTCACGACCCGCGCGCTGCGCCTCGACACCTACGCGGGCGAGCTGACGACGTGCGCGGCGCTCTGGCGCCGCGATTCGCTCACCTGACGGCGCGGGGCGCGGGCGGAGCGGGGGAGTGCGCCGGCCGGGCACAGAAGTGCCGGGCCGCAGAACGCCTCTCGGCGCGTGGCCGCTCAAAGCGGCGAAAGATGGAGCCCGGGGTTACTGCGGCCCGGCTGATCCAGTGTAACCGAGCGGCGCGCCCGGGCATTCCCGGCGCCGGCGCCCGGCGTAGGCTCGGCGCATGGCTTGGCGCTTCGCTCTCATGATCGACCCCGCAGCGGCCGGCGACGACCGCGCCGACTACGACGACACCTTCACCGAGGTCGACCCGGCGGCGCCCGCGCTCACCGTGGGTGAGCTCAGCACGCAGCGCGGCGACGGCATCTTCGAGTCGATCGGGGTCGTCGACGGGCACCCGCAAGAGGTCACCGCGCACCTCGAGCGACTCGCCCATTCGGCGCAGCTGTGCGAACTGCCCCTGCCGGACCTCGCGCAGTGGCGGGCCGCCGTCGACCGGGCCGCCGCGCACTGCGGTCCCGGCGAGTCGGTCATCAAGCTGATTCTCAGCCGCGGAGTCGAGCACGGACCGGCGCCGACCGCGTGGGTGACGGCCGCCGAGGCATCCGATTTCACGCGGGCGCGCACCGAAGGCATCCGCGTCGTCACGCTCGACCGCGGGTATTCGCTCGCGACGCCCGCGCGCGCCCCCTGGCTGCTGCTGGGAGCGAAGACCCTGTCGTACGCCGTAAACATGGCGGCCCTGCGCGAGGCGAAGCGCCGCGGCGCCGACGACGCGATCTTCACGACGAGCGACGGGTACGTGCTCGAGGCGCCCACCGCGTCGCTCATCGTGCGCCGCGGCGACACGTTCGTCACGCCCGCCCCGAACGCCGGTATCTTGCACGGCACCACGCAGCTCAGCCTGTTCGAGCACCTCGCTCTGCGCGGCTTCGCTGTCGGCTACGAGCCGATCCGCCTCGCCTCGCTCGCCGAGGCAGACGCCGCGTGGCTCGTCTCGAGTGTGCGCCTGGCCGCGCCGATCACCGCGATCGACGACGCGCCGCTGGCGGTAGATGCCGAGTTCACGGCATCCCTCAACGCCTACCTCCTGAGCCCTCGCGACTGAGCCCCGGCCCGAGCCGCCCCGCCCCGAACTGCAAGGGATCTCGGCCGACACGCCGCGCGCGGCGCCGTAACCGCGGCGTGTCGCGCATGAAGCCGTGCAGTTCCGGTGCCGGGCGCGGTCAACGCGCGCCGAGGATGCCTAGGGCACCGAGAATGGCGGACTCGACGAGTTCCCAGTCGTGCACGATCATGGCGTAGTCGAACCGCAGCGTGAGGTAGCCCCAGGCTGCCGCGTTCGCATCGCGCACGAGATCTTTGTGTCGCAGCCGGTCGCCCTCATGATTTTCGACGCCGTCGGCCTCCACGATCAGTCGATCGGCGATCAGGGTATCCACGCGCCCGACCGCTGCGATCTGGCGTTGCGTCTGCACGGTCCACCCGAAGCGTCGCAGGCGCCAGCGCAGCAGCGACTCGAGCCCGCTGTCGGCATCGTGCCGTGCGAGGGCCAGTGCCTCGCGCATCGCGTGGGTGGAGTGCGCGCGCAGCCAGCGCAGACCGTGCGCGGTGATCAATCCTTGTCGCAGGGCCGATTCGAGAACGACGAAGAACTCCTCGACGCCGCGGCATCGGTAGATCTGCCGCAGAATTCGCGGAAGGGATGGTGCGGTGTCGGGGGCGCCGCGCGCTTCGCCCTCCCAATGCTCGACGCATCCGCAGGTGTCGGGGTGGTACGACCGCTGGCCGTCGCACATCGACACGTGCGTGCGCGCATCCCTTGTGAGCACCCAGAGCCCCAGGTGTCGCGCAGCCGTGATGCACGCGATGCGCCCGCCGTGAGCGGCGACGTCGCGCACGGAGCTGCAGGCGTCGGGAGCCGTGTAGACCCCGCGCCGCGCACGGACCAGAGCCCCGGCATCCACCCTCCGACGCAGGTCGGCGTCGCCGACACCTGCGCGGCGCAGGGCCGCCGGCGTGAAGATCGCGGGGGAGCGGGTGCACATGCCTCCACCGTGGCGTCCGATCGCGCCCGCGGCGGGGGTCACGACGCGATCTGTGGACCGATCCGAGGATCCTGCACCTGGGGAGGAGGCGCGTGCGGCGCAAGATCAGGTGCGGCGCCGCACGGAACTGCAAGGTCGCACGAGCGACACGCCGCGGCGAGCGCCTGGATCACGGCGTGTCGCCCACGATCCCTTGCAGTTGCGGGCGGAGGGACGGCGACGGATGCCGAGGCCCCGCAGCGGCGCAGACGGATGCCAGGGCACCCGCCTCAGATCAACCGAAGCGGCCCGAGACGTAGTCTTCGGTGGCCTGCACCGAGGGGCTCGTGAAGATCGTGTTGGTGTCGTCGTACTCGATGAGCTTGCCGGGCTTGCCGGTGCCGGCGATGTTGAAGAACGCGGTCTTGTCAGACACGCGCGACGCCTGCTGCATGTTGTGCGTGACGATGACGACGGTGTAGTCGCTCTTGAGCTCTTGGATGAGCTCTTCGATCGCGAACGTCGAGATCGGGTCGAGGGCCGAGCACGGCTCGTCCATCAGCAGCACGTCGGGCGAGACGGCGATCGCGCGCGCGATGCACAGACGCTGCTGCTGGCCGCCCGACAGGCCCGAGCCGGGCTTGTCGAGGCGGTCCTTGACCTCGTTCCAGAGGTTCGCGCCCTTCAGCGACGTCTCGACGAGGGCGTCGGCGTCGCTCTTCGAGATGCGCTTGTTGTTGAGTTTCACGCCCGCGAGCACGTTCTCTTTGATCGACATCGTCGGGAACGGGTTCGGCCGCTGGAAGACCATGCCGACGTGACGGCGCACGAGCACGGGGTCGACGCCGGGGCCGTACAGGTCGTCGCCGTCGAGCAGCACTTCGCCCTCGACGCGCGCGCCGGGGATGACCTCGTGCATGCGGTTGAGCGTGCGGAGGAAGGTCGACTTGCCGCAGCCCGACGGGCCGATGAACGCGGTGACGGCGCGGGGCTCGATGTTCATCGAGACGCCCTCGACGGCGAGGAAGTCGCCGTAGTAGACGTTGAGGTTTTCGACTTCGATGCGCTTGGACACGGTGGTGCCTTTCGTTGCTTAGCGTGCCTTCGGCGCGAAGACCTTCGCGACGATACGGGCGATCAGGTTGAAGATGACGACGAGGATGACGAGCAGCAGAGCCGCGCCCCACGCCTGTGCCTGCGATGCGTCGATGTCTTGCCCGGGGAAGCTGTAGGCGGTGTAGGCCATGACGGGCAGGGTCTGCATCGGCCCGTTGAACGGGTCGGCGTTGAAGTTGTCGGTGAAGCTCGCGGCGATGAAGATCGGCGCGGTTTCGCCGACGACGCGGGCCACGGCCAGCACGACACCGGTGATGATGCCGCTGGCGGCGGTGCGCAAGACGATCTTGATGATCGTGATCGACCGGGGCACGCCGAGCGCGAAGGATGCCTCGCGCAGCTCGTTCGGCACGAGGCGCAGCATCTCTTCGGTCGAGCGGATGACGATGGGGATCATCAGCACGCACAGGGCGATGGAGGCCGAGAAGCCGCTGAAGGCCTTGGGCCCCACGATGAGCGCGAACAGAGAGAAGGCGAAGAGGCCCGCCACGATCGACGGGATGCCGGTCATGACATCGACGAGGAAGGTGATCGCGCGGCGGAGCGGGTTGTTCGGCTGCGCGTACTCGACGAGGTAGACGGCGGCCAGAATGCCGATCGGCACAGAGATCAGGGCCGCAATGCCGGTGATGATGAGCGTGCCGACGATCGCCTGCAGCGCTCCCGGGGTCGCGACGACCTCGAGCGTGTCGGCGTCGAAGGCGGTGCCGCCGACCTGGGTCACGAAGCTCCACGAGAGCACCCCCATGCCCTTCGAGACGACGGTCCAGAGGGTCGAGATGAGCGGTGCCACGGCGAGCACGAAGGCCGAGGTGACGAGACCGCGAACGACGCGGTCGGTGGCCTTGCGACGCCCCTCGACGATCGACGAGAAGACGCCCATCGCGATGAGGTAGAGCACGGCGCTGAAGACGAGCCAGGTGGCGATCTCGAAGCCCCCGAGCAGCAGCTGCACGACGGCGACGACGACCAGCGATGCCGCGAACGCGGCCGGCTCGATGAACCGCGGCAGCCGGCCGCTGGTGAGCGACAGCGGCGCTGTCGTCGGCGCGGAGACGGTGGCTTGGGTCATGAGCGCTTTCCTCTCTTGCGGCCCTTCGCGCCCGGCCCGGTCGCGCCGATGATGTAGCGCGCGAGCATGTTGACGGCGAGCGAGACGACGAAGAGCATCAGGCCCGTGCCGATCAGCGCGGAACGCTGCAGGTCGGTGGCGATGGGGAAGTTCAGGGCGATGTTCGCCGCGATCGTCTGCGAGTTGTAGCCGTCGGTGAGCAGCGCCGTCGAGAAGATCAGGCTGGGCGAGATGATGAGTGCGATCGCCATCGTCTCGCCGAGCGCGCGGCCGAGGCCGAGGAGCGTGGCCGAGACCATACCGCTGCGCGCATGCGGGATGACCGCGAGCCGGACCATCTCCCAGCGGGTCGCTCCGAGGGCGAGCGCCGCCTCTTCGTGCAGGCGCGGCGTCTGCAGGAAGATCTCGCGGGTGATCGAAGTGACGATCGGAAGGAGCATGACCGCGAGCACCACGCCACCGGCGAGCATCGGCGACCCGGTGCTCGAGACCGGCCCGCGGAAGAGCGGAATCCAGCCGAGGTATTCGTTCAGGAATTGGGCGAGCGGCAGCAGGAGCGGGCGCATGACGATGATGCCCCAGAGGCCGAAGACGATCGACGGCACCGCGGCGAGCAGGTCGATGATGTACCCGAGGAAGCCGGCGATGCGCCGGGGCGCGTAGTGCGAGATGAACATCGCGATGCCGATCGCGACCGGCGTGCCGAGGATCATCGCGATGAACGCGGCCCAGATGCTGCCCCACAGCAGCGGGCCGACGTACTCCCAGAAGCTGCCCCAGTCTTTGTTCTGGTAGCCGGCGAGGTCGCCCTCGGACCAGTTCGCCGTGATCGCGGGAAGGCCCTTGAGGATGAGGAAGATGGCGACGCCCGCGAGGATCAGCATGATCGACACGGCGGCGGTCGTCGACAGCCCCAGGAAGAACGAATCACCGACGCGTCGTCCGCCGACGATCTTCGACTTCGGCGGGGCAGAAGTTGCGGTGGCGGCGTCAGTCACGACGCCCCCTCAGGGCGTGAGGGGCCATGGGTTCTCCTCGGGTCGAAGATCGCAGATGGTGATCGAAGAGTCGGGCGTTGCGGGAGTCCGGCTCAACAGAACCTTCGCGCGGGCACGAAGACTCGGTTCAGCCTTGTCCGGCCTGAGCGCGAGGGCGCAGGCCGGACAAGGACCGAGGGATTACTTGATCGCGCTCAGCGTCTCGGCCGCCTCGGCGAGCACCGAGTCGGGGAGGGGAGCGGAGCCGGCGTTCTTCGCGGCGACCGACTGTCCGAGCGAGCTCGTGACGAAGCCGAGGTACGACTTGACCAGCTCAGCCTGCGCGGCGTCCTTGAACGTGGAGCAGACCACGGCGTAGGAGACGAGCGGGATCGGGTACGACTCGGGGGTCAGCTTGCTGTAGTCGAACTTCTTCGTCAGGTCGCCCGTCACGCCGTTGGGCGCGGCGACGGCCGCGGCCTCGAACGTGGCCGACACGGCCTCGCCGCTGTACGCGACGGCGGTGCCGTCGGTGACGATCGACGCGGCGTTCAGGGTGCCGATGGCCGAGTGGTCGGCGTAGCCGATCGTTCCGGTGCCGGCCTTGACGGCCTCGACGACGCCCGAGCCGCCCTTCTGCTTCGAGACGTTGCCTTCGACCGGCCAGTCCTTGCCCGCGGCGTAGGTCCATACCGACGGCTGCGTGGCCGAGAGGTAGTTGGTGAAGTTCTGGGTCGTGCCCGAACCGTCGGAGCGGGCGACCGTGGTGATCGCACCCGCGGCCAGCGCGGTGCCGTTGTCCTTGGTGATGGCCGGGTCGGACCAGTCGGTGATCTGCAGGGCGAAGATCTTCGCGATCGTCTCGCCGCTGAGCTTCAGCTCGGTGACGCCGGGGATGTTGAAGATGATGGCGACACCGTCGAGGTAGATCGGGATGTTCACGCCACCCTCGGTGCACAGCGCCTTGGACTGGGCGGTCTGGTCGGCGTTGAGGGGCGAGTCGGAGCCGGCGAAGTCGTACGCGCCGCTCAGGAAGTTGGTGACGCCACCGCCCGAGCCCTGCGACTTGTCGTAGTTGATCGTGACGTTCTTCGCGGTCGCGTTGTACGCGGTGGTCCACGCCGTCTGAGCGTTCGACTGCGCGCTCGAGCCGCCGGCGGTGATGGTGCCCGACAGCGAAGGATCGATCGTGAACTCGACGTCGGACGAGGTCGGGGTGGGGGTCGCGGTGGACGCGGTGTCGGCCGCCGACGAACATCCGGCGAGGGTGAGGGCCGCGACGGCGGCGACAGCGCCCAGCTGGGCGATGCGAGTGAGCTTCACTGTGAGTTCCTTCGGGTTATCAGGGGTAGTCGGCCCGGTGCGGGGCACGCCCGTGACGGTAGACATCGACTCTTAAGAGCGTGCGCTGTGCCGGTGAACGGCAGGTGAACGCCTGCGGCGGCACCGCGGCTCGCCGGGCGTCGTCGTTATCCAGCGGTTCACGTGGCGACGTTAAAGTCGGCACCATGGCCAAGACCACGACAGGCAAGGCGCAGCGGCACGCGCGCGAAGCGATCGATGAGGCGAGCACCGCCCTCGCCCGCGCGAAGAAGGCGACCGCGTCGCTGTCGGCGAAGCAGGCGCGCCGCCTGGATGACTACGTCGGTGACGCACGCAGCGCCGTGGATGTCTCGAAGAAGAAGATCGCCCGGAAGCCCCGGAAGGTCGCTCACGACGCCGAGCGGGCGGCGCGGCGTCTGGAACGCGCCGTTGCGAAGGCGGTGGCCCGCGCAGAGCGGAAGGCCCGGTTGCGCGAGTCGGCACGGCGTGCGGCCGCCGATGCCGAGCGTGCCGAGCGCGAGGCGGCGGAGCGCGCCGCCGAGGCGAAGGCGCTGCGAAAGGCGGCGCGTCGGGCGCAGAAGGAGGCCGCGCGGGCCGAGCTGGATTCCCAGGCGGCGGATGAGGCGCTGGTGGCCGAGCTGACCTCGTCGGGGGCGGTCGAGGCCGCGGGCCCGGTCGAGGCCGCGCGCGACGCGCCCGTCGCCGAGGAGCCCGCGGCGGCTTCGGAGCGCACCGACCTCGCTGCCCTGACCGTCGTCGAGCTTCGTGCGCGGGCGCGCGCGGAAGGCCGCACCGGGTACTCGCGACTGACGAAGTCGCAGCTGATCGACCTGCTGTCCTGACGTGTCGGAATCCAGCCCCCGGGGCATCCTCGACCGATCGGCGCACGCGCCCGCCGCCCGCACTCTCCTCGACGTTCTGCGCGAGACCACCGCGCGCCACCCCGAGGCCTCGTCGATCGACGACGGTTCGGGCGCGCTCAGCTATCGCGAGCTGATGGCGCGCGTGCTGCAGACGGCGGCGCGTCTGAACGAGCGAGGCGTCTCGCGCGGCGACCGCGTCGGGGTGCGCATGGCCTCGGGGTCGAAAGAGCTGTACATCGCGATCCTCGGCATCCTCGCCGCCGGTGCCGCCTACGTGCCGGTCGACGCCGACGATCCCGACGACCGCGCGCGGCTCGTGTTCGGCGAGGCGAAGGTGCGCGGCGTGATCGGCGGGAACGGCGAGTACGAGCCGGTCGACTCCGAACCGGGCGCACCGGAACCCGGGGACGCCAGCGGTCACCTGTTCGACGGCGACGCGCCGCACCCGTCGACGCACGCGATCATGGCGGTGGCCCCGCCCCGCCCCGAAGACGACGCCTGGATCATCTTCACGTCGGGCTCGACGGGCGTTCCGAAGGGTGTCGCGGTGAGCCACCGCTCGGCTGCGGCCTTCGTCGATGCCGAGGCGCGCCTTTTCCTGCAGGATGCCCCGCTGGGCCCCGACGACCGGGTGCTGGCGGGTCTGTCGGTCGCCTTCGACGCGTCGTGCGAGGAGATGTGGCTCGCGTGGCGGCACGGCGCGTGCCTCGTGCCCGCGCCGCGCGCGCTCGTGCGATCGGGCGAAGACCTGGCCCCGTGGCTGCTGCGGCAGGGCATCACGGTCGTCTCGACCGTGCCGACGCTCGCCGCGATGTGGCCGGCCGATTCGATCGAGAACGTGCGACTGCTGATCTTCGGCGGCGAGGCGTGCCCGCCCGAGCTCGCGGCGCGCTTGGCGGCCGAGGGTCGCGAAGTGTGGAACACCTACGGTCCGACCGAGGCGACCGTGGTCGCCTGCGCCGCACTGCTCGGTGCCGAGGGGCCCGTGCGGATCGGTCTGCCGCTCGACGGGTGGTCTCTGGCCGTCGTCGGCGCCGACGGGCAGCCGGTCGCCGACGGAGAGGTGGGCGAACTCGTCATCGGCGGCGTCGGGCTCGCGCGCTACCTCGATCCGCAGAAGGATGCCGAGAAATACGCCCCCTCCGATGCGCTCGGCTGGGATCGCGCCTATCGCTCCGGCGACCTCGTGCGTTTCGACACGGAGGGGCTGATCTTCCAGGGCCGCGCCGACGACCAGGTGAAGGTCGGCGGGCGCCGCGTCGAACTCGGCGAGGTCGAGGCGGCGCTTCTCGACCTGCCGGGGGTGACGGGGGCCGCCGCGGCGGTCCGCCGCACCGAAGCGGGCGTGCCGGTGCTCGTGGGCTACCTCGCGGCCGACGAGGGTTTCGACCGGGTCGCCGCACGCGCGGCGCTCGTCGAGCGGCTGCCGTCGCCGATGGTGCCCCTGCTCGCCGTCGTCGACGACCTGCCGGTGCGCACCTCGGGCAAAGTCGATCGCGCCGCGCTGCCCTGGCCCTTGCCGAACGTCGAACCGGTCGCCTCCGACCTCACCGCCGGTGAGCAGTGGCTGGCGCAGCAGTGGCAGGCCGTGCTCGGCATGGTCGTCACCGACCGCAAGGCCGACTTCTTCGACCTCGGCGGCGGCTCGCTGGCCGCCGCGCAGCTGGTCTCGCGCATCCGTGCGCGCGTGCCCGACTTCTCCGTCGCCGACATCTACGACGTGCCGCGCCTGGGTGCCATGGCGAAAGCGCTCGGCTCGGCGCTGCACGAAGAGGCATCCACAGACTTCCACCGCCCGCTGCCGACGCCCCGCGGCACGCAGTGGCTGCAGTCCGTGCTCGGCGTGCCGCTGTTCGTGCTCACGGGCATCCGCTGGATGCTGTACCTGCTCACCGCGTCGGCGATCTGCCGGCTCGTGCCGGGCTTCGAAATCCTGCCGGCCGCGCCCTGGCCGGTGATCGTGGGTGGTCTGCTGATCTTCGCGACGCCGTTCGGACGGATGGCGATCGCGGCGCTCGCCGCACGGCTGCTGCTGCGCGGCGTGGAGCCCGGGGACTACCCGCGCGGCGGTGCGGTGCACATGCGATTGTGGCTCGCCGAGCAGATCGCCGACCAGGTCGATGCGGTGGGCCTCGCCGGGGCTCCATGGATCAGCTACTACGCGCGCGCGCTCGGGGCGCGCATCGGCCGCGGTGTCGACCTGCACGCCCTGCCGCCGATCACCGGCATGCTCGACATCGGCAACGGCGCGGCGATCGAACCCGAGGTCGACCTGTCGGGCTACTGGATCGACGGCGACGTCGTGCGCATCGGGGGCATCCGGATCGGCGCCGAGGCGACGGTCGGCGCGCGCAGCACGCTGGCGCCCGGCACCCGCATCGGCCGCCGCGCCGAGATCGCGCCCGGGTCTGCCGTGTTCGGCCGCGTGCGCGCCGACCAGACGTGGGCGGGATCGCCCGCCGAGCGTGTCGGCGGAACCTCCACGACGCACTGGCCCGAGGGCCGCGCTCCGGCGCCGCACCGGTGGCTCTGGGCGTATGCGGCCTCGGGGCTCGCGCTGGCCCTGTTGCCGCTCGTCGCCTTCGCCGTCGGGGGCCTCGTCATCGCCCGCGGCATGGTGGGCCGCACGACCCTCGTCGACGCGTTCGCGGGAGCGGCGCTCTGGCTCGTCCCCGCCGTGATCGCGGCGGGCGCGACCTTCGCGATCCTGGTGCTCGTGTCGGTGCGCCTGCTGTCGATCGGACTGACCGAGGGCACCGTTCCCGTGCGGAGCCGCATCGGCTGGCAGGCCTGGACCACGGAGCGCCTGCTCGACTCGTCCCGCACGATCCTCTTCCCGCTCTACTCCAGCCTCTTCACGCCGGTGTGGCTGCGCCTGCTGGGCGCCCGGGTCGGGCGCGACGTCGAGGCATCCACCGTGCTGCTGATCCCGTCGCTGACGCGCATCGAAGACGGGGCGTTCCTCGCCGACGACACGATGGTCGCCTCGTACGAACTGCGCCGGGGCTGGCTGCGGCTCGGCAGCGTGCGGATCGGCAAGCGCGCCTTCCTCGGCAACTCGGGGATGGCGGCGCCCGGGCACCGGGTGCCGCGCGACGGCCTGGTCGCGGTGCTCTCGTCGGCCCCCGCCAAGGCCAAACCGGGATCATCGTGGCTCGGTTCGCCGGCGGTGCGGCTGCGCCGTCTTTCGGCCGAGGGCGACCAATCGCGCACGTACCAGCCGCCCGCCCGGCTGAAGCTCGCGCGTGCCCTGTGGGAGCTCTGCCGATTCGTGCCGGTCGTCGTCACGTGCGGCATCGGACTCGCCGTGCTGTTCGTGCTCGCGGGCCTCATCGAGGCGATCGGGCTCGGCTGGGCGGTGCTGCTGTCGGGCGTCGTGCTGCTGATCGCCGGTGCCGTGGCGGCCGGCATCTCGACCGCCGCGAAATGGCTGATCGTGGGCCCGATCCGCGCGGGCGAGCACCCGCTGTGGTCGAGCTTCGTGTGGCGCACCGAAGTGTCGGACACCTTCACCGAGACGGTCGCCGCGCCGTGGTTCGCGCGGGCCGCCACCGGCACCCCGGCGCTCGCCGTGTGGCTGCGATCGCTCGGCGCGCGCATCGGGCGCGGAGTGTGGTGCGACAGCTACTGGCTGCCCGAGCCCGACCTCGTCACGCTCGGCGACGCATCGACGGTCAACCGGGGGTGCGTCGTGCAGACGCACCTGTTCCATGATCGAATCATGAGCATGGATACCGTCGAACTCGGGGTCGGGGCGACCCTCGGACCCCACAGCGTGATCCTCCCGGCTGCCACGATCGGGGCACACGCGACCGTGGGCCCCGCCTCGCTCGTCATGCGCGGCGAGACCGTGCCCGTCGGGTCGCGTTGGAGCGGCAACCCCATCGGACCCTGGCGCGCGGTGAAAGCCCGTGCCTACCAGTCGACGACGTGAACGCGCACGAACCCTACGCGCCCGAGAGCGGTGACGACAGCTTCGACGTCGAACTCTACGAGCTGGCGCTCGACTACCGGGTGCGCACCAATCGCCTGGAAGGGCGGGCGACGCTGAACGCCGTCGCGCTGACGACGGTCTCGGCGGTGAGCGTCGACCTCATCGGCCTGCGCGCGACGCGCGTGCGCGTCGACGGGGATCGGCGCACCCGCTTCGATCAGGGGCCGCGCAAGCTGCGCGTGAGCCTGCCGCGGCGCCTGCAGCCGGGGGAGCGGTTCTCGATCGAGATCGTCTATGCCGGGGCGCCTGCCCCGCGGCGCTCGCGGTGGGGCGCGATCGGGTGGGAAGAGCTCGAAGACGGGGCGCTCGTCGCCTCGCAGCCCACCGGCGCCCCGACCTGGTTCCCGTGCAACGACCGCCCCGACAACCGCGCGCCGATGCGGCTCTCGGTCACCACCGACGCGGGCTACCTCGCCGTGCCGACGGGGCGTCCCACGGGGCAGACCGCCGCGGGCGGGCGCGTGACGGTGACGGCGGAGTCGTCGGTGCCCGTGGCGACCTACCTCGCCGCGCTGCACGTGGGTCGGTACGCGCGGGTGGAGCTTGCGGGCGATGATCGGGTGCGCGTGTTCACCGTGCCCGAGATGCGCGGCGACGCGGCGCGCGCCCTCGTCGATGTGCCCCGCATGCTCGCCGTGTTCGAGGATGCGTTCGGGGTTTACCCGCAAGAGGACTGCGCGCTCGTGGTCACCCCCGACGTGCTCGAGATCCCGCTGGAGGCGCAGGGCATGGCCGTCTTCGGCGCGAATCATCTCGCCCCGGGGGAGCGGCGCCTGATCGCCCACGAACTGGCTCACCAGTGGTTCGGCAACAGCGTCGGCATCGGACGTTGGCGCGACATCTGGCTGAACGAGGGCTTCGCCTGCTATGCGGAGTGGCTCTGGTCGGAGGCATCCGGCGCGCTCTCGGTGTCGGCGAAAGCCGCGAAGCACCACGCCCGCCTGCGGGCGCTCCCGCAAAACCTCGTGCTGTCAGACCCCGGTCCCGATCTGATGTTCGACGACCGTGTGTACAAGCGCGGGGCGCTGACGCTCTACGCTCTGCGCTGCGAGATCGGCGACGACGCGTTCTCGCGCGTGCTGCACACCTGGAGCGAGACCTATCGGCATGCGCTCGCGACCGGAGACGACTTCTGCGCGCTCGCGTCGCGCGTCGCGGGGCGAGACCTCGACGAGCTGTTCGGCGCGTGGCTCGACCGCCCTCAGCTGCCGCCGCTTCCCGCCCCGCGCGCCGCATCGGCCTGACCGCCCGCGCGCACGGCGACCGCGACGAGCACCCCGGGAACCCCGCCGGCGTCCCACCCGCTGATGACGTCGGGCGCGCCCGGGACGTGCGCCGTCCACCCGTCGACCCCGTCGTACCCGCCCGGGCGCTCGGCGACGCGAACCTCCTCGTGGGCGACGCGCAGGCCGCGGCCGTCGGCCTTCAACGCCGCCTCGACCCGCACCCACCGCAGCAGCCCACCCGGCACCCCGCCGGCGGCCGTGCGCACGGGATCGTCGAGAAGCTCGGCGTCAATGGCGAACGAGACCACCGTGTCGGGGTGCACGGCGGCCACCGCGATCGGCCCGGCGTAGCTGACCGATGCCCGCCACGGCGCGCCGTTCACGCGCAGCGGCCCGTGATCGGCGGCGCCGCACCGCGGACACCGCGCGTCGAGGCGCGCGCCCGGCCATCCCTCCCGCGCGAGCAGCTCGCGCACGAGACGCCGGGCCGTCGCCCGCCGTTCCTCGCCCGGGTCCGGCACCGACGCCCACGCGAGACGCACCGCGGATGCCTCGCCGGGCACCGCGCCTCAGCCCTTGGGTTCGTGCGTCTCGATCGCGACGATGCCCGACCCCGGGTTCGTCGCCGACAGGTGCACGACCGAGAACGCACCCGGCTCGAGCGCCGACGCGCTGCCGAGGTATGAGCCGCGCAACGTTCCCGTCGCGAGCGCGAGCTCGGTGAGGATGCCGGGGAGCACCGGCCCGTGGCTGCAGAGCACGGCGGGCTTGCGCGCGCGCACCCGCCGGCCCACGACCGACCGCAGGTCGGAGGTGCCGTCTTCCCAGGCATCCTGCCCGATGAGCGGCGTGCGGTGGATCTTGCGGCCGAGGGCCGCGGCGAGCGGGGTCACGGTCGCCACGCACCGCACGGCGTCGCTCGAGACGATGCGGCGGATGCCGAAGGCGCGCAGGGGCCCGACGGCTGCGGCGGCCTGCTTCGCCCCCCGCGCGGTGAGGGGGCGCAGGGCGTCGGCGCCGTCCCACTCTTCGCGGGGGAGCGCCTTCGCGTGGCGCAGCACGACGATCGGGAACGTCTCGAGCACGCCGTCGTCGACGTAGCGCAGGAACTGCTCCACGATCTCGACGTCGACCGGGTACGAGAGGTAGCCGAGCGCCTTGCGGGGCGAAACCCACTCGATCGCCGCGATCTCTTTGTTCGGCACGAACGCCGACGCGCGGATCGCGTCTTCGGTGGCCTCCGCGGACCAATAGTGCACGATCTTCTGCCGCCCGCGCGGCATGCGGTAGCGCGAGACGCCCACCGGAATGCCGAGGGCGACACGGATGCCGGTCTCTTCGAAGATCTCGCGCACGGCGGTCTCGGCGAGCGCTTCGCCGGGATCGACCTTGCCCTTGGGCAGGGTGACATCGGCGTAGGCCGTGCGATGGATGACGAGGATGCGGAGCTTTCCCGCAACCACCCGCCACACCACGCCGCCCGCGGCGTAAACGGCGGTGTCGGTCATCGCACCGCGCGCCCGCGCCGGCGGCGCTGCACGTTCGTCATGGTGCGTTCCTGCAGGTCGACCAGCGGCTTGCCGTCGGCATCGACCGCGTGGCGCACCCAGTCGCCGGATGCGTCGAGCCGCCACGAGCTCGTGCCGTCGCTGAGGGCGAGGTCGAAGAAGTCGACGAGTTCTTTGACCTGTGCCGGGGCGACGACCCGGACGAGCGCCTCGACGCGGCGGTCGAGGTTCCGGTGCATCATGTCGGCGCTGCCCATGTACACCTGCGGGTCGCCGTCGTTGTGGAAGGCGAAGATGCGCGAGTGCTCGAGGTAGCGGCCGAGGATCGAGCGCACCGTGATGTTGTCGCTGACGCCCTCGAGCCCGAGCTTGAGCGAGCAGATGCCGCGCACCCAGACATCCACGCGCACGCCCGCCTGGCTGGCGCGGTAGAGCGCGTCGATGATCTGCTCGTCGACCATCGAGTTCACCTTGATGCGGATGTGCGCGGGCTTTCCCTCGAGCGCGTTGCGGCGCTCCTTGTCGATGAGGCGCAGCAGCCCCTTGCGCAGGTGCAGCGGCGCGACGAGCAGGCGCTTGAACTTCTTCTCGATCGCGTAGCCGCTCAGCTCGTTGAACAGGCGCGTGAGGTCGCGGCCGACCTGCTCGTCGGCGGTGAAGAGGCCGAAGTCTTCGTAGAGGCGGCTGGTCTTGGGGTTGTAGTTGCCCGTGCCGATGTGGCTGTAGCTGCGCAGCATCCCGTCTTCTTCGCGGATGACGTGCAGCAGCTTGCAGTGCGTCTTCAGGCCCACGAGCCCGTAGACCACGTGCACGCCGGCCTTTTCGAGCTTGCGCGCCCACACGATGTTCGCGGCCTCGTCGAAGCGAGCCTTGACCTCGACGAGCGCGAGCACCTGCTTGCCCCGCTCGGCCGCGTCGATGAGCGCCTGCACGATGGGGCTGTCGCCCGAGGTGCGGTACAGGGTCTGCTTGATGGCGAGCACGTGCGGGTCGCGCGCGGCCTGCTCGAGGAAGGCCACGACGCTCGTCGTGAACGACTCGTAGGGGTGGTGCACGAGCACGTCGCCCTTGCGGATCGCGGCGAACAGGTCGGCGCGGCCGTTCTGCTCGGCGGGCTGGAACGCCGTCGCCGTCACCGGCACGTGGGCCGGGTAGTGCAGCTCGGGGCGGTCGATCTTCGCGAGGTCGAACAG
>Ga0116168_1001585_pt1 | contig 16625 bp, 10 predicted proteins | sample AD_UKC129_MetaG_FD_89795 | JGI IMG/M metagenome (GOLD analysis project Ga0116168, IMG submission 89795) | Active sludge microbial communities of municipal wastewater-treating anaerobic digesters from Canada - AD_UKC129_MetaG | ecosystem: Engineered > Bioreactor > Anaerobic > Digestate | place...
ATATTTCGGTCTTCAAAATATTTAAAAAATTCTTTCGGATTTGGAAATCGCTCTTCGTCCACTGTAAAGTCGTTATAGCGAAGCGACCAGGGACTATCAATCAGAACCGTGCGGACAGGAAAATCATTTTCGATATATCCATTCACCAATTCCAATGTAAAATCGGCTGTATTCTGGTCATCTTCCCAAACCCAGCATTCCAGGACCCAGGAAGGAATTTTTGTCCGTTCTGTGTATCGGTTGTAATTAAGCGGGTATATACCCCAAAAAGGGAGGATAATCCAAAACCAAATAAATACAAAAAATACCAATAAAGTAATACCAGCCCACTTTAAAATTTTTAATAAAATTCTCAACACTGTTTGACCTTTTTAATGAGGTTTAATTATACACCTTTGCGATTTAACTGAATAAAGATTTCTTGGGTGCGATATGTTTTAGGGACATAGTCTGGAAGGGGCTTAATTTGCTGGTGATAGGCATCCAGAAAACTGAATGGTTGAGGGAAGTAACTTTCTTCCAATTCGGCAGGTGGAACAATCCAATTGGGGGACCCGATAACACAAATAGGGGCATCCAGATAATCAAAGGCTATTTGAGTTAATTGTCCCGCTACGGTATGTAAGTAACTACCTCGTTCACAAGCATCGCTTGCAAGGATGAGTTTTCCTGTTTTCTTTATGGATTTGACTATAGGTTCGTAATTGATAGGCACAAGTGTTTGCCCATCTATCAATTCGACACTAATCCCGTATTCGTTTTCAAAACGCTGTGCGGCATCCCAAGCACGGTAGAGGGTTGCTCCAAAAGTCATGATGGTCAGGTCTTTTCCTTCTTTAATAATCTCTGGCTCTCCAATCGGCAATCTATAATATTCTTTAGGGACACCTTGTTTGTGGAAAATTTCTACCTGATTATAAAGCCGTTGACTTTCAAAGAAAATTACCGGGTCACTACCACTCAAAGCAGATGCAATAAGTCCTTTGGCGGAATACGGCGTTGCGGGAAAAACAACCTTCAAACCCGGAATGTGTGAACATAACGCCGTCCAATCTTGTGAATGTTGGGCACCATATTTTGCTCCGACAGATACCCGAAGGACTACCGGCATTTTTAACTCACCAGCGGACATGGCTTGCCATTTGGGTAATTGGTTAAATACTTCATCCCCTGCTCGACCCATAAAATCACAATACATCAATTCTACTAAGGGTCTTCCTCCTTCCATAGCAACGCCAACTGCTGTTCCTACAATAGCACCTTCGGATATGGGTGAATTAAAAAGGCGATGATAGGGAAGGGCTTCTGTTAAACCTTGATATACGGCAAAAGCACCACCCCAATCCCGATTTTCCTCACCGTAAGCGATGAGCCTTGAGTCATGATAAAAATGGTATAAAATTGATTCAAAAATGGCTTCTCCAAAGGTAACTGCTTGAGTTGCTTTTAACGGTTTGCCATTTTCATCTATGCCCACCCGTGATTTCTTCTCTATCTTCTTTAATCGTGGATTTTCCTCATAAGGAATTAATACATCCGAAGGGCTTTCCAGTCCGGGCAGTTCTTTTTCCTCCTTATTTGAGAACATTAAATTGGCAAGACCTGAAGTCTGCGTTAAACGCATACGGGGTGAAATTTCACTACTTGTCGCTAATAGACATGCTTTTTTCACTTTCTTCTGGGCATACGCCTTGACTTTTTCTAATTCTGTTTCGGTGGCTAAACCTGCTGATTTTATCTTTTCTGCAAACTCAATTATCGGGTCAACGGATTTCCACATTTCAATTTCTTCATGGTCGCGATAGGCAGATTGGTCGCTCGGAGAATGTCCGGATTGGCGATAGCATATTACATCCAGCAATACAGGACCCTGCCCACTTTCTAATAAGGGCATTTTCCTCCGATAAGCATCGGCAACGGCTAAGGGGTTATTTCCATCCACTACTTCTGCATGCATATTTTCAGGGTTTAATCCGCAACCAACGCGTGCCAATCGTTCAAAACCGGCGGTCTCACCTATAGGTTGTCCACCCATCCCATAAAAGTTATCCATAAAATTAAAGACGATGGGCAATCCGCCTTTATGTTCATCATCCCACAGATTTTTATATTGTCCCATTACAGAAAACATCATTGCTTCCCATACGGGTCCGCATGCCACAGAAGCGTCTCCGATATTTGCTATAGTAATACCCTTCAATTTACGAACCTTCCGATACAAAGCGGAACCTGTGGCTATATCTGCACTTCCTCCTACAATTGCATTAGCAGGATATACACCAAACGGTGTAAAGAAGGCATGCATAGAACCGCCCATCCCTTTATTAAAACCATACTCGCGCCCGAAAATTTCCGATAACAGTCCATACAGTAAAAAATCAATTCCTAATTCCTCTTCCTCATTTGTTTTCAAAAGAACCTTGTTTTTTTCTCCTTTTACAACAAGAGGAGACCAGTCCGGTTCATGACTTTCAACAACCTGTAATATCTTCCCTTCCCAATAGGATTTCATTATTTCAGTAAGATGATTTCCCGTTAAATCGCGAATAGCACGCAATCCCTTTGCAATGATTTCTCCATGACTACGATGACTACCAAAAATGTGGTCATAAACACGAAGAAAAACACATTCCCCAACGGCACTTCCTTCCTGGCCTATAGAGAGATGTGCTGGTCCTGCATGCTGATACTCTATCCCTTCATACGAACCTAACTTTTTTATCTTATCCAGCATTGTTTCAAATTCACGAATAATCACCATATCACGATATATTCGTATCGCTATTTCTGGTGTTATCCCCTCATTTGCCTTTAATTCCTGTTTCAAATTCCGCTGATACTGATTTACAGGAATATTCTTTACCTTAATTTCACCTTTTTGACGCATTTCTTGGGGAGATATAAGTATTTTCTTTGTCATTTTTATTTCCTTTTATTAAAAAAACAAGATTTGACTATTTAACCGATATTGCCTGTGAAGACAAAATAGTATAAATCAATTACGCAAAAACTTACAAGCGGAAGGGTTTTTGTTCTTGTGTAAGGAATAGGGATGAAATTAAATTTTTAAGATAGAAAATTATTTAATGAGTTTATCAATGGCTCTTTTTATTTGTGCATCTGTATAAGGAGAATAGCCTGAAAAGTAATTATTAACCTTCATATCTTCATCTAAAACGAAGATGGCTGGAATACCATTAAAAGAATATCTCTGGCTGGTTTCTTCATCTTTCTCTAAAAATATATTAACGGTTTTTATATCCTTTTCCGTTAAGAATTTTTTTATTTCTTCTACTTTACCATCCCATACATTTATTCCAAGAAAGATAACTTGGTTGGGGTCATAGTTACGAGATAACTTTTCCAAAGCAGGTAAAGCGTTTCTACAAGGTCCGCACCAGGTTGCCCAGAAATCAATAACAATTGCTTTTTTCCCTTTTACGATAGAAGATAATTCCACCTCTGAGCCGTCTATCTTTTTAATCGTTAAATTTGGGGCTTTCTGTCCTTTGAGGGGATGGGAATTTTCCTTAACACCGAGAACATAAGAGACTGAAAAATACCCGGCAATAAGAATTAACGCAATTACCCAAATAGTTTTTCCCCAACTTGACCTATTAAAATCCTTGTCCAAGTTATCTTTATTTAATCTTATTTTAACGCTTCCAATATTTCTTTTTTTAATTCTTCCTTCATTTCAGCAGAAAATCCGGAGTGTCCCGCCTTAATAATTCCATTCTTGTCTATGATAAACATACGCGGGATACTTGTTACATTGTAAGAATTAGCGACTTTACCATCTGTATCCAGAAGCACTGTTAAAGTTATACCAGCGTTTTTAACAAAATCGGGAACTTTTGCTTTATCTTCATCAACATTTACAGCCAGGAAAACTACATCTTTATCTTTTAATTCATTACTTACCTCCTGAACGATTGGCATGGCCCGACGACAAGGGGGACACCATATTGCCCAGAAGTCCAGCACAACAACTTTCTTACCTTTAAAATCTTTTAAGGAAACTTTTTTACCATCGAGAGTGGATAGGGTAAAATCTGGAGCTTTTTGTTCTATCGTTTCATCTTTTTTCTTTTCTACTTTGGATACACCCTCCGGAGGGTTAAATTTAAATATACTTTCATCCTTGACAGAGTTCAATTTCCAATTATCAAAGTAAATATTCATAATTCCTCCTGAAGAAATACCATTAGAGGGCAGTTCGGATTGCACTTTTGTAAGTTTAGGTTCATTTCCCATAGCGAGCCACACCTTAATTTCTCCTCCTTTATCCATTTTTATCTGGAATTGACTTTCATTGTTTTGTGTTGGGGCTCCAGATGGTTCGGTTGCTTGTTGAATTGTAAGAGATGAAGGAAGTTCCGTGTCTCCAAAGATAATAGAATCTAACAAATCGGGTCCCCCAATGAGCAAAAACAATTTTGGATTTTTAGGGGCTTCTCGTTCTATATATTTCTTATCTTTTTCTGAGTAAACGGTTAAATTGGAGCCATTACGGAAAATCTGAATATTCCCCTGTTGTTGGGTTTCTACCGATAAGAAGTTTAAATCATTACCTTTTGAAATAATTTTAAATTTTTGTTCTATCTCTACAGGTTTATCACCTGTTTTTTCTGAATGGATAGAATAAACAACTTTTGCTTCAACCTCATAAGATTCAGCATTTTTTAAAGGCTTTACGGCGTCAAGAAATATCTGCTTGCTATCGCGGGTCTCTTCTCCGTAAGCAAACAATGCGATAAGAACAAACACAATCATAACCTGTTTAAAAATGACCATTGAATTCATAAAGTTTCCTTTCATTTATTTTGTTTTTAAAGTTCTTCCCATGGATTTGTAAATTGGTCACGAGCGGAGGAAGGTTCCGGAAGGTTCTTTTCATAAATTTCAACGTTATGTAATTTCCTTAATTCCTCCATTTTTTTACCAATCAAAATAGGAGCCACAAGTAAATGTTTAATTTCATCTATCGTAGGAGTTCGTTCCGGACGATGTTCCAGAACTTTTAATATGACATAAGAGTCAGGCATTATCTGAGTTTTCATATTCCCTTTTTCATCTTGAGCCATACTTTGAAATTCAGGCATATATACAGGACCCAAAATAGTTCCTTCTTCTACACTTTCAGCCACAGACCAGAAACCACGGAAACGGGCTGAATTGGGATTGTTTTCAATTTCACTTTCACTAATCTTAATATTTTGTATCTCAGGTGCAATTACAGTAGATTGCTTTTGTAAGAGTATCTCGTTGATAAGGTCATCAAAATTCTTGCCCGAGTCTATTTGACTTCGATATTCCGAGCATATTTTGGCTGAATTGGGAACAGATGTCGGGACAAAAATCCCTCGAAATTTTATAGACTCGTATATATGATAATCATCTTTTTTTAAATTATATTCCCGTTGCAATTCTTCCTGTGTAACATTTAATTTCCCTGCTTTTACATCTTCCCCAACCAGATAAGCGATTGCCTGGTCTCCCAATAACCGTTCATAAATTCTATCTGTTTCCTGCTCGATATACTCTTTCATTGTCCGTAATGTAGCAGGAGTTAAATTATATACCTGCATAAGAGGTGTTACCGTATCGCCTTCAGGTATAGGGATTTCCCAGATAGACCTTAATTGTTCCTGTTCATCACCGGAGCTACGGAAAAACTGTTCCCGTGCTAAATCACGATTTAATTTGATTTTCCCTTCCTCCGCCAATTTTTTCCCTAAAGGGATTTTTATTCGCAGGTCAATCTGTTGATTTAACACGCGCAAAAAATCACCACGACTGGTAATTTTAGGTCGTTCACGGTCATCCATTTCTCGAAGGATTTTATACAAATCCCCGCGTGTAATATATTCATTATCTATCCTTGCTACCTTAATAGTCTCTGGGTCTCCAATTCGCCCACAAGCCGGGATAATAAAAACAAGTATTACAAACAGATATTTTTTCATTCTAATAACCGTTTTATAAAGAAATATTTCATCTTACTTTTTTAAATATTATATTATTTTACGAAAGGAAATAGGTAATAAGGGACATGATAATTAAAGTAATGCGGTTAGTTTCTGCCGAATCATTTCTAATTTTTCTCTTTCACCACTCCGATTGTATAAATCCTGCATGCTCCTCAGAACCAGTATTACAGAGGGGTCTTTTTCACCCCAGGTTTTCTGCCAGATTTGTAATGCCTTCATATAATAAAGTTCGGATTCTTTATATCGTTTCATTTCAAGATATAGCAGTCCCATATTGTTATAGGTAGTTGCTAATTCAGGGTGGTCTGCCCCTAAAAATTGCTGTTTGATAGCCAATGCATCCTGGAAAAACACTTCTGCCTCCTGATAGCGTTTCATGTCGCAATAGAGGGATGCCAGATTATTCATTGTTTTAGCAACTTCCAGATGTTGAGGGCCGAAAAATCTCCGTTTCATATCTAAAGATTTTAAATAATATTCTTCAGCCTCTTTATATTTTCTCTGAGATTGATAGACACCTGCCAGATTATTCATAGACCTGGCTAAATCGGGATGGTCAATATCGCCGAAGGCTGTCTTCCATATTGTAATTGAGCGTAAATATAGTGGCTCTGCGGAGGCATATTTCCCTTGTGCCAGATATAACGCTTCTAAATCTTGGAGTATTGTGGCAACTTCAGGATGAAGCGGTCCTAAAACTTTTTCGCGTATTTCTAAAGCACGACGATACAAGCTTTCTGCAGCGGGGTATTTCTCCTGGCATTCAAATAATCGGGCTAATTGATGATACAATGTGGCAACAGCGTTGTTGAATGTCCCTAAACTTTTTTCCAGTATTTGTAATGCCTGCCTATAATACCTTTCAGCATCCTCATACCTTCTTTCTGTTTGTCGCAATTCGCCTATATTAGCAAGAACCATCGCCACATTGGGATGTTCCGGTCCGGATATTCTTCGCCACAGGTCTATTGCATCAAGATATAATTTTTCTGCTTCTATATACCTTTCTTGAAAACGATAAGTTTCTGCTAAATTGTTTAATGTTGTTGCTATATTCGGATGTTCTGGACCATAAATTTTTTTCCAGATTTCCAACGCCCGTTTGTAATGTTTTTCCGATTCTTCTAATTTCCCCAGAAACTTCGATACTTCCGCCAGAATACATAAAGCATTACCGACATGAACATCATCCGAACCATACGCCTCTTCCCAGATTTCGAGACATTTCACACACAAAGGCTCTGCTTTTTGTGGAAATCCTTGAACTTTATATAACTCTGCTAATTGATAATAAGTGATTGCCATATCCGGATGTTTTGGGGGCAACATGTTTTGTTTGATGGATAGGGCTTCCTGATATAACTTTTCTGCTTCGTAAAATTTGCCTACTGCACGATAATAACCCGCCAGGTTATGAATGACACGGGCTACATCTAAATTCGAAGCACCCCAGATCGTTTTATACAAATGAACAGCTCGTTCTGTATAAGAAATTGCCTCGTTAATTTTTCCCTGTCCATGACATAATACCCCTAAGGCGTTCAATGTAAATGCCGTTTCCGGATGATTGGGTCCTAATGTGTTTTCCCGTATTTCCAGTGCCCTGCGGTATAAACTTTCCGCCAGAACCAGGTCGTTTTGTTGCCGATATATATCTCCTAATAATTGAACTGTTGCAGCAACATCATGATGAAAAGGACCAAGAATTTTTTCGCGAATATCTAATGCCTCCTGACAACACTTTTCCGCATCGGCATATTTCCTCATGGTCAAATACAAACCCGCAAGATTATATAACGAACGAGCCACATCGGCGTGCCTTTGCCCCAAAACTTTCCTTCGTATTTCTAATGCTTTGGAGTGGGCTTTTTCCGCTTCCGCATATTTTTTCTGTTCATGACAGATTACCCCTAATGTATGCCAACTATTCGCTACATCTTCATGTTCTTCACCTAAATATTTCCTGCGAACATCCAACGACCTTTGGGCAAATCTTTCCGCATCCACATATTTTCGAAGTCCCCTTAATATTTCTGCCATATTATTCAGGCTGATGGCATAACGAGGGTCGCTCTCTTCAAAATTTTGTTCTGCATATTGTAATGCTTCCTGAGCGAGAGGCAAAGCCTGGGCAAACGACCTTGACCGGAACAACTCCACCACCATTGCAATTTTGCTTTGCCATTCCTTTTCAAGAATGTCACTGAGAGATGTTCCCCCGATACCTATTTCTTCGGGCATCTCATTACTCATTCATCATAACTCCCGGTGAAAAATTTTTTGTTTATAAATGTATTTTTCCACAATCAGTGCTAAAAAATTTAAATCATTATAGCAAAAATTTTTTGTCAATAATAATCTTTCAATCTTTTTTTTCTTGTTCAAATACCAATGAGTGTAAAAATCTTTCTGTTATTTTATATGTGTTTTGCTCATCATCTTTAAGAGGGCTTCTTGCGGTAAGATGGAGAGGGGACTTTATATACTCTCGGTGACAGGTAGGGCAGAGGTCAAATTCAAAACTTTTGTAAATTTGTTCCTCCAATTCATCGGCACTCATTTCTTCCATTCTTTTTAACAATTGTAGTATTTCTTGTTGATGATTTCGAATTAAATCAGCCAGATGAATTTCGTTCTGTTCGTATATTGCGGAAACTTCTATCTTGACACGATAACGAAGTTCTTCTTTCTTCAAATTTCTACCACAGGCATCACATTTGTAAAAATTCATTAATTAAACTCCATACCAATAGTAATATCATACAGAGAGAAAAACTATTGATACAAAAAAAATGGCGTCATAACGGGATAAGTTATGACGCACTCAAGGAGGTAAGAATATGAGACTGTTTTCCCGATAGGCGTGTAATCATCGGGATACAATTGCTGTATTCAACTGTCCCATATTCATTATTCAATATATTTATCGGCAAGAAGGAAAAATACTTTACTAAATATGTAATTAATTTTGTGTAATAAAGTCTCACAAAAGATATTATCAGCGTCCTATAAAATACATGAGACCGATGGGACAAATAAGAGATACGAGACAAATAGAATAGAGTTGTGTAAGATAATTCGTAATTACATTTAAATACAAGGGTAATTCTTCCTAATTATAAGGATAAGTCAAGCGTTCAATATAATTTGTTATCTCTACATATATGCAATACAGATAAGATTGTAATACCTAATATAGAGGATAATTTATCTACATCTGTCATGAGGTCATCAGGCTTTTTTGTTTTTTCATTGCATTTGTTGGACATTCCAACCACGGACACTAAACAAGGGTGTTGTGTTTTTCGGTAGAGTATCCTCTGGCACCTTTGCCTGTATAGTAATTTCTTCGGATGGTCGTAAGATAATCCCTCCGTCTGACCAATAAACCCGTGGTAATTCGAAACCGGGCTTGTCGGGGGCATACAGTTCAGGGATGAGCATAAATGCAATACTACTACCGATATTCTTTATTTGCATATCAAATATCCGCTCTTTTTCTGTTTTTGAAGTTTCTTTCCCTTCAACATGTATTTTTGTCTTCTCTAATTCATTTAACATGGTAAAGTCCGCTTTTGATTTGGGTCGGGTGTAAAAAATTCCTTTAAGATTATGTCCACTATCCCCGGGTATATCCGGCGTTGCTGAGAGCCAATAGGTATTTGTGGAAATAAGTTGATTGTTTTCGCCAAATAGTTGGAGACGAAGGAAAAACATGGGTTTTCGCTGATTTTCTGGGATATTTACTTCAAAAATCTTTATCTTTCCGTCCCTATCTACTGCAATATTTTCCTTTGTCTGTGACCAGAAGGTTTCTCCATTAAGATTAAACGCCTCTGCGGATACCCGCAAATTTGTTATATCTTTTCTATAACTATTCACGACCCATATACATTCATCATCGTAAGCATATAAGACATGAATAGGTTCGCATGCTTTCTTGGCACCATAATATGCTGATGTCGGGCGGAGATACCAGTCAACATATTGCCAACTTAAAGCTGCAGGCCAGGCGGTATCATATTTCCATGTTGTAATCCCTGTGGCTTTATATTTATTTCGTGCGTATGCTTCAAACATTCCTCTTGCACTGTTAAAGTTCATGGCTTCTGTTTTCCTCGAAAAATCATTAAAATCTTTGGCTGGACCATAACAATCATTCATTGCGTCCCGCAAAGCGTAGAAATAACTTCCACCTTGAGTAACGGTATGAAATGACCATGCTTCTGTGTCTAATGCAGGCCAGAGTTGGTCTTCTGGAAGCATCTGCCTTAAACTGGTAGGACTTGCAATAATCCCGCCGATACCTCCGGATTGAGCAAATCCCCATGCCCCATCGTGGGTTCTCAGGTAATAATGAGAAGGTCCTGCGTATGTCCATAGTTCCCGCGTTCCTGTGCGTGTGCCACCGGTAGAACGACGCGTCGTTGTTACAAATGTCCCTGAATGGGGCTGATAGGTGCGGCGGACACGGTGTTTAGCAATCAAATCTTTATATGCTTTATCTAACTTTTCGGAAGGAAATGTTTCATCATGTCCTAAGAAATGCACCAAACTTGGATGATTTCGGATACGAAGCATCATATCCTCAATACACTGAATGGCTAAGTCTTCCTCTAATATCGTTCTGCCGAAAATCTGTTGTGTAACCATAACCCCGTATTCATCACAGAGGTCGTAAAACATATCCGTCTCGCGAATGGAAAATCCTTCTGAACGGAGCATGTTCAGTCCGGCTTCTTTCGCATAACGAATTAGGGCTTCGTATCGGTTTCGAGTAAGACGCAGAAGCATATCAGAAGTCATCCATGCCCCGCCTCGAATGAGTATTTTTTCACCATTGATATAATAAACACGCCAATCTTCTTCATTAAGTTCTGTGCGGACATCCCGAATACCGAATCGCGTTTGTGCGGTATCTGATACTTTTCCCTGAACTATTACTTCCATAGAGAGAGTATACAAATTCTGTTCTCCTAACGGTGCAGGCCACCAAATACGAGGAGATAGAACATGTAGGGCAGGATATTCCTCTGGTTTGAAAATAATTTCTCGTTTTTCTTTTGGACTTAATTTGACATTCTGTTCAAAAACACGATCTTCAATGGTCCCTTTTACCGTAACTTCTATTTCCTGTTCCTTCATGTTAGTTATCCAGGCAGATACCGTTAAATCCGCAAAATCCATTGAAGGAAGGGACAGTTGTGTCTCAACATACGGATGCCGTAATGCGACTATTCCCTGTGTTTTTATATACACAGGTTGCCATATCCCCATATTCAAATCGGGTGGTTGTGGATTATGGTCATCCCAACCCGTAGTTGCTTCTATCTGTTTTGTATCGTAATCCTTATCTGGTAAAAGACCCGGCGGATAAATTTTTACTGCTAATGTATTTTTTTCACCATATTTCAGATTTTGCGAGATAGGAAATTCAAACCTGCGAAACATGCCTCGCACTTCAGAACGGTCGGCTATCTTATGACCATTCATCCAGATTTCTGCCTCATAATTAATACCTTCAAAATGAAGTGTGCATTCCATACCGTTCCAATCCGCAGGAACAACAAATTCAGTTCGATACCACCAAGGGTCACGGAAGGGACTGTCCTTCGGCATAATTAACCACAGGTCATCTTGATAGCCCGGTACTTTCTTCAAATTTGTTCCATAATATAAATTAGGGTAAACGCCATTATCTTCAAGCACTGCAAGAACCGTATTGGGCACTTCTGTTTTGTACCAATTATCTGTAACACAATCGGAAGTGGATAAAACATTTCCTTCAACATTCAAACCACGGGAAGTCTGTACCAGCCAGTTCTGTTTCAGAGGGAGTATATCTGCAAAACTATACCATGAAATAAAAATTATACCAATCAACAGGCTTCCTAATAATTTTCTTATCTTTTTCATCTTTTCGCTCCTTATAATTATTTTGTTTACCCCTATTATGAGTATAGGTGATTACATTTTAACTTTCAAGTAAAAGACTTTAAAAATGAAAGAAGGTTTCTTTTTTGCTATACTAATACCTATTCCATTAATTTGTAAAAGATTAAACCTTAAATAATCAGGAGGGTATCCTTATGGCGAATGAAGGTGTCATAAATGTATGGCTTTACGGAACAGAATGTAAAAGTGAACTTCCCAAACCTGCTCGCCCGTTGCACATAGTTCTTTTAGGGGCTCCGGGAATTGGTAAAGGAACGCAAGCAGAGTATCTTAGCAAAAAATACGGAGCAGTCCAATTATCCACAGGGGATGTATTCCGTGCAGCAAAAAATACGCCCGAAGAATCGTTAAGTCCTGCTATGCGAGAAGCAATGGTTGCGATGAAAGCAGGAAAACTTGTGTCCGATGACACGGTTATTAACCTTGTTCGGGAACGAAGAAATTGTTTAAGTAGCGGATATGGATTTTTACTGGATGGCTTTCCGCGAACAGTACATCAAGCAGAGGCATTAAAACAACTATTAACAGAATTAAATATTAAATTAGATGTTGTGCTGAATTATGTATTGGACACAGAAGAAGTTGTAAAACGTTTGAGTGGCCGTAGAATCTGCAAACAATGTAAAGGCACTGCTCATATTATTTTTAACCCGCCCAAAGTAGAAGGTGTTTGTGATAAATGTGGCGGTGAATTATTCCAGCGGGAAGATGACCAGCCCGAAGCCATACGCGTGCGATTGAAGACCTACGAAGAAAGCACAGCCCCGTTAGCAGATTATTATGAGAAAGAAGGACTACTCCTAACTATCACTGCCGACGGCACTCCTGATGAAGTATTCAAGAAGACAGAACAACTATTAAAACAGAGATTGGGAATTTAACTTTAAATAAAGTCGAACAGGTCTAAACTCACCTGACCAGTTCCTGACCCGTTCGACTAATTAAATAAATTTTTATCGGGTTCTTCTTGGATGTCTTTAACCTTTTTTAGGGCTTGTTCCAGCAGGGTGTAATTTAATTTCCCTTCATCGTTTACAAGGGGTAAAACCTGCGGGAGATGTTTTAGTATTTTTGCATGATATAAAGGTTCATACACAAACACAGGCAAATGGCGTGACAATATTTCCTGAGCGACACGAAAACTTCCACCTTTATGTGCTGGTTGAAATAAGCAACCAACTTTAGCAAGGGATGCAATAAATAAATTTCTTCGGACGGCTTGTTGACTTTCCCATTTTGCAGAAGGCAACCATGGGCTAATAACTTGCATTTTGTTGCATTTAATCGCTCTTTCCCAATGATAGGGGATAGGGTAATGAAAAACACCACAGGGAATAATTACCTGTGTCGAACCTCCTATGTGAATGGATGTGTCATGTCCCGTTCGGTCAACTCCCATAGCACCTCCGGAAATAGGATAAGCACCTGCACGGATAATGAACTTGACTAATTCTTCGACTTTCTCTATGCATTTTTTTGTAGGTTGTGTTGTCCCTACTATAGCCACACCTGGGTTATTGTTATCACAATCCAGCATCCCCTTAAAAAATATTAATGGAGGCAATTGCCCCCTTAAATATAGCCATTGCTTGGGATAATATTCCGAGTTAAAGAAAGCGATATTCCAGCCTTCTTTTTGCACTTTCATCAATAATTGTTCTGCTTCTTCAATATCTTTCTGGCTAATAATTGATATTTTTTGAAAAACAATATCTGAAATAGAAATGCTTTTGAAATCGAATGGCTTAATATCTTTTCGATTATTAAAAATATCAAGGATTTTTTCCTCATCCAGGGAAAGCAATAAGTGAACCGTTTTCCAGGACTGCTTTGTTTTCTTTAAAATAGATAAACAGGCAGAAGTTATAAGTGATGTGTTCTTTTTTGACGAAAAGGAACTATATATCATAAAAGAGAATTATAAATATTATATTATTTATAAAAAAATGTTTTTAAAGAATATTTATTATTGACAATGGTGTCAATAAATTATATAATAAGTATGTAAAGAATATATAAATGAATTGAATTTATACATAAGGTAAAGTAATTTATGTTTGATTTGCAAGCACTTCAACAAAAAATACCGCGTTATATAATAGGACTTTCTTCGGGTACCTCTTGTGATGGTATTGATGCTGTTTTAGTCCGTCTTAAAGGTACAGGTCCAGAAATGGCAATGAGATTACTTGCTTCAAATACATTTCCTTACGATGAAGATTTCCGTCTGGCTTTATTGTCGGAACATAAAACAGACCGTGAAATCTGTCAGTTGAATTTTCAATTGGGAGAGTTATTAGCACAGGCGGCGCTGGAGATGATAAAGATAGCCAAAGAACAAAACATTGAAGTAGATTTCATTTCTTCTCATGGACATACCATTGCCCATCTTGCCCCTCCAACTTTTTCAAAAATTGGTATCCTTCAGATTGGAGAACCTGCGGTAATTGCAGAACGGACAGGTTTACCTGTAGTTTCAGATTTTAGAGCCCGTGACATGGCCGCAGGTGGTCAGGGTGCTCCTTTAATGCCTTATGCAGACTGGATACTTTTCCGTAGGTCTAACCGTACTATCCTTTGTATAAATATTGGAGGTATATCCAATATGGCGGTGATAGACCCGGATTTCCAGAAAATTTTCGCCTTTGATACAGGTCCGGGAAATATAGCAATAGATGCAACAGTCCGTCTTCTTACACGCGGTGCGGAGAATATGGACCGTGATGGCCGCATGGCAAGACATGGAAAGGTTATTGATGAATTCTTAGAGTATCTATTGGACCATCCATTCTTCGTAAAAGTCCCTCCCAAGACAGCCAGCAGAGAAGATTTTGGAGAAGAAAATTATTTGAGAGATGCTTTAGCCAGTCGTAAAGAATATCCCATTGAGGATCTTGTCGCTACGGTGACAACTATGGTGGTTCGAACCATTGTTGATGCGTATGAAAGATTTGTTAAGCCTCAATATACAATTGACCATATTATTATTGGTGGCGGTGGTGCCAAAAATAGAACCATACATAAGTGGCTATCAAAAAGTTTAGCACCTATTCCGGTGTTTACAAGCGACCAATATGGAATACCGAATTCCTCACGCGAAGCACTTTCCTTTGCTATTCTTGGGAATGAAACCATCTGTGGAACACCTGCTAATATACCTCAGGTAACAGGAGCATCCCGTCCTGTTGTTTTAGGAAAAATTACCCCTCCATAAATACTTAAAAATTATTTTTTATATTTACCATTATTTCATACAATTTCTATATTATTTTCCATGAAGGTTATCCTTATTCTTTTTCAACAAATAGAAAACTAAAAAGGTAGATAAATAGTCTTATATAAAAAACGATTTTTATATAGAAATAAAAACATGCGAATGAAGAACGGAAATACATATCTTTTTATCCTTCTATGTCTATTTGTATGTGTCAGGGTTGATGCTATTGGTGTTCGGGCACATATAGAAATAGGTATGGAGGCCATTCAGAAGTACATTTTGGATTGGGAAAAACAGTATCCCGAGTTAGCGGAGTTGTTCAAAGATAAAGAGGTTTATCCTGCTTTCTATGCGGGATGTTCTTTTCCCGACTGGGGATATGGAGAAATAAATCCCGATTGTGCAGAGGCTTCTCACTGGAACCCTTTTATAACTGCGTATGTGGAAGTATTACAACAAAAAATTCCAGAGTTATCTCCTGCACAAGCACGCAAAGAATTAGCCTTTTTTCTTGGAATGATTGTGCATAATATATCTGATATTCCCTGGCATTTTGATGAACCGAAACATCGTTCGTTTTTGACTTCGGCACGCGAAGAAGGAGGGTCTTCCCATGGAGAATCCGAATTTGCAACGGATATTTTCCTGTTTGCAGAAAAGGAAATTACACCTCCTATCCCATTACAACTATTTTGGCCCTTTGAAACAATATTATCTTGTTTCCAAAAAATAAACAAACAAGTAACTCTGGAACAATTAAAAGCAGGCTGTACACGGGAACAAGGTTATCTTGCTTCCGGACCACTCGTTGCCATGACCCAATTTTCGATAATGAAGCAGAAACATAATTGGGTATACCAGCATTACCAAGATTATTATTATGGAGGTGTGGAACATGATGCATCTGCGGTAAGTGCGTTTATGAAGTTCTATTTTGCAAAAATTGTAGGGGATTATTTTATACAGAATAGTTTGGAATATGCCCCGTATGTTCGAAAGAACAATGATTTTGTTCCTATCCAGTCCATTCGAGATACAACGATTATAGAAGAAAAACCGGAAAATAACACCGGTAAAGAACCCTATCTTACACTTGGGGTAGAGCAAAATAAAGAGCATAAAATTTTAATTCAATTCGATACACCAAAAAATTGGAATAAGGAGGATTTAAAAGAAGCCTTTATCTGGTTATATTTAGCAGAGATAAAAAGAATTGGAACCGGGTCTATTCGTGTAAAAGTTCAACAAATAAACGATACATGGGAAGAAGGAGACGGGATCTCAGATGAGTTTGAAGGTATAGATGGTGTGCCTTCCTTATTAACAAACTGGAATGCCCAAATCAATACTTCGGATGACCCTCTCAATATTCGTGAATTACCGTTTCAAATAGGATGGATAAAAATAAATATTTCCGACTTTGTCAATCAGTGGCTTGAAAAGCCATCATCCAATCATGG
>Ga0116168_1001593_pt1 | contig 16570 bp, 12 predicted proteins | sample AD_UKC129_MetaG_FD_89795 | JGI IMG/M metagenome (GOLD analysis project Ga0116168, IMG submission 89795) | Active sludge microbial communities of municipal wastewater-treating anaerobic digesters from Canada - AD_UKC129_MetaG | ecosystem: Engineered > Bioreactor > Anaerobic > Digestate | place...
GATGTTGCGTGTTGCATTTGGGAAGCAAGCTCGAAGGAATGTGTGGTAACGAAACGCGTGGTTTGCGATTCCTCATCCTGGAGACATAACATGGGCCATCGCATCCCCCGAAAAACCGGTGCAACCCGTCGTGGAAGACGCGGTTTAATGACGTTCGAGTGGCTGATTCTGATCACGCTGCTAGTAATTGGCGTTATCGGTGCCTACAGCGCTGTCCGCGACGGCATGGTCGATGAGCTTGGAGACACAGCCACGGCCATTCTTTCCGTGGACCAATCTTTTCACACAGAACCGCCAGAGCGTCTCCCTTGTGCGGGGAGCTGGGGAAGTTGGGAGGACGATGACGCCGCGGAACAGTTGGAGCGAGGCCGGAACCTGTAAAGAATGGCATGACGCATGCCTTGTTGCTGGATGAGCGGAGGGTAAGGCAGGGGCCAAAACAAACGGGGTAACACAAACCACACCAACCACCAGGGGCATCAGCTTTTCTCAACAACAGTATGGGACTTTTCGAAATGTTTGTGGCAATCAAGGCTTTTCCGATTTTGGCTATTGCTGTTGGTGTCATTGCTGGATGGGCCGCGTTCACCGACTTGCGGCAACGACGGATTCCCAATTTCGTGACCGTGCCAGCGGCCCTTCTCGGGTTACTGTTTCACAGCTTATTACCGTCTGGTGAGGGTTGGTGGTTCTCCCTGGCAGGTTTCGCCGTGGGGGCAGTGCTCCTTGTACTTCCTTATTTGCTCGGCGGTGGAGGTATGGGCGACATCAAACTACTTGCCGCCCTAGGAAGCTGGCTAGGACCCTTTTGGATCCTCGTCGCCTTTGCCACGGGGACAGTCTGCGGTGCCGTCTTGACCCTCATTTGCCTGGTGACCGGTCGCTCACTGGAGGAATTGCTCGGCATTAGCCAGGGCGCTCATGATGACGTGAAAAAGCCCGCTCAGCCGCGAGCCATAAAGGCCTTGCCTTTTCGCAGCAAGAGGGCCTTGCCGTTTGCGGTTCCCCTTGCCATGGGAACGTGGATCATGCTTGCGGTGGTGCTCATCCGCGCGGGGCTGTGAGTTTCGGTATCGGTTCGTTGTTCTCTGTACCATAAGGAAGTTGTGGATCACTGAGGCAAGACAAACGAATCGCCAGGAGAATCGAGTTGTCGGAAGACACAAATGCGGACTGAAAGGTTATCAATCCTGACAAAAGAGACAGGTGCTTTTGCACCAACGTAACGCAAAACTGGTTAGACCATCGCCCATGTGGCATTCAATTTGCAGAAGCTAACATCATCCAGGACTTTTCGGCTTGGAATGAGGAGAAACAAACGGCCCGGACGACTGATGAGGAAGGATATGACGAGTTTACCAGGATGTGATGAGGTCCTCGTCATCGTACTCTAACAGGTCAAGGTTGCGTTAGGAAAACACATCTCTATTCGTGTTGCTAATTCGATACAGAGGAGACGTTCGTCAATGAAACGCATCAGCCCAGCAGGTGTAAGTTTCTTTGTGGGGGCCATTCTGGTCGGCCTTGTAGCGGCTTACGCTGTCCGACATCTGTCACAAACCAGCCCCGAGACCGTGACTGTGAACCCCAGAAAGACAAAGACTATCGTGGTGGCCAAGTACAATTTGCCCCAGTATGCAAGGATCACCGAAGACTATATTGACGAGGTCCAGGTCCCTGCAGACAAGGTCCCAGAAGGTGCCCTGACGCTCAAGTCTCGCGCTTTGTATCGGTTGGCAAAAACCACAATCCTTGCCGGCCAGCCCATTCGCGATGACGACCTCTATGCGGTAGGCGAGGTGCCGCTTCTCTCCGAGCGACTTCCTCCTGGATATCGGGCGGTAACCCTGGCAGTGGACGCCAAAGCGGCCGTCAATGGCATGATTCAGCCGGAGAGTTTGGTGGATATCACGTTAACTGTGAAAAACGACAGGCCGGAGATTGGCGGTCTAGCCACACTGACGTTGCTTCGTCGCGTCCGTGTGTTGGCGACCAGCCGCAATCGATTCCCAGCCAGTGAAGACCGACCTGGCGATTTGCGCAACATCACAGTCGCCGTAACGCCTGAACAGGCCAATAAGCTCATTTTGGCGGAAAAATATGGCACGCTCAGCGTTGTCCTCTGCAGCAAACTGGAGGAAGAGACGGATGAAGCCACCCTTGAGGACATTATGGCTAGCAAGGGAGAGGTCCCGGTCATCCCCACATCGAACCCTGTAACCCGGGCCGATAGTACGTTGTCCGAGCCTTCCAATGACCTCGTCAACATCTATTCCCTCCTTGGAATTTCACCCCTGACGCCTGAGCCGATGCCCGAGCAACCGGTCACCAAAACAGCTCAGATCTGGCGAGGTGGGAACGTTGAGGAGGTCACGTTTGTGGAATGGCAAATCCGCGAAGCGGAGAACGCAACCTTAGTGGCTGAAGGAAAAACCCCACAACCATTTACTCCGGGAACCTTAACGAGCTCACCCAAAACCACAAAGACCCATGATGCGGAGGCGGAGGACTGCCCAGAGTGTGCGGCAAAACGGGCCAAGGAGGCAGCAGCTCGTTCAGTGGGCGAGATGCCGGTCCCGACGCCCGCATCGCAACTGGTACCACGAAACGACCAGGCCAACCATCTCCCAGGTGGTTACGGCCGAGTGGTCACTGTCCCTGTGCGTGGGCAACTCGCTAATTGACAGTCCGCGCAACAGGTTACTCATCGTCACCGTGTTTATTGTTCAGATAACCGGATGAAAGAGTGATCGGAAACAATTGTCCCATACAATCTCTATTCGAGTCATGGGAAATCAGGCCATGATGAGTTTTCTCTATCGTCAAAGTGATAAAGATGGAAATGGGCGCAAGAACGTCTTGACCGAGGCTGCATCCCCGGAAACGTGGGAATCCGAGTTTCAAAAGCTAAAAACGGGATTGCACAAAGAGATCATCGAGTCGCTCGATCTGTCTCGGCTGGCCAAAATGGATGACGACCAGTTGCGTCGCCACGTCCGAAATTTGACGGAAGCCGTCCTTCGCCGTCGTTCCGATTTATTAGGGAACATCGACGAAGAGCGGCTAATCAACGAGCTGATGGCCGAGTCCTTCGGCCTGGGGCCACTCGAACCCTATATGCAGGCCCCTGACGTGACCGACATCCTCGTCAATGGCCCGTTTGAGGTTTATGTCGAGCGCTGTGGGAGACTTCAGGCGACGAACACGGTGTTTGCTGATGAAGAGCATCTCCTACAGATCATTCAACGAGTCGTCTCCCGTGTGGGGCGCCGCATCGACGAACAAAACCCAATGGTTGACGCTCGGCTGCCTGACGGTTCCCGTGTCAACGCCGTAATTCCGCCCCTGGCCCTCAATGGGCCGGTCCTTTCCATTCGCCGTTTTGGCCACGAGCGCCTAAAGATCGCCGACCTTATTGCCTTCGGCTCTATCTGCCAAGAGATTGTGGAGCTACTCCGCGCCGCCGTGGAAGGACGTATCAACATCCTCATTAGCGGCGGTGCTGGTTCGGGTAAGACGACACTGCTCAATAATCTTTCGGCGTTTATTCCTGAAGACGAACGATTAGTAACGATCGAGGATTCCGCAGAGCTCAAGTTGCAACGCAAGCACGTCGTCAGCCTGGAGACGCGTATCTCTAACGCCGAACAGCGGGGAGAAGTAACACCCCGAGATCTCGTACGAAACGCCCTTCGCATGCGTCCCGATCGGATCATCCTGGGCGAGGTCCGTGGTGCCGAAGCCCTCGATATGCTTCAGGCGATGAATACGGGTCACGAAGGGTCGCTGACCACAATCCATGCCAACGACGCACGGGATGCCCTCTCCCGTTTGGAAGTCATGGTCAGTATGGCGGGTTTCGAACTTCCGGTAAATGTTGTTCGCCAGTACATCGGATCGGCAATTACCCTCGTCGTGCATTTGGCCCGGCTTAAAGGCGGCGTGCGGCGGGTCATGCGCGTCGCGGAAATCATTGGCTGTAGCAACGGGGATTACCAAATGCAGGAATTGTTCGGCTTTCAGCAAGAGGGTGTGGATGGTGCTGGCCGAGCCAAAGGACACTTCTATGCCACCGGCAATGTTCCGCGATTTCTCAAACGGTTGGAGGAACAGGGGATCAAGCTTCCCGAATCCCTCTTCCAAAAACGTGTCTTGACCCCGGCGATTACATCCCTCGAATAGGAGGTCTCCTCTCATGGCATGGGCCGTTTGGCTTTATCCGATTCTCACATTTACGGCGGTCAGTGGGCTGCTTATCCTGTTCGCGTTGATGATCCTTGGGCGTCGATCGAAGGATTCGAGGAACGCGGAGGAATTGCGGCCAGAGGACCTAGATCTTGAGGAAATCCTCTATATTCCGCCCGCAAAAGCCGCTCGAACCGCGTTAGACCGATGGTTCTACGAATTGCTCGAAGCCGCAGGAAGCCGCCTGGATCGTTCCACGGCTAGCCTGCTACCGGCAGCGGGTGCTGTGATTGGTGCGGCAATTCCCGTGGTGTTCTTTGATAGTGTCTTTTGGGCCATCGTGGGCACGGTGATCGGGGCCTTTGCGCCAATCGGATTCTGGAAGTTTCAGGCCTTTCGGCGGGTACGTCGAATGAGAAAGCAATTGCCCGTGGTGCTGCAACTGTTCGCGGATGCCGTTCGCAGCGGGCTCTCCTTGGAGCGAGCAACCGCGTTGGCAGCACAAGAGTCAAAAGGTCCCCTACAAGCGGAGTTTGCCTGGTGTGCCACCCAGTTGGAACTCGGGCATTCTCCAGTTCGGGTTATGGAGCGGATGGCCCAGCGAATTCCCATCCCCGAATTTCGTATCTTCGCTACGGCTGCCCTCGTCCATCGTCGGACGGGCGGTGACCTGGCCAACTTGGCCGACCGCTTGGCACGGTCCGCCCAAGATCGCACCGAGTTCTATGGGCACCTCAAAGCCGTCACAGCGGGGAGCCGGCTCTCTGTGTTCGGTCTGACAGCAGGAGTGTTCATCGCGGTGGTCCTTCTTGGACTTACTCGGCCCGAGTACATCCAGCAATTTCTCAATCATCCCAGTGGACTTTCCATTTTGGGCATCGCTGCGGGATTGCAGGTCGTCGGTCTGCTGTGGGTCTGGCGCATCCTCAAAGCGCGTTATTGAGGACCATCATGCCGTAGTGATGTTACCGACGAATATATTGAAGATTAGCGACAAAGGTCACGCATATGCCGGATATTCTACTTCTCGCTTTAGGTTACTGGCAGGACTTGGCTCATCTGTGGAGCGAGTGGGGATTGTCGATCCTCACGTTTGCCAACGTGGTCTTACTGGCGATGATTATCCGTTGGATTCTCGTCCGCCGGGCCCAGCCCAAGGCGTCCGCGGGGCTTCCGCCAGTCGTTGATCCCGAAACTGATGACCCCGGCGCCTTTGGGGCGTTAACTCCTGCGTTGGCCGCGCAGATTCCGGAATCGGCCAAGGAAACACGAGATTTCCAGTTGCTATTGCGGCAGGCCGGCTTGCATCGTCCCTCGGCACGCTACACGATTTATGCCTTTCGTTTTTTGCTCCTCGTGACACCCCTCATTATCGCAGGCGTTTGTGCTGTCATCGCCCCGCAAGCATGGACCCTGCCGATCCTTGTGGCCGGTGGATTGAGTAGCGCCGTTCTGTCGATCATCCCAAGAATGTACGTCTTTTTGAGACGCCGAAAGCGCTACGAAGAGATCCGGAGCGGTCTGGCCGACACGATTGACATGCTTGGGATGTGTTTGACCGGTGGCCTCAGTCTCCTCGATAGTCTCGAGCACGTGGCCGGACAGATGGGGGCTTATCCGGCGCTCGCCGAAGAACTACGCACCGTTAGACGGCAGGCCGAGGTGGGGAGCTTGAAGCTTGCCCTGGAAGACTTGACGCGCCGGGTTGACCTACCCGAAGTCCGCCAACTTTGTGCGGTTCTTTCCCGCGGCACGCAATTGGGCAGTCAATTAGCCAGTTCTTTGAGTGAGCACGCTGACCACCTCCGCGTGGCCCTGAAGCAAGCGGCCCTGGCACGTGCTAACAAGGCACCGGTAAAACTCGTGCTGCCAATTTTGTTCTGTCTAGCTCCGGCCGCTTTGATTGTCTTAACGGCGCCCGCCTTCCTCGAACTAAAGCAATTCTTCGATCCCTCCCTCATGAAAAGCGCCAGCGGCAAGGGCGTTAGCTTCGGTACTAATTCGGTCGTTGATGCGATCCGTGATCTCGATCAACGGGTGATCTTTGAACCACCCCCGACGGAAATCGTGCCCCCGATCTCTCAATAGTTCGGAAGTCAAACGAGCTAGTCTACCCAATATAGGGCTACGGCCCCCCTAGGACGTACGACCTCACAAAGGTTAAGTCGTCGTAGAATAAGTGGAGACCAAAAACCGCCGTGTTTCGCGGCGGTTTTCTCTTTTCTTGCCACCTGAGGACACGCCGTAAGCTAAATTTTGAGTGAAAGAGCATCCAACAAGTACTTTTCGGCTGAGATCGAGTTGTTGGGACATTCAAAGACAATCCACGGGCTGATCTCCACCGGTCGAGTGGAACGTTTAGTCTTCTCGGGAAGTAAGGAGGGAGCTGGAGGATGTCACAGACCCCGATGATGCGACCGTTGGCTTCGACCCCTCGCACCGGGATCGAAAGCCGTCAACTTTCCTTTGATGAGCTAAAACAGCGAATCCACAGCAAACTTGTCGACAAGCTCGATTTGTCTAAAATTGGGCAGTTGGAAGGAGAAGTCCTTCGCCGGGAAATCCGCCTCGTTGTGGAGCATTTGTGTGACAGTGAAAACACAATGCTCAACCGTTCCGAACGGGAACGACTCATCGACGAGGTCTTGGATGAAACGTTTGGCCTCGGCCCACTGGAAGCCCTTCTCAAAGACCCAACCATTAGCGATATCCTCATCAATGGCCCCAAGAACGTTTATGTAGAACGTCGGGGCAAGCTCGAAAAAACAAACGTCTGTTTTCGCGATAACGAACATTTGCTGCAAATCATTGACCGGATTATTTCCAAAGTTGGGCGTCGGGTGGACGAGACTTGCCCAATGGTCGATGCACGGATGCCCGACGGTTCCCGTTTCAATGCCATCATTCCGCCCTTGGCCCTGGACGGGGCTGCTGTGTCTATTCGGCGTTTTGGGCGAAGTCCTCTCAAACTGGAGGACCTCCTCAACTTAAAGGCTTTCACACCAGAGATGGTCATGCTCCTTGAGGGGGCCATTAAAGCCCGACTCAATATCATCATCGCCGGTGGTACTGGTTCCGGTAAGACAACGCTCCTCAACACGCTTTCCAGCTTCATCCCGAACAACGAACGTATCATCACGATTGAAGACGCTGCCGAATTGCAGTTGCAGCAGGAACACGTCGTTCGGCTGGAAACACGTCCTCCTAACATCGAAGGAAAAGGTGCCATTACGGCAACGGACTTAGTTCGCAACGCCCTGCGTATGCGGCCTGAGCGAATCATCATCGGTGAGTGTCGTGGCCCAGAAGCCCTGGATATGTTGCAGGCCATGAACACCGGCCACGAGGGTTCGATGACGACCTTGCACGCGAACTCACCCAGGGATGCGCTGGCCCGTTTGGAGACGATGATCATGATGGCGGGATTTGAACTGCCGCTCAAGGCGATGCGGACTCAAATCGCCAGCGCCGTCAATTTGCTCATCCAGGCTAATCGTCTCCAGGGTGGCGTGAGGCGAATTACCCATATCACCGAAGTTGTTGGGCTGGAACAGGACACGATTATTACCCAGGATATCTTTCGTTTTGAACAAGACGGGGTGGATGAGAACGGTCGGGCATATGGACGTTTTGTGGCCACGGGGATTCGGCCCACCTTCATGCCACGGTTGGAAGCCCGCGGCATCAAATTGCCGCCATCGATCTTCCGCCAGCGCACCATGATGGAAGCCTAAGGCAATTATGACAACTCAGAAAGAAACAGTGGTTCTGGATGCCTATTAACGTAATGGAACGAGTGACCTCATGACCCAGATGACAATCCTCATCATCGTTGCGGCGTTCGTCGGCGCGGCGGCGCTCGTTGTTGCCCTGAGCCAGCTTCTTAACCAAAGACATGGGAACCGGTTGGAGAGCCGACTGGAGGCCCTCACCCACCAGGTCAAGCGCGACTCGGAGAGCAAAGAGCGGACCCCGACGGTCCTGGCCGAACCCATCGAGGATAAAACCTCCTTGACGACGCAACTCCTCAAATACTTTCCGAATCTCGAGCGGTTGCTCGAAGAGGCCGACGTGGGTCTTGCGCCGGGGCGTCTCGTGGCCATTGCGACGGTCTTGGTAGGTGTGGGATTGGCCATTGGCGTAGTCCTAAAGTTGCATCCAGCGCTCATTGCGATTTTGCCGCCCGCGTTGGGGAGCATACCCTTTTTGTGGATTCTTTGGCGGAGGCGTTGTCGGTTAAAGGCATTTGCAGCCCAATTACCAGAGGCGCTTGATATGTTGGCCCGGGCGTTGCGTTCCGGGCAGAGCTTGGCCTCAGGCTTCAACCTTGTGGCCAAGGAGATTCCCGCGCCGGTTGGGAAGGAGTTCGGCCGCGTGTTTGAAGAACAAAACCTCGGAATTCCTCTGGAGGAATCTCTTCGTGATATGGCGGAGAGGATTCCCAACCTAGACCTAAAGTTCTTCGCCACCGCTGTGATTTTGCAACGTCAAACCGGTGGTGACCTGGCCGAAATCCTCGACCGAATCAGTTCGCTCATCCGAGAACGTTTCACCATTTGGGGACAAGTGCAGGCCCTGACAGGTGAAGGTCGTTTGTCGGGGATCATCCTGATGGCCCTGCCGGTCGTGTTGTTCTTGGCGATTTACCGACTTAACCCCGATTATGTGATGACCCTGTTTACCGATCCGCTGGGCCAGAAGATGCTCGCGGTCGCTATCGTGATGCAAATCTTGGGTGCCATTGTGATCCGCAAGATTGTTACCATCAAGGTCTAGAGTCGCTGTCCTCCACCTGGGCGAAGGTGCTCAACAATGAACCAAGACGTGATTTTTGAACTTGTGGTCGCTCAAGGGCTTGATGCCGCCGTGTTTTTACCTTATGCCGTCTTCGGCATGTTCGCCGCCATTGCGTTTCTGGTACTCGAACGATTCAGCGGAACGACGCAACGCACGGTCCAGCGTCTGGAAGAGTTCACACGACCACAAAGGCGCCGCTTAACGGTGGAGGAGCTGGCGGAACGGCGGCCCAATCGGTTTGCGGAAGTCCTTGAGAAAACCACGCCAACCTTTGCCAAGCCGTTGGAACCCAAAAACGAGGTGGAGCTAGGACGACTCAAGCAACGCCTTGCCGAGGCGGGATTCCGTGGAGATAAGGCCGTCCAGATCTTCTTGGGACTAAAGTTCCTCTCCCTCCTAGCAGGGTTTGTTCTGGGTGGTTCGATTACACTTGGGCTTTACGGCCTTTCGCGCAACACTACAACATCGGCGATTATTGCGGCCGGTTTGGGATTCTACCTGCCCGACCTCGTTGTCACCTTCCTAGGGCGACGCCGTAAGGAGGCAATCTTCTTGAGCCTGCCGGACGCCCTTGACCTGCTTGTCGTTTGCGTGGAGGCCGGTTTGGGGCTTGATCAGGCCATGCGAAAAGTCACGGAGGAATTGGCCAGCTCGCATCCCGTGATCGCCAAGGAATTTGCCCTGGCGAATCTCCAACTGCAAATGGGTCGCCCCCGGGCAGAGGTCCTCCACGAAATGGGAGTCCGGACGGGAGTTCAGGATGTGCGGGCATTGGCGGCCGTCATCATCCAGGCCGAAAAGTTTGGCTCAAGCATCGCTCAGGCCCTTCGTGCTCAAAGTCATGCGATGCGAACCCGACGCCGTCAATTGGCTGAAGAAAGGGCTCAGAAAACGGCGGTGAAGCTGATTTTCCCATTGGTGCTTTTCATCTTTCCGGGGATTTTTGTGGTCCTCGTCGGACCTGCTGCCATCACAATGATTCGTGAATTGTTCCCGAAGATGGCCGGCGGGTAGTATCACTCTTATCCTGAGAACGCAAAACCGTCTGCTCAAAATCGGCATTCGTGGAGCGTGTCGCAGGCGATGGCAAATGCCGCCAAGTTGACGACTCTTCCACGGATGCCTTAAATTTGTTGGTTAGGCTGCTACTTTGCCAGCTGTGGATTCAATGAGCAGCGGGAATGTGCACATGATGGAGAAAGCAGAAGAAATCTTTGAGGGCAAATGGTATGCTCACCCTCGAATGCGAAACGCCTTAATTGCCGGACTACTTACCGGTGCCGCATTTAGTCTGGCTCATTTGGGAATTATTCCCGACTTCGCTGAGATCGCCATCTACGCTGTAGCTATTTTATTGGGCGGTTACCATTGGTCTCGTGAAGGGATTGAGGAATTTGTTACGGAAGGAGAAATCGGCATTGAAGTCCTCATGATAGCCGCCACTGTTGGCTCAGCTGTGCTTGGTATGTGGGATGAGGCTGCCTTTTTGGTATTCCTCTATGGTACTGCGGAAGGACTTGAAGAATATACCTATGCCCGGACCAGGTTTTCCATTAGAAAGCTTCTTGACCTGGCGCCGAAGGAGGCACGTGTCCTAAGAGATGGAGAAGAAATCACCATCCCTGCTGAGGAACTCAAGATAGGGGATATTCTTGTTGTCAAGCCTGGCGAGTCCATCGCTACGGATGGCATTATTATTGAAGGCCGTTCCAGCATTAATGAGGCACCCGTAACCGGAGAGTCTATCCCGGTGGAGAAAAAAGAGGGGATGAAGGTCTTTGCGGCTACCGTCAACCAAGAGGGAGCATTGAAGCTTAAGGTTACTGCCACCTTCAAGGACAACACCCTCTCGAAAATGATTCATCTGGTGGAGGAATCACAAGAGCAGAAAGGAAAGGCACAACTCTTTATTGAGAAGTTTGGAAAAAGGTATTCTCCTCTTGTCTTTCTGAGTGCTTTACTCCTAATTGTTGTCCCCTCTTTGTTGGGAGCACCCGTCTCCTATTGGGCCACTCGGGCGGTTGTTTTCCTCGTTGCGGCGGCTCCCTGTGCCCTGGTGATGTCCACTCCGGTCGCCATTGCCGCTGGCATTACAAGGGCAGGCCGCAGTGGAGTACTCATCAAGGGTGGGATTTGTCTCGAGAACTTGGGCAAAATCAAAGCTGTGGCTGTTGATAAGACGGGAACCCTCACCAAAGGGGAACCGGTCGTGACAGATGTTGTGCCGTTAAATGGGGAGGAATCAGAGGTTCTCAGTTTGGCTTACAATGTGGAAAGATATTCTGAACATCCTTTGGCCAAAGCGATCATCAGAAAGGCAGAAGAGTCGCGGATCAGAAGTCAAGAGGTTGCGGATTTCAGCGCCATTGCGGGATATGGGGCCAAAGCAAGAGTTGGCAATAGGGTCGTGTATGTGGGAAAGGAAGGGTTATTCAGAAAACTCGGCCTGGAAAGCCAAACCATCCCACAAATCGAAACTCTCAGAAGCCACGGCAAGACGGTCATGCTCGTCGGAACGGAAACAGGCATTGACGCTATCGTTGCCATCAGGGATAGAATCCGGTCCGAAGCAAAAGAGGCGATAGACGAACTTCATCGCATGGGGATTAAGGTCATCATGCTAACGGGGGACAATGAAGCCACTGCGCGGGCCATTGCAGAGGAACTGGGGATAGATGAGGTCAGAGCTGACCTCAAGCCCGAAGGCAAGGTGGCAGCCGTGAAAATGTTGGAGGAAAAGTACGGTACGGTGGCTATGGTAGGAGATGGCATAAACGATGCCCCAGCTTTGGCACAGGCAACGGTAGGAATAGCGATGGGAACGGCGGGAACAGACGCGGCAATTGAGGCCGCCGATGTCGCCCTTATGGCTGACGATCTTACCAAAGTGTCCTTTGCCATAAATTTGGGGAAGAGAGCACGGAGAATAAGCCTGCAGAACATTGTTTTTTCCCTGTTGATACTAGCTATACTCATCCCTGCGGCCCTAAGCGGAGTTATGAGCGTTGCTTTTGCGGTTTTCGTTCATGAGGCCTCCGAACTTTTGGCGGTGGCGAACGGTCTCCGTATGGCAAGGGGTTGAAACCGGTTGTGACAACAGCTTGGCTTGCTCATGAGACATGCCATAAGCTAGGAGCGGCCTAATGATGTGCTATCTGGATTCTTGCACATTGCTATGTCCATTATTCTGTGGCGACTGCCATACCGTGGGGACAGTTCTTTCCCGAAAGTTATAATTCGTTTTTATGGCAGTTTAGCCACTACACGTGTGTCGGTTCTTGGATTCTAGCAGAAGGAGTGATGAATGGTTTCCCGCCGGGTAGTGATTGTGGGTGGGGTGGCTGGAGGTGCTTCCTGTGCAGCCCGGTTGCGACGCTTAGACGAAAATGCCGAAATCTTCGTCTTCGAACGTGGCGGTTTTGTGTCCTTTGCTAATTGTGGGTTGCCGTATTACATCGGCGGGGTGATTGCGCCGCGGGAAAGACTTATTGTCGCCTCGCCCGAGCGATTCCGTGACTATTTCAACATCGAAATCCGTGTTCATCACGAGGTGACCAAGATCGATCGGGAAAATCGTATTGTGCATGTCCGAAATTGCCAAACGGGAACATCCTTCACAAGGCCGTACGACAACCTCGTGCTGTCGCCGGGGGCTCGCCCCATCGTTCCCAATGTACCCGGCGTGGATTTACCTGGGGTGTTCACCTTGCGTCTGCTTGAGGATGCGGAGCGGATTTATCGCTGGCTGGAAGACCGCCAGGTAACGCGTGCCGTTGTGGTGGGCGCTGGGTATATCGGGCTGGAAATGGTGGAAAACCTCGTTCACCGCAATATTGCCGTAACCCTTGTGGAAGCTGCCAATCAGATCCTTCCCGGCTTCGATGGCGAAATGGTGGTTCCTTTCTACGATAAATTAGCCGCCCATGAGGTCGAAATCCTCTTAGGCAGCCCGCTTTGCGCGATTGAGCCGCACAATTCTCAATTGGCGGTTGTCGCGGGTGGGAAGCGAATTCCCTGCGGTGCGGTGATTCTTTGTGTGGGAGTTCGCCCAGAGGTGACGCTGGCAGAGAACGCCGGATTGGAGATCGGCGAGCTGGGTGGGATTCGCGTTGACGAGCAAATGCGAACAAGCGATCCGAGCATTTTTGCTGTCGGTGACGCCGTTGAAGTCAAAGACCTGGTCACAGGCAAGTGGACATGGGTTCCCCTGGCGGGAGTGGCCTCGCGACAGGCGCGGGTGGCCGCCGACGCCATCTGCGGTCGCCCCAGCCAATTCCGTGGTGCCTTGGGGACTGCGATTGTGACGGCCTTTGGGGTCACAATCGCCAAGACGGGATTGACCGAAAAAGCGGCCCAGCGAGATGGTGTCCGTTATCAGAAGAGCTACTCGCATTCACCGCATCACGCCACGTACTATCCGGGAGCCAAGTCGATCGCGATTAAGTTACTTTTTGATCCTCAAGATGGTCGTATCCTTGGCGCTCAGGCCGTCGGGGAGACCGGTGTTGATAAACGGATTGACATCATCGCAATGGCCATTCAGAAAGGGGGTACCATCTTTGATTTGGAGGAAGCCGAACTGTGTTATGCCCCCCAGTTTGGGAGTGCCCGCGACCCCATCAACATTGCCGGATTTGTGGCTGGGAATGTCTGCCGGGGAGACGCGGACCTCGCTTATTGGGAAGACCTGGATCACAAGCCTCAAGCGGATGCGCCACTTGTCGTTGATGTGAGGACACCGGGAGAGCACGCAGCGGGGGCCCCACCTCGGGCGATCAATATCCCTCTCGGAGAGCTTCGCAGTCGCTTGCACGAATTGCCGACGGATCGTGAATTGTGGGTGCATTGCGGAATTGGTCAACGGGCGTATTATGCCGCGAGGATCCTGAAGCAAAAAGGTTTCCGTGTTAAGAACCTATCGGGAGGCTACGTGACCTACCGCATGTACCGCCGCAGCAAGCCCGCCGATTAAGAATCGATCCCAAAAAGTCCCCCCTCTCCCTCCGGGAGAGGGTTGGGGTGAAGGCAAGCGAACGTCGGAATCGATTGAGAAAACCGGCAGCGATTCGAGCCACCCTCACCCGCGACCCCTCTCCCGCCGAAAGGGTGAGGGGAGATAGTGGGATAAGCTCTTGGTTGCAGCGTCGCGCTACTGAAGCTGGCAGAGGTCTTTTGGGCCTTCTAGGGTGGTTGTTCACAAAAAAGCTAAGGCCTCTTGACAACTGGAAGCATTATTAGCGGCTGGCTTAGAATAAAGTGATGGCTCTGATGTCGTTAACTGGGTTGCTCTCCGGCATACGGAGGGGATTATCCCCATTGATCGGGGCCAGTAGGAAATCGACCCGGGGGCTCGAGCGAGGCGTAATGACAAGAGGTTCCCTCTTTATTCCTGGTTAAGTAGGATTGCCATATGTCGGGCGTATTTTCCACTATCGAGGCGGCTATTGAAGCCATTCTCGAAGGCAAGGTTATCATTGTCGTTGACGATGAAAACCGGGAGAACGAGGGTGATTTTATTTGCGCCGCGGAAAAGATTACACCGGAAATCGTCAACTTCATGATTACCTACGGCCGGGGGATTCTCTGCGCCGCAATTTTGCCCGACGTGGCCGAGAGATTGGATTTGCCCTTGATCGTGAAGGAGAACACCTCTCCATTGGGCACCGCCTTCACTGTCCCGGTGGATCATCGTTCGACTCGGACGGGGATAACAGCGATGGAGAGGGCGACGACGATCCGGGCCTTGATCGATCCGACGAGCAAACCGGGCGATTTTTGCCGTCCCGGCCATGTCTATCCTCTGATTGCCAAGGAAGGGGGCGTGCTCCGTCGGGCGGGCCACACCGAGGCTGCGGTCGATTTGGCCCGACTGGCGGGACTGGCACCCGCCGGGGTGCTCTGCGAGATTCTCAACGATAAAGGAGATCGCGCGACTCGGTCGGAGTTGTACGAACTGGCGAAGCGTTTCAATTTAGAGATGATTACCGTCGAGGAGTTGATCCGCTATCGCCGTCGGCGCGAAAAGCTCGTCTATCGCATCGCCGAAGCACAGTTGCCGACTCGATATGGAGCCGGCCGAATCATCGCTTACGGGGTCAAATTCGAAAACCAAGAGCCAATTGCCGTTGTCATTGGTGACCCGACACGGGTCCCGGCTCCGCTTGTGCGTCTCCATTCTTCCTGTTTTACCGGCGACTTGATTGCATCACTTCGCTGCGATTGTGGCGATCAGCTTCACCTGGCCATGGAGATGATCGGTCGAGAGGGGGCGGGCGTCCTCGTTTATTTGCCTCAGGAAGGCCGCGGCATTGGTTTGGTGGAGAAGATCAAGGCCTATCACCTCCAAGATCAGGGAATGGATACCGTTGAAGCGAACTTGGCTTTGGGTCACCAGGCCGATTGCCGGGACTATGGAATCGGTATCCAAATCCTAAAAGATTTGGGCCTTTCCAAAGTGCGTCTTTTGACGAATAACCCCAAGAAGACGGACGCTTTCATCTACGGCGGATTCGACCTTGAAGTGGTGGACCAAATTCCCATTATTGGTCCCATCAATGAATACAACGCCCGGTATCTAGCGACCAAGCGAGACAAGATGGGCCACCTCTTGCCGGATACCTTTTGAGACGTGGTCTTTTCATCACGGCTAACTTGGAGAAAAGCGGGCACCTGCTGTTTGGAACCCGCGAGCCGCCAGCGTAAGTGGTCGGCGAGTTTGTCGGCCACGACGGTCAGTAGTCCTCCATCACTTCATCTGAGCGATGCCTCGAGAATTCCCACTCAGACGGCTCGGCAATCCTCGATAACTCTAGCTGTGGAGGAACGCGCGATGTCGCGCCTGTGATCGGTTTAGGCAGTGGTTGCTGAAAGCTGTCGCGCCATCTCTTAACGCCAAGCCCCCATTGCCTTTCGTTGCCAAAGACAATCCCTGGTGGTACGATATGGCCGGTTGGAATCGCGAGCTTTTGAGTTGCCTGTTTCCCTGACGCGGAGGAGGTGTCACGATGTCGGCGAAGGTGTTTCGTTATGCTGTTTGGGGGTTGGTCACGTTAGTCGTGGCTTTTGGGGGATTGAGTGTCGCGGGCTCTGCCGAGGAAGGGAAAAAAATCTACATCCTCACCGATCTTGAAGGGGCTAGCGGTGTGTACAAGTTCGCCCAAACCCGGGAGTCAGGACCGCTTAACGACCAGGCCAAAGAGTACTTGATGGGCGACATTGCCGCCGTGGTACGGGGGCTCCGCGAGGGAGGGGCCACGGAAATCATCGTCCTCGATGGTCATGGAAGCCAGGCATTTGTGCCGCATCTGATGGTTCCCGGGGCCAAATACATCACCGGCATTCCGCGACCTTCCGTCATGCCCTATCTGGATGAGAGCTTTGCGGGGATTGTTCAGTTGGGCGCTCATGCCATGATGGGCACACAGGACGGCGTATTGTGCCACACCCAGTCATCGCGGAATGAAAACCGTTACTGGTATAACGGCGTCGAATCGGGGGAGATTGCCCAGGTGGCGCTGTATGCAGGCGCCTTCGGAGTGCCGACGATCATGGTGACCGGTGACGAAGCGGCATGTCGGGAAGCCCGCCA
>Ga0116168_1001597_pt1 | contig 16530 bp, 15 predicted proteins | sample AD_UKC129_MetaG_FD_89795 | JGI IMG/M metagenome (GOLD analysis project Ga0116168, IMG submission 89795) | Active sludge microbial communities of municipal wastewater-treating anaerobic digesters from Canada - AD_UKC129_MetaG | ecosystem: Engineered > Bioreactor > Anaerobic > Digestate | place...
CGGACCCGAGGCCGTCGTCCCACTCACTCGTGAAGCAAATCCCCGCGTGCCGCCGAGGTATGTGAATTACGATTACTACAGCCGGATCTTCCGTCCCGATGCCAGTCCCACCGTAGCCGAACTCGGACGCAGAGTGAAGGCGAAGTACCCTGGAGTCTATGACGATGTGTCCGACGATGAACTTGAGCGCAGGATCAGAACCAGATTCCCCGGCGCTTATGACGACTCCCGACGCTTCGCTCCTCCCCGTAGTCCTGCGCCCAATGGTCCGATGCGATCGGTCAGCGGTTACGCGGTGAACTGAAGCGACTCGAAGGAGAACTGTCATGGCTTACTACATTCCTCCTGGATTCGATAGATTCGTCCTGCTGGATCGCTTCGGCGGTCCCGGAGAAGGCGAGGATAGCGACTACAAGCGGATGCGCCGGATCCTGAACGAGCCCTGGAGCGATCCGCTTCAAGGGCGGCAGTCCCCGGCTCCGAGACCTCCCTCCGCAATTGCGACCGCGCGCGAGCATCTCTCCCAGCGCCCGGAACTCAAGAGGCCGAGCCTTCTTCAACGCATCGCTGCCGGTGCAGCGGGCGGCCTGGGCGGATACCTGTCCACTCGCTGGGGAGTCAGTCCGGAACTCGGCCAGCGCGCGGCGGAGGGGATTCTCTATCCCGGCCACCGGCAGAAGCTCGGGGAGTGGAAAGAGCGCCAAGAGGCCCTGGAGCGGGCAGCCAAGCTTGAACAGGACGAAGAGGGAATTCGGTTCCGGCGCGAGCAGCACCAGGCACAAGTTGCATCGCACCAGGCCTCCGAAGCCGCGTCCAGGGCGAGGGAGAGACTCTACGAGCGCCAGATGCGCCAGATGGAAATGCCGCCGAAGCCTGCTCCTCCCTCGAACTACGAAGGGCACTTGGTCCGAATTCTCAACGACCCACAGGCTTCTCCGGAAGAGAAGACCGAAGCGAGGAAAGAACTCCAGCAGATGCACGCCAGGCCCGAGAAGGCCAATGCGGCCGAGGAACATCACAAGTTCCTGGTGAAGTGGTTGATGGAAGCTGGTGAGGCAAAGAACGAGATCGAAGCCTCGCGGAAGGCCGCGAAGATCATTCTCGACGCGGAGCGGAGGAAGGGACAGCCTCCGCAGGTCTCTCCGCTCCAGGTCAGCACCCTCAACTATCGCAGCGAACAGGAACAAGCTCGGGACCTGGCCGGGGAGGCCCTCTATCTCGCGAACAACGACAAGGCCGAAGCGAAGAATATCCTGCAACGCCTGCGCCGCGAGCGCCAGATCCCCTACAGGATCTACCAACTCGCGTTCAAGGAGATCGGAGAGCCCCCGAGAGATACCGGCGCGGCCAGAGGTGTGGACGCTCTGCGCCAATCCCTGGGTCTGCCTCCTGCCTCCGGAGGAGGAGGAGCAGCCGGAGGAGCGTCCGCCATAGATCCCGTCGGAATCCGCTGAACTCCCGTCGGAGTCCGCCACAGATCCCGTCGGAGTCCGCTGAACTTACTAACTCTCAACTTCTCATCCTCTCAACTTTATTAACTCCTAGCCTCTTTCATCCTCTGGAGGCTTTTCTGAAGGCCTTGGAGATTAATCATGCCCACCGTAGCCGAACTCGGACGCAGGGTGAAGATGAAGTACCCTGGAGCCTATGACGATCTGTCCGACTATGAAGTCGGGCGCAGGGTCAAAGCCAAGTTCCCCGGCGCTTACGACGACTTCACCGAACAACTGACCAAGGAAGAAGCAGAAGCGGAACTGTCCCGTATCGCTGCCGGTCCCTTCCACCCTTCTCGGCGCTTTGCTCCTCCCCGTCGTCCTGCACCCATGCCCTCGGCCCGGCAGATGCTCGACATCGCTGAATCCAAGCCCAAGCCGATCCCCGGGACGGAAAGACTCGGCGGGTTGCCTCCGATTCCTCCGCCTCCGCTGCCGAAGGAACCGACGACTCCTTACGCTAGCGACGTTTATGGCAAGCCGACCCTCGAAGGCGAACTGTCGGGGGCTCTTACCGAGGCCGTCTTCAACATCCCCGAGGCGTGGAGGAAGATAAAGCGCGGAGTGAAGGGCATCCTCGATCCCTCCACTTACGACTACAGGACCCAGGGCGTCATTCCTTCGCCCCGGCAAAGCTACCTCAGCCGCCAGAAGGATATCGTCCTTGATGCGATCCTTCGCAGGGCGGATCCCATCTCCGACGTACTCGAAGGCGGCATGGAGGCCACAGCGCCCATGATCCCGATTGCGCTGGCAATTCCTCATACGACTCTGCCAACTCTTACGGCGCTCGGCCTCGGCATGGGCACTCACGCCATAGCGACCAAGGTCGGGCAGTTCGCGGAGCAGAAGTGGGGCACGGACCCGAGATTGACCCGGCTTGCCGCCAACGTCGCCTCCCTCGGGGCTGCTTCCTTCGGTCCCAAGCTGCTCAGCCTCGGCGTTTCTCGCGCTCTCTCTCGCCGGACGCCGCCGAAACCTTCCGCCACTCCGCCCATCGGAGAGTCTCCGGCTCCTGCTCCCTCCCAGGCTCCCACCCCGGTCGAGCCTGCGATCCGGCCCTCCGTCCCCACCGGCCTCGAAGCCCGGATGCGCGCCGAGCGTCAACTCGGACCTCTCGCCGAAACCGTCCCTAGCCGCGCCCTCGGCGAAACCCCACTCCAACGCGGAATTCGCTCCGAGGTTGGAGATGTCTACTCCTTGATTCTCCCTCGCAGGATTCTCGAAGGCGAGGCCGGGCCGAGATACACCGAACTCCCCACCGCGCCGCGGGCAGAAGTCTCCCCGGCGGCTCAAGCACAGGCCCAACTCGGGCCAGCCGCCGCAGCCATCCCCGAGCGCCTGCTAAGGCCGCGCCCTGAGCCGGTGCCGGTTCAGACGCCGAAGCAGCGCCTGGCGGTTACGCCCAGGCTCGCTGAGACTCCGGTGGCGAAGGCTGCCGAGGCCCCGAAAGTCACCGAGGCCCCGAAGCCCGTTGAAGTCCCGAAGCCCGTTGAAGTCCCGAAGCCCGTTGAAGTCCCGGAGATCGCCGAGGCCGAGGCTCCTCGCGCCAGGCGGGCAGAACAGCGCGGCTCTATTTCTCTCGAAGACCTCGTACCGCTTGAAGAGGAACGTGCCCGCATTGAGCGAGCCAAAGGCAGGGTCTTCCCCGCCGGCGAACAGCGTGAGCAGACCAATCTCCTCCAAACCATCATCGATGTGCACGAAGAGTCTGGCCGCACCACCGGCACTCCCGGCTCCACCTTCAACCTCCAAACTGGCGAGAACCTCGTCGGCAAGGAATACTACGCAGTCAGTCCGTTCAAGAACCTGGAGCGGACCGTAGATGACCTCAACGTCGAAACCCTCCGCAACTACGTGAACCAGCCGGAGGTGGCGGCCAAACTCAACGATCCCTCCGGCATGTACTCACTCGGCACCTGGACCGACACCTCCACCGGTAAGACCTATCTCGATGTTGTTGTTACCGTCCCTGACCGGCTCCATGCTCTACAAATCGCCGCGGACGCAGATCAGAAAGCCATCTTCGACCTGAAGAACCTGAAGGAGATCCAAGTCCCTCCGATGAAGACCCTCTACCACTGGGGCCGGACTTCCGAGCTCGAAGGTGGAGTCCTCGATCCCGAGAAGTGGGGCACTGCCGAGGCCGGTGCGGAGCGCCGCCGGGCGCTGAACTACGGTCGTGACTTTCCGATGCGTACCTACTACCTCGACCACCCCACCACCGCAGAGCCTGGAAGGTTCGGCCCCGGCACCAGGAGCAGGTACCTCTTCGAAGCCAAGGTCCCCGAAGGTGAACTCTACGATCTGATAAATGACCCGCAGGGCTTCCGGCAGGCAGTCGGTGGCGACATCACCATGATGGAGAAAGCCATCAAGGAGGCCGGGTATGTGGGGTACAAAGGCTCCTACGGCTATGGCTTCGAGGAAGGTCCTTTCCCCTATGCGGTCTTCCGTCCCCTTCATGCGAAGCTCATTGACTATGCCGAAGCCCTTGAGCGCGTAACCAGGCCCAAGTTGGAGCAGAAGGGGCTCTTGGGGTCCGAGCGCGGCTCCATGCCCACCAAAGGCGGAGGTGAGCGCGGCTCCATCCGCCTCGGGGACTTGATCGAATTCGGCAAGGAGGCCAAAGAAGGCCTCGGCGAAGTCTCCGCTCTCAAGGACATCAACGACCTTGGCGTGTGGGGCGCGGCGGTTCTCGCACGCGGGTTTGTTGACAGACGGGCATGGGACCGGCACATGATTGCCGACTTCGGTGAAGCCATCCGACCGAACCTCGACCGGATCTACAAACGCGCCAGTTGGAACCTGGACCGCCTCCTCGCGAAAGTCGGTCCCGAACTCCTTCCCAACGTGAAGCGCCTGATCGAACTCTACAAGCAGGGCAAGTCTGGTGAGAGGTTCTATGAGAAATCGGCGACCGAGGTCCGCAAGATATTCGGCAAGGACGCGGATCTGTTCATCCGGCTCCTGGCTGCCACGTCTCCAATGAACTCGGTAGAGGCCAATCTCACCTCGGCCCTGAAAGCCTACCTCTCCTACAAGCGCACCGGCAGAATTGAGGACGGCCTCTTCTTCAAGGACACACAAAAGCGCCTGCAGAAGATCATCGAGGGCGAAACCGACTTCAAGAAGATCGTCCCCAGAGGTCCGAAAGTCCAGAGCTTCGCTCAGAACCTCTTCGGCCACCTTCAGTACGTAACCGTGGACCGCTGGATCGCCAAGGCCTTCGGCTGGCCAGAGACTTTCTCTCCCGATGCCACCTACAGGTTCATGGACTATGCCATCACTCAGGTCGCTCGGGAAATCAACAAGCCCCCTGCCCACGTACAGGCCGGGATCTGGAAGGCCGTCAAGGACGCCGATATTGAACTCGGCGGCCCCGAATGGAACCCGGATGACTTCGGCATTGCCATCCGCCGCCGCATCGCCGAGCAGGACCCGAACATGCTCGAAGCCCTGCAGCGTGTGGGACAGGAAGCCCCCACTCCCAAGCCCAGGGTCACGACCGCAGGCGGAGGTGAGCGCGGCTCCATCCGCCTCGGGGACTTGATCGAATTCGGCAAGGAGGCCAAAGAAGGCCTCGGCGAAGTCTCCGCCGAAGTCGAACGCAAATTCATCGACCGCTTCGGCGACCTCCGCCGGTTCACCGCCGAGGCCGATCTCCCCCGCGAACGTGATCCCTATGTTGGTGCCCGGCTCTATGCCGGTCGCGGCGGCAAGATCGTGGACAAGCTGATGGACTTCCGCGATCACGTATTCCGCCCGGCTCACAAGCAGAAACTCCTCGACGACATGATTGAATACGGTCTGCTGGAGCGCTACGAAGAGCTGGCCGGTCCCAGGCACAACATCACCAAGTTCCCCGAAGGAATCACCATCGATGAGGTCCGGGCCCGCAAGGCCGCGATGGAGCAGCGTCTCGGCGAGGAGAAGCTCGCCCAGATCAAAGACCTCCTCTCCAGGTATCGGGCGGAGATGAACAAGATCCTTACCGAAATGAAGGACTCTGGAGTCATCAGCCAGGCCGGGTACGAGAGGATCCTCCAGAACAACGAATTCTATCTCCCCTTGGAACGTGTCGAATACATCGACGCCAACCTCGAATACCTCCCCATCGGTACCGAGGTCTTCAGCGTTCCTGCCCAACACGTGATTCACCACATCAAGGGCTCGGAGAAGGCCATCCGCAATCCCATCGAGGCCACCATCGCCCGCGTCTACCGCGCCGTGTCCCTGATCGAGCGCAACAAGGTTGCCACTCAGCTCGCCAACCTCGCTGGCGACCCTCGTTTCAAGGACCTCGTTGTTCCGCTCTCGCGCCGGAACCCGGCTCCTCCCGCTGGAATGGGCAAGTTCTCGGTCCTCCGCGATGGCCGCAAGTATGAGTATGCCGTTCCCCAGGTAGTCGCGGACGCTATTAGGCACCTCCGGCCCGAAGAGGCGGACATCGTCACCAGAGTGGCGGCGAAATCCAGCGCTCTGCTTCGCGCTGGTGCCACCGGCCTCAACCTCGCCTTCTTCGGCCCCAATGTCCTGCGCGACGTTCGCACGGCGATATTGGTTTCCGAAGTCGGCTTCACCCCGTTCGACTTCCTCCGTGGACTGGCCGGAACCATTCGCCGCGATGCCGACTATCGCCAGTTCCTTCGCAGCGGCGGCGCGTTCAGCGGCATGTTCGAGAGCTATCGTAGGATGCCCAAGGCTGTTGCCGATGTCACCGGCCAGATGACTCTTGGCAAGGCCGTCTCATTCGCCAATCCTCTCGAGTACATCCGCTTCGTGGGTGAGACCCTGGAGATGTCCACCCGTCTCGGTGTCTTCAAGCGCGCCCGGCACAAGGGCTACAGCGACGTTGCCGCCGCCTACGCTTCACGCAACGCGACGGTAGACTTCGCCAAGTCCGGGGAACTCATGCGGGTCATCAATCTATGGGTGCCTTTCCTTAACGCTCGTGCTCAGGGCATCTTCAACGTCCTGAATACGGTCAAGGACCGGCCCGCCCACAGTGCCCTCATCCTCGGGACAACGGTCGTCGTGCCCACCATCGCCACCTATCTGTACAACGTCAACAACCACCCGGAGATCTGGCGCAGCATTGCCCAGTTCGAGAAGGACAACAACATCATCATCATCTTCGGAGACGAAGTGGACGAGGAAGGGAATCCGACTCAGGTCATCAAGATCCCGAAGTCCGAGCAAGACAAGCTCGTTGCCAATCCCATCGAGAACTTCCTTGCCTATCTCGACGACGCGAATCCGAAGGGCCTGAAGCAGCTTGCCCTCCAGGTCGGCTCCGATCTCTCTCCTATCGCCTTCGAGCGTGAGGGTGAGTTCTCTCCGTCCGCCGTGCTTGCCAGCGCTTCCCCGCCCGCTATCAGGGCCGCTTATGAGTGGGCCACCGGCACGAACCTCTACACCGGGCGCAGGCTGATTCCACAATCGATGGAGAAAGCCTCTCCCGAGCAACAATACAAGCTCACCACTCCCAAAGCGGCAGTCGCCGTGGGCCGGTTCCTCGGAATCTCTCCGCTGAAAGTTGAGAACACCGTCAGCACCATGGTCGGCGGCCTCGGTCGCCAGATCATGGGCGTCCTCTCCGGCGACCTTGATTTCACTTCAAGACAAATCTCGCGCCGGTTCTATGGAGCCTGGGGCAAGCAGGAGCAGACGGAGCAGTTTGACCGGCTGCGGAAGTACGAACAGGCTGCCGCCGACATCAACGTCATTGACCACCGCAACGCTCAGGCCCTCTACGAGCGCATCCTGAAGGCCCCTCCCGAACAGCGCAAGCAACTCATCATCGACCGTATCCAGTCCGGAATGACCGACGGCGAGGCCGACCGGCTCATAGACCTTCTCCAGCAGAAACTCGCAGGCACTACTCCGTTCGAACGCGCCCTGGGCCGTGCCCCCATCGAAGCCCGAGCCCGCTACATGCTTGATGAACTCCAGCGTCTCGGCCTGCCCGAGCGCCAGCAGCGCTTCGAGGAGTGGGCCGAGAAGGGCCTCTTCACTCCGGCCGTCGTCGAGAAGATGGGAGAGCTTATCGAGTCCGGGCAGTTCGCCAACGTAACCAATGCGGCAATGAGGTAAGCGTCGTGAAGTCCAAAGCCACCATCATTTCCAACATCGAGTTCTGGTTCAAGGCCCAGGGCCTCCAGATCTCCGACTACGTAATCCTCACTCTTGCCGACCGCTATAGAGCTTTCGGTTGGCCGGTGGGGGACAAGCTCCGGAAGCTGACGGAGAAGTGGGATCAGGACCCCTTCGACATCGAAGAATACCTTCACGGCGAAGGGGCGCAGTCCTTCCGCGAGCCCGGCGGGGTCTTCCCAGCAATGCAGGTGAATTACTTTGCTGGGGATCCGGCCACCGGCGTTGAGTTCGTGGAGATCGACTTCGACTACGCCTCACCGCTGGCCGATCCGATCTCCTTCCTCATTCACGCCGGGGAGTTCCTGTGGAACTGGCTCAGCGGCAACACCACCAATCAAGAAACGGTGAGGAAACTCCTGGAGTGGCGCTTCAGGCACGCTCCAGCGCTCGCCGCCGCCAGTAAGCCTTCATCTTCCGAGACAGCCTCTTCCTCGTAGCCGCGCTCACCGCCCGTCCGGAGCGCCCGCGCCCCTTCCCCTTCGGAGAGGCCCCGCTCGTCCCGTCCCCCATCGTGCCGGTCGCGGCCTTCAGAACCGCAATCTGCTCCTCCACCCGCGCCCGCTGGGCCTCCAACCCAGCCAGGACAGCCGACAAGACCTTCGATTCTGATTCCATGGGGGAAGACTATATCACAAGGCTATTCCGGAGTTCACCGTCCGAATTTCATACCAAAACCATACCAAAAAGCATCCATTTCAGGGGCTCAAATTCGGACAGCCTTCATCTTCGGTGTTGATTTCAAAGGGCCTATGGTCGGGGCGGGCAGATTCGAACTGCCGGCCTCCTGCGCCCAAGGCAGGACGAAATCAGGAGGATGGCGTTGAGAGGAAAGGACTTAGCGGAAATTTCATACCAAGAACATACCAAAACCCCGGAGATTCTCAGGGCCCTCCGACCTTCTGGCCGGTCTTCCGCTTCCACTCCTGCCATGCACTCCGGCGCTCGCCATGGATGACGAGACGGCCCGGAACCGGGCGGATCTTGCAGAGTTCGCCTCTCCTGGCCCCGCACTTCGGGCAGGGGACGGAGACGATGGCCTTGCGTTCTCGGTTTTGCGACGCCATAAAGCAAAGGAGCCGGGGCCTCGGAAGTTGGTCCATCTTCTGTGGACGCCTTTAAAGTTCGGCTTGCTTCAATGGGGCCGAGGCCTCGGCTCAGGAAGAAATATATCACAGGACCTTTCAGGGTGCAAGAAGTTTTCGTTGCTCGTCGGCCAGCGCCTTGTACCTCTCCGCCCGCTCCAGCAACCACTCGCGCCGATCATGCAGCACCGGCGTCTTCCAAGGGTCGAATTCCAAGACCTGGCAGCCGACTCTCGCGTCCTTCTCGATCTGCTCGGCGAGGAGGTCCAGGACCAGCGGGAGGAGGTGATCGACCTCGTCCCAGAGCTTCGGGAGGTCTTCATTCCGGAGGCCCTCACTGGGGAACCTGCCTTTGATGTGCTGGAAGATCCGATAGCGGAGGTTTTCCAGGTTCAGTTCCTTGTACTCGCTCATACCAGTATCAGCTTCCCTTCCGGATGAAAATGACGGAACTTCGCAATCGTGTAGCTGGTTCCTGGGCTCCCGCCCTCGGCGCAGCAGGCGATGAGAACCTGGGCGTCCCTGGCGATGGGCGTATTGCGGATGGAGCCCGCCGCATTGCAGTAGATGCCCCACAGCGCCCAGTGGACCGTTATGGGCGCTTTCCATTCCTTGCAGAGTGTCGCGAGGGCCTGAGAGGAAGCGGTCCAGATGCTGGGGAAGAGGAGCTTGAACCGCTCCTTGTCCGCCACTTCCAGGGCGAGCAGGAAGGCGAATCGATCCGCCCCCCGCCTGCAGCCGCCGGAGACGATGCTGTCGCCGGGCTCGTACTCCTTGAAGAAGGCCTCGCGGACGGCCTCGTAATCTTCCTTCGTGTTACGGCTTCGCGAGCCGACGACTCCGATAACCTTGGACATTGTTAGCCCTCTCCCTCTGGATTGAGATCGTCAAACACGACCGGAATCCGCTCCTTCCTAACCCAATCTTCTCCGCTCTCTTCTTCGGCAACGCCTGTGGGCTCCCTACATTCCCAAGCGCCTTCGGCCAGAATCCTGTCAATCTCCGCGAGGCTTTGCACTACCGTCCTCGGGTCCGGAGGGCGCAGATGTCGCCGCTGCCGCTCGCACCACTCCGCATGCGGATACCTCTCCCCAAACGCGCAGCCCTCGCAGCAGCGCTCGGGGTTCGGACGATAAGTGCGGCTCATCATTTCCGCCCCTCGGCCTCCATCTCGGCATCTAACCGCTCAAGCCAGAGTTGGTCCGCAAGCCGCTGTTTCTCCGCTGCCTGCCGCCCACGTCTCCGCTCCTTTCTCTTGGTGAACCTCCTAGGCGGGCCCACGTCGGCTTCGGTACGCCGGATCTTCCCAATCCTCAGGCGCTTCATACTTCCTCCTTCCTTCTTCCTCCTAAATGACCTTTGCTTCTCGGATCTCCATCCCCTTCACGGCCTTCTGCAGTCCCTCCCTCATCGCCTCGACATCCGCATGCCCGTAGATCTCGGCCATTTCGTTCTTCTTCCACCCGAAGAGGCGCTTCCTCTCGGTCAGCGTCATTCCGGCAGACTCGGCCCAGGCGTTCGCCGTGTGCCTTAAATCGTGCCAGCTAAGGTTTGGCAGTCCGAGCTTCCGCAGCGCCGGTTTGATCCTCCGGCGCAGTTCATTCCTGTCGTCAATCGGCCTGCCGGTCGGTCCTGCGAATATCGGATCCTCCGGCCCTGTGAACTTCGACCGCTGTCTTACCCCACGGAGAGCCTCCACCACCGGCTCGATCAATGGAATAATCCGGCCCTCGCGATTCCTCCCTTTCACCGTCTGGTATTGTCCATACGGCTCATCCGGGTTCTTCGGGACCTTTCTCTTCTTGCCGCTGGCCGGATCCTCGACCTCCACCTGCTCCCTGGCAACCCGGATGTAGGCCTCGTTGATGAGAGCCGAGAACGGCGGCAGGACCTTCCCGTCCACCACCACCGGCTCATCGGTCAGGTTGACCTTCTTCCACCTCAGCCCGAGCATCTCTCCGATCCTCAGGCCGGTGAATGCCAGTATCAGGACCATATCCCGTGCCGTGTCCGGCAGCGCCGCCAGGAGCCTCCTGAACTGGTCCTTGCTCAGCGCCACCCGCTCGCGGCGCTCCATCTCTGGCAGCTCTACTCCCAACGTCGGTACGTCTCCATGAAACCACCCGACCCTCTTTGCGTAATTGAAGATTCCGGAGATCGCATTCTTCACATGCAGCAGGGTCTGAGGGGAATATGGTTTTCCGCTCCGGGGATTGATCTTCGCCGCCATCTCTTGGATAAGATCCTGAACGTGGTCCCCGGTAATCTGACGAAGCTGGAGCTTCCCGAGCTTCGGTAAGATGTGCTTCAGCATCGTCCTGTAGTGCTCCTTGCCCTTCCGCTTGTTCTTAAGGTCCACTTTCGGAAGGAACTTGAGCCTTACAAACTCATCCAGGGTCGCGAGCATTCTCGGATTACGATTGACAATGGCCAGCTTGTCCAGGACCATAACCTCGAAGATATCCCGAGCCTCCTTCTCGGTCACTTCGAGCCCGTTGGGATGCTTCACCGGACATATCGGGCTCCGGAACTTCTTCCACCGAGCCTCGGTTGAGCCAGGATCGACTATCCATTCATTCCAGTATCCGACCCACCACCGGCCTTCTTGACGCAATGAGCCCGCCTGTTTCCCTCGTCGCCGCATAATGCCTCCAATGTCTCCATTGTAAACAAAGGATGCAGCCGAGGCAGTTTGCGTTACTTCTGAGCCTTCCCTTGATTTTGGCACTCCTCGCACCTCTGACACTCCAAATATTCGGGTATGACCGAGCCGGGCTTCAGTTCGCAGACTATTACGTGCCCACATTCCATCAGAAGCACCGCTCTGTTCTTGCCCTCTTCAATGAACCCTGCATTGGGATTGATCTTTCTAAGCATCACAACGTCACAACTTGTTATCCGCGCCCGCCTTGTCCTTGTTCTGTTCCACGAGCCTCCGCGTATAGGCCTTAATCCCTCTGAGCCAGCCCAAGGGCCAGCCGGACTGAATCATCCTCAGCTCCCACCCAGTCGGCGGCCAGGGCCATCTCTCGGCCCACTTGCCGTCCGTCATGTACTCCCACAATTCCCCAGAGAGCCTAGCGAGCAATAAGTAGAGCCACTCCGGATAGAGGGTGAAGCCGAGCTTATCGGCCCAGCAGAGCCGCGAAGGGAGCATGCTGTGTTGCTGCGCATAGAACCGGGAGTGGCAGACGGTGAAGTAGTACCATCGTCGCTTGACGGCCATCATCCCGCTCTCGTTCGAGTCGAGATCCCTGTCGAAGAGGCGCTCCATAATAGCGGCCCCGAGCAATGGGTGGAGCCGTCCCTCCAGCCCGTCCATGTCGGCCTTGCCCCAATAGCCCCAGTCGTGGACGAGGATGGCGATGTAGATCCTCCAGTCCTTTGGCCAGCCATAGAGCTTGACCCAGCCCCAGAGAACAAAGAGTGGATGGAGAAGGAATTGGTGAGTGCCGAAGAGAAGAGATTTGGTGCCGATCTTCATTTAGCTCGCCCCCCTATTTGAACCGATGGCCTCACCTTCGCTTCCTTGAGCGCCGCGACCACATCCTCGCGCTTGACCGGCATCTCGTCAGCGACATAGACCTTCTTGCCTTCCTCTTCCCCAATCGTGCGGACCTTCCGCACATATACCCGGCAGACGAAGCGCGGGCTGGCAGCCGGAGGCCACCTGAGGAGCAACCAAGAGGTCCATGCGTCTTCCTTCTTTGCGTAGCGATGGAGCCCAGCGGGATAGTATTCCCCTCTGGAGGAGACAACGGATCCCGCCCAGAGGGTGCCCCTTTCGCCTTCATCCATTCGTCCAGCACAGTCCTGAACCTTTGAATTGGCGTTACGATCTGCCCCATAGCCAGCCCAAACACCGCCCAGGCCCGTAATCTTCGTCAGACACATTTCCCCGGCCCCTCCCTTCGGTGCTTACAGGTCCAGCCGATAGAGGACCTTCCACACCTCTCCGGTCTGTGCTTGAATGGCCTGGCGGACGTGCCAGAGCTTCGCCGCCATCGCACTGGGCTGCATGTCATGCTTGACTTCCTCCACGCTCTCCGGATCACGACGCTCGGGAGTCATCACCGGCTCGATCCGCCGTTTCAGTAACGCCAAAGTGTGTGCGTGCTCTATCAGCGCCTCGAAGATGCCGTCGAAGGCCCTCTCGATCTCGCCCTTCTTTTTCTCCTGCGGAGCCTCCGGAACTTTTGCACCCACATTGCCCATGCCGAATGTCGGACTCTCCGGCATCGGCGGGACCATCATCCGATTCATCGCCTCGATTCTTTGCCTCTCCGATAGAGGCATGCCCATACCCTGTGTCATCTTCGTCATCTTCGTTTCCTTCGTTTCCTCACACGTCCTTCTATCCTCTCGGGGCCATCAACAGCCCCATTTGCTGCAGCCACCATCTCCAGATGACGTACCAACAACCCGCCCAGCACATAATCCAGTTCATCTCTTATTCCTTCCTTTCCTCGATAAGTTCGTCCGTCCTGCGAAACTTCCTCAACAGGACAGACCCTTTCGGCCTTGACAGCATCCCGTCGTGGGGGCAGTCGTAAGTGCAAAGGCCCGAAGCGGTGATCGGCTCTTCGCACTCAACGCACACCTTCATCGTCAGCGTCCTTGTTTTCTTCTCCCCGATCTTCATCCTTCTTTTCTTCCCCCTCTTCCACTTCCTCCACCTTCTTCCACGGCTCTTTCCCCAGCCAGGCGGCAATGTAGTCCAGGCAGGACTTGTAAAATCCCTTCTGCCCCTCGACCATCCCTTGCGGGTCGAAGGCCTGGCCCTCTAGCTGCTTCTTGATTTCTTCGATTGGTATGCCGTACCGCAGCGCAACGGAAATAACCCTCGCCAGAGTGTCGGCCAGCCCATGCGCCACGCTGCCGACCTTCGACAGCTTCAGAAACAGTTCCACTGGCCGCTCCTCGTGGGCATTGAGAGTGCAGTAGCCCTTTAGCTCGCCCTCGCCATGGCCCATTTGGAAGCGGAGAGTTACCCCCCGGCGCTCGTCCGGAAGCGGGATCTTTTCGAGCTTTCCCCAGTATTCGGTCATCCTTGGGTCGATGGTGCAAGTTACTGGAAGCTCCTGGCCGACGTGCTCTTTGCACCATTCCTGGATGAGCTTCTTCTGCCGCGAGGCCTGTGTAGTTGGCACGTACCCCGGCACTAACACATCCAGCGGCCATACCCGAGGCGTGAGAATCCGAACGTCCTTCCCTGCCCGGAGCCAACGCTTCACCCGTTCGATCATTGCGGGGATCGGCTTCCCGATGCTCCCATCCGGAGGCCGATCCTCGGCAAGCACTCCGTCAAGGGCCACTGCGATCCAGGCGTTCTCTGGCATGCTCAATCACCCCGCCGAGTCTTCCTCAGTGCCTCCCCACCGAAGCGTTCAGCTCCCGCATCACATTGAGCGCCTTGCTCACGTCATCGGTGCAGAAAGCCGGTACGTCCGTGTTCCAGTCAACGGACTGCATAACGCAGACCGTCCCATGGCCGGATTGCAGATAATGCCCCTGCACCGTATGCGGCGCGGTGATGAGCTTCGCCAGCAGTGCGAGAAACAACACCACTATCGCAATGATCGCGAGCTGCTCCAACGTGGTCCAATTCGGCCTGTTCATTCCCTCACGCCCCCCTTCCGGCTGGTTTCCATCCACTCCTGAATGTCCTTCTCGGCGTATCTCACTGCCCCGCCGAGCTTGTAATACCGCGGTCCTTTTCCCTTGATGCGCCAGGAGCGAACTGTGCTCCGCGTCACGTTCAATAACTCCGCGAGTTCAACATCGGTTAGCAACTTGTTTAGCTTATTCATGTCTTGCTTCTCCTTCCCCTTCGACTTAAGAAAAGGGAGCAGCCGAGGGGATTGGCGACTGCTCCCTACCGGGCATCATTGGAGGAGATGCCCAAGCTGCGGGCGCGAAGGGAAAGGCCCGCAGTAAGTAACTGACCTTGGAAACTGGCCCTGGAAACTGGCCCTCAGTCATGCCACCTCCTTGTAGCTCCAGCCAGTCTTCACATCGATCTCTTCCATCTTGCTCCACGGATCTCCGATACTTACATCGACCGCGATCCAGAGCCCCTCTGGGGCCACCACCGGGTCTACTAACAGCGGGTCCGGAAGTTCCAAAATCTGCTTGATCGCCGGCACGGCCTCATCGATGAGCTTGTTCGGCATGTCATACACCAGCGCATCGTGAATCTGATTGACGAGCCGGGCTCGCTCGTTCCACCCCTGCCACTCCAACATCCGCATTTTGTCTTTGATGGTGCCGAAGGCATCATTCGCAGGCAGGAACGCAATGCAGGCCTCCGCATCCGCCCCGAGCACATCGAAGAACCACCGAATGTATCCATGGCGCGAGATGAGATAAGTCTGCATCATCGCCTTGCGCCGAATCATGGCGCGAAACTGCGGCTGCTTCGGGAACAGCCTATCGAGCGTCTTAATCACCTTGGCCGCGTCGGCCACACTGGCATAACTCTCGGGGTTGTTCGTGTAGAGGGTCCTCGGCCCCATCGCGAAGCCATAGCCGAGAATCGCGGGCTTGGCGCGGATGTTCCGGATATCCTCAAACGGCGTGCCGGTCTTGTCCTTCCAGTTCTTCCGATACCACTTCAGCTTCGCTCTCAGCTCGTCATCCGGCAGTGCCAGCAGCTTAGCCGGGTCCTCAAGCCTCAAGATCCCCGCCGCCGCCAGGAACGAGTGCATGTCAATCCGCGCTATCCGCATGTAGTCCGGGTCCTGAGCCTCGAACCCGAGCGTCAGCGCGTGCGCGGACTTGAAATCAAACTCCACGAGCTTGCATCCGGGGCTCGCGTGGATCATGCTCCGGAACTTCATCGCCCGCTCTTTGAACCGTGCGCTCGCCCCTCCGCCGTGGCCGATCTTCGGGACGTTCTGCGCGTTGGGTTTCGAGGAGGTCAACTGGCCGGTGCCGGTGTCGTGGCCAAATATCGGATGGACCTTGCCGTCCGGTCCCGGCTTCCACCCCTCGACATAAGTGGACTTTAGCTTGCGGATTTCCTTGACCTCGACCACTTTCTGATAGAAAGGATCCCCGGTAGCCTTGTGGAGCTTCTTCATCTCCAGCTTGACTGTGGTTTCTTTCTCCGTCTTGTAATCGGTCGGGACCTTGTGTTTCGCCAGTTGCTCCGCCCGCGCCCGAGCAATGCCGCTGGCGACGATCCTCTCTATTTCCTCCTTGCGCCGGTAGCGAATGTAGTCCTTGACCTGGTCCGCCGAGCTGGGGTTGAACGGCAGGACCTTGTACCAGCGTTCTTCCCGAACCGTCTCCAGGTCCTTCGTCAGAATCTCGAAGGTCTTCTTCCGCCAGACTGCAGGCTTTCCGGCGTGCTCGGTCGGTGCCCCCTCTTCGGCATCCTTCGGGACCTTCTTATACCCTTCCTTCGGATGGATCGGTTTGACCGCTTCGGGCACCAGCGCCTGAATCTCGTTCGTGATCTCGATGGCGTCCTTGTCGAGTTCCTGGCCGAACTCCAGGCGCTTCTGGTTATCAACCGATATCCCGCGCTCCGACATTCTCACTAAGATCGGGTCGAGCCCCAGGACATGCTCCTCGTAGCTCCTCCACACCCCCCGGCGCTTCATCCACTCGGGCACCACTTCCCAAATCCACAGGGGCGCGTCCACGTCAGCGCAGCCGTACCACTGGAGATTGACTGAGGCATAGTGCTTCCACGGGAACGGGAAGCCGCACAAGCTCGCTACGAACTGCAGGCCCGCAGGAAGATCCGGCTGCCACCTCTTCCAGATTTCCATCGAGTCGTGCAGGACCCC
>Ga0116168_1001598_pt1 | contig 16516 bp, 9 predicted proteins | sample AD_UKC129_MetaG_FD_89795 | JGI IMG/M metagenome (GOLD analysis project Ga0116168, IMG submission 89795) | Active sludge microbial communities of municipal wastewater-treating anaerobic digesters from Canada - AD_UKC129_MetaG | ecosystem: Engineered > Bioreactor > Anaerobic > Digestate | place...
AGAGTGGGTTGACTTCGCGAATAAGCACGGCTCAGTAATCCTCTTTGACGCGGCTTATGAGGCGTTTATTGAGGACGATAGTCTGCCGAGGAGCGTTTTTGAGATTGAGGGCGCAAAGACCTGCGCCATTGAGATTTGCTCCCTGTCAAAAACAGCGGGATTTACGGGAACAAGACTCGGATATACCGTTATCCCAAAGGTTCTTGTGCGCAATGGCATGAGCTTTAACGACATGTGGGTGCGCAACCGCACCACAAAGACCAACGGCGTATCCTATATCCTGCAAAAGGGCGGAGCCGCTGTCTTTACTCCCGAGGGACAACAGCAGATTAAAGAGAACATAAGCGTGTATAAAAACAACGCAAAGCTTATAATGAACGCACTTGACGAAATCGGACTTTGGTTCTGCGGCGGAAAGAACTCCCCGTATATTTGGCTTGAGTGCCCCAAGGGCATGGGAAGCTGGGAGTTCTTTGACTACCTGCTGAATGAAATTCAGGTTGTCGGCACCCCCGGTCAGGGCTTTGGAGAATGCGGAGAAGGATATTTCAGGTTCTCCACATTCGGCAGCCCCGAAGATACAAAAGAAGCCGCAAGAAGGCTTTGCGAATTATTAAGATAGTCACCCTCCATTCGCTGATGACGATACCAACCAACGGGAAAAACCACTGCTTTACGCAGTGGTTTTTTCCCTTTATAGACTTTTTATCTGCACTGTTACATATCCGAACTGTGAGAAAATAAATAAAAAAGCTGAGCCTATTGGCTCAGCCCATTTTTTTAGAACCTCCCGAGGCGCTTTGCCCCGGGAGGGCTTTATTATTTTATAACTCTTACTCTGTAAACTCCCTCGATAGCCTTGATTTCGTCAAGGACATTCTCAGGGATAGCGTCTGCGGTTTCGATAAGAGCTGCGGCGGCTTTCTTTGCGTTGGAGGCTCCGCCGGCGACCTTAATCGAATTGTTTGCGAGGATGCCGAGAATCTTCTCGGAAACATCTTCAGCGGACAATACAAGCAGTCTTTCCTTAGCGTCTTCAGACGGGGCAAGCTCAATGTTCGGGAAGTTTACGGAGTTTATAATCTCACCCTTTTCAAGGAATGCTTTAAGCTCCTCTACTGCCATGACTGCGCAGTTCTCCTCGGATTCGGGAGTGGATGCGCCCAGGTGGGGAATCGGGATAACTCCGTCAACGCCAAGCTGTGAGTCGGAGGGGAAATCTGTGACATAAGCAGCGCACTTGCCTGAATTCAGCGCTTCAATTATGTCGTTTTCGGCTACAAGCTCTTTCCTTGCAAAGTTGAGTATCCTGACACCGTCACGCATTTTCTCAAGGGTTTCTGCCCTTACAATTCCTCTTGTGGAGTCGGTAAGCGGAGCATGAAGGCTGATGTAATGGGACTCCGCGAATACATCGTCAAGGTTTGCGGTAATCTTTACGGACTTGTCAAGGCTTGTGGCTGCCTTATCGGTAAGATAGGGGTCATAGCCTACAACCTTCATGCCGAGAGCTACCGCTGCGTTTGCTACCATTACGCCGATGGCGCCGAGACCGATAACGCCCAGGGTCTTGCCCTTGATTTCGGGACCTGTGTAGTTAGACTTGCCCTTTTCGACTAAAGCAGAGACCTCGTCGCCCTTGCCCTTTAAGCTCTGGCACCACTCGATGGCGGGGACGATTCTTCTTGACGAGAGCAGAAGACCGCAGATAACAAGCTCCTTAACGGCGTTTGCGTTTGCGCCGGGAGTGTTGAAAACCACTACGCCCTTTTCGGTGTATGCGCTTACGGGAATATTGTTAACGCCTGCGCCTGCCCTTGCAACCGCAAGAACCGATTCGGGCAGCTCCATTTCGTGCATTGAGGCGGAGCGAACAATTATAGCATCGGGAGAATCAAATTCGGTTGAGCAGGAATACTTTGCAGAATCGAAATTGGAAAGTCCTTCAGCCGATATTTTATTCAGAGTTAAAACTTTATACATAGATTATCCCCCATATCAGATAGTGTATAATCCGCTGGAAATTTGGAATACGGGATTATTTGTTTTCTGCTTCGAACTTTTTCATAAAATCTACAAGAGCCTGAACGCCTTCATAAGGCATTGCGTTGTAGATGGAGGCTCTCATGCCGCCGACTGTGCGGTGACCCTTGAGGTTTACAAGACCTGCGGCTGTTGCCTCTTTTACGAACTTAGCGTCAAGCTCCTCGCTGCCGGTTACGAAGGGAACATTCATAAGTGAACGATCCTCGGGAACTACTGTAGCCTTAAAGAGGCTTGAGGAATCGAGATAATCGTAAAGGAGCTTTGCCTTCTTGATGTTTCTCTCTCTTGCTGCCTCGAGTCCGCCTGTAGCTTTAAGATGCTCGAGAACCAGCTTGCAGATATATATGGAGTAGCAGGGCGGTGTGTTGTAGAGGGAGTCGTTCTCCGCCATGATTGTGTAGTTGAGCATTGTGGGAGTGATGTCCCTTGCCTTGCCGAGCATATCCTCTCTGATGATGCAGAGAGTCAGGCCTGCGGGGCCGATGTTTTTCTGCGCGCCTGCATAGAGCATTGCGAACTTGGTTACATCAAGAGGCTCGGACATAATGCAGGATGAAATGTCGGCGATAAGCGGAATGTCGCCCACATCGGGAATTTCGTGGTACTTAGTTCCGTAGATGGTGTTGTTTAAGCAGATATGAACATAGTCTGCCTCTTTGTCAAAGTCTTCTCTCTTGGTCTTGGGGATATATGAGAAGGTTTTGTCCTTGGAGGATGCAACTATTCTTGCCTGGCCGTATTTTGCGGCCTCCTGGTAGGCCTTGTTTGCCCACTGACCTGTGATTATAAAGTCGGCTTTGCCTGAACCGTTCATAAAGTTAAGAGGAATGGCGGCAAACTGGGTAGATGCACCGCCCTGAAGGAAAAGAACCTTGTAATTGTCGGGAACATTCAAAAGTTCTCTTACAAGCTCTTCGGCCTCTTTAATGATTGATTCAAAAACCTTTGACCTGTGGGACATTTCCATGACGGACTGTCCGCTGCCTTTATAATCAAGCATTTCGTCGGCTGCACGCTGTAATACCTCAACAGGCAGCATTGAGGGACCTGCAGAAAAATTATAAACTCTTGGCATACCTTTTGCCTCCAAAATAAAAATAAAAGATTGTTATAAATATATCAATTTTCCACATCAAAGTCAAGTAAAGACACTATATTCTTTGGGCAAAAACAGATATTCGTATAATCTTATAAAATCAGTAATTTATTAGCGATAAAATTTGCTAAAATAGCAAAATTTGCAGGTTAAATCCTTGCTACTCCGGTCTCTATGGCGGCTTTTGAAACCGCCTTTGCCACTGCGGGAGCTACCCTTTCGTCAAATGCCTTGGGGATGATATAGTCGTGGCTAAGCTCCTCGTCGGAAACAAGGCTCGCAATAGCCATAGCGGCGGCTAATTTCATCTCCTCGTTTATATCCCTTGCCTTGACATCAAAGGCTCCTCTGAACACGCCGGGGAATGCGAGGACATTGTTAATCTGGTTCGGGAAATCGCTCCTGCCCGTGCCCACAACAAGGGCGCCGGCCTCTTTGGCAAGGTCGGGCATGATTTCGGGAAGGGGGTTTGCCATGGCGAAAACTATTGCGTCCTTTGCCATGGTTTTTACCATTTCGGGCGTTAGGACATTGGGGGCGGAAACGCCGATGAACACATCCGCGCCCTTTATGGCGTCGGCGAGAGTGCCCTTTAAGTTCTGCGGATTAGTCCAGCTTGCAAGATCTTTATGGGCATCGCTTAGACTGTCGTCTCCCCTTGAAATAATGCCCTTTCTGCCGCACATTATTATATTTTCGATGCCGAGGGATTTAAAAAGCTTTGCAATGGCGACGCCCGCCGCTCCCGCGCCGGAGAATACAACTGTGAGGTCTTCCAGCTTTTTATCGGTAAGCTTTAAAGCGTTTAACAGCGCCGCTACGGTTACGATTGCGGTGCCGTGCTGGTCGTCGTGGAAAATCGGAATGTCGGTGCATTCTTTAAGTTTTCGCTCTATTTCAAAGCATCTGGGGGCGGCGATATCCTCAAGGTTTATGCCGCCGAAGCTGCCGCTGAGAAGGGCTATGGTCTTTACAATTTCGTCCACATCCTTGGAGCGGATGCAAAGAGGGATGGCGTCAACGCCGCCGAATTCCTTAAAGAGAACGCATTTGCCCTCCATAACGGGCATGCCCGCCTCGGGACCGATGTCGCCAAGACCCAAAACCGCGGTGCCGTCGGTTACAACCGCGACTGTGTTCCAGCGTCTTGTAAGATCAAAGGATTTTTCGGGATGTTCCTTAATTTCAAGGCATGCGGCCGCGACGCCGGGGGTGTACGCAAGGGACAAATCCTCCCTTGACTTTACGGGAGCTCGGGATACAATCTCAATCTTGCCCCTGAGCTTTTCGTGGAGTTTAAGTGATTCTTTAAGATAGTCCATCTATTTTTCAATCCTTATTATAATCTCTTTACTCATCTATTTCGGGGGCTGCCCATCTCATGGACCTTTCGACTGCTCTCTTCCAGCCTGCATAGAGCTTTTCTCGCTCTCTGTCGTCCATTGAGGGCTCGAAAATCCTATCCGACTTGCGGATATCTCTAATCTCGTCCATGTCCTTCCAGAAGCCTACAGCGAGTCCTGCGAGGTATGCGGCTCCCAGGGCGGTGGTTTCTACAACCTTGGGACGGTTGACCCTGATGTTCGCGATATTTGCCTGACTCTGCATCATTATATCGCTGACGCTTGCGCCGCCGTCAACCCTCAGCTCATTGACCGAAATGCCTGTGTCGGCGTTCATGGCCTCGAGAAGGTCCTTGAGCTGGAATACTATGCTCTCAAGAACGGCTCTGCATACATGGGCTCTGTTGACTCCTCTTGTAAGTCCCACAATGCAGCCTCTTGCGTACATATCCCAATAGGGAGCGCCGAGACCCGTAAACGCGGGGACGAGGTAAATTCCGTTGGAGTCAGGCACTGTTTCCGCAAGGGTGTCGCACTCCTTGGCGTTTTTGATGAGCTTGAGCTCATCCCTGAGCCACTTAATAACTGAGCCTGCGTTAAAGGCGCTGCCCTCAAGGCAGTAATTTACCTTTCCGTCATAGCCCCATGCAATGCCCGAAATAAGCCTGTGCTTGGAGCGGATGCGCTTTTCGCCGGTGTTCATAAGAAGGAAGCAGCCTGTGCCGTATGTGTTCTTGGCGTCGCCTGCCTCATAGCAAGCCTGACCGAAAAGGGATGCCTGCTGGTCGCCGATTGCGGAGGAAATCGGAACTCCGGCAAGAGCCTCGATTCCGGGAACACCTTCGGCGACAGTGCCGTAAACGGCGCTGGAGGGCATAACCTTGGGCAAAATCTCCATTGGGATACCAAGCTTTTCGCAAAGGTATTCGTCCCAGCAGAGTCTGTCTATATCAAAGAGCATGGTTCTTGCGGCGTTGGAATAGTCCGTTACATGAACCGCGCCCTTGGTCATATTCCAAATAAGCCATGTATCTATTGTGCCCGCAAGCAGCCTTTTTTCCTTTATAAGCTGCTTTGCAAGGGGTACATTGTCTATAATCCACTTAATCTTTGTGGCGGAAAAATACGCGTCAAGCAAAAGTCCCGTATGCTCTTTTATGTAATCCTCAAGACCCTCTGCCTTCAGCTGCTCGCACATGGCGGCGGTTCTTCTGCATTGCCATACTATCGCGTTGTAAACGGGCTTGCCTGTTTCCTTATCCCAAAGCACCGTTGTTTCGCGCTGGTTGGTAATGCCGATGGCGGCAATGTGGGTTGACTTTATGTTGCCGGAAATCATGGCGTCGTTGAGGGATCTGAACTGGCTTTTTAATATCTCATAAGGGTCGTGTTCAACCCATGAGGGCTGGAGGTAAATCTGGGGGAATTCGTACTGGGCCATCGAAACGATTTCGCCCTGAGAATTGAAAACTATGGTTCTTGAGCTGGTGGTTCCCTGGTCTAACGCAAGCACATATTTGCCCATAATTACACCTCAGTTAATTCTTTTTGATGATGCTCAGTGAATTGCTATGAATATAATACTCCAAAGGGATAGCACTGTCAATAAAAAGGGGTCGGGCAAAAACGCAGAAAAAAAGAAAGCAGGGGAGATTTCTCTCCCCTGCCCTTTATTAGAGCTTACGCTCCGATGAAGCTGAATATCTTGAGCAGGTTCTTGAAGAACTCAATAATCCTCTGGAAGAACCTGATCAGACCGCTTGATGCAAGACCGCCATCATCGAAGATTCCGCCGGAGATCTGTCTCAGCAGTTCAGCAGCAGCTTCTGCAAAGTCACGGAGGAATTCGGAATCGGAGTTGGCGAAGAGGTCGAAGATGTACTTAACTTCGGCATTGAAGCCGCCTAAGAAGTCGTTCATCTGACCAATTGCCTTGTTTCCGCCGGAGAGCAGATAGAAGAGTACCATAAGTACCAAATCTGTTCCCTCGGGTCTCCTTGCATATGCTGACAAGGCGTCAATCATTGTGTTGACGGTTGCGAGACCAGCTCCGTCAAGGCCGGTTGCGTCCGCAAGAGCAGCCTTGAGAATCTCGGTGTTGTCTCTGAAGAATACGGTCTGTACAAGGAATCTGAGCAGGATTGTGAGGAAGTCTCTTGAGTAGCCTTCGATGTATACTGCGTCTCCGACCACTGCATCGCCGGCCTTGGACTGGTAGGTTGTTACAGTGCCTGCTGCGAAGGTCTCAAGCTCGGGCAGTGCCGGGACTCTGAGGCCTGCGATGTCAAGGCCTGCAACAAGGTCTGCCAGCATCTCGGATATGCTTACATCAAGACCGAGATTTACATTGTAGATCGGACGGACTGTGTCAAGCAGTACGCATACGGGCTGCAGGAGGTTGATAAGGCTTACATTGAGGAGGTCTGCGTTGATGAAGTAGAAGATGTTGGGCAGAATCTCGTACAATGTTTCAACGGGAGCCTCATAAATCCTGTCAATGAGTGAGAGGATCGGGTTGATGATGTTCAGCAGCAGGTTAGCGCCGTCTTCATCAGCCTGAGCCTTGTAGGTTTCGAAGTCAAGGATTTCGCTTTCCTCAATTCCGAGAGCCTCAAGAATCGGGATAATACCTGTGCGGTAACCCTCGTAGCCGTAAATTGTGGTAAGGCTGAGTAACGGCAGGTCATCGCCAACAAGCAGTACCCTGAGAAGCGGCTCTACGGGAGCAAGGAATTCAACAAGTGCCGCTACAAAGCCGTCCTTGTCGCCATCCTCGAAGTCTAAAGCGAGCTTGGGATTCTTGAAGGAATCTAAGTCAAGACCGAGCAGCGGTGCGACTATGTCAAGGATGTCTCCGATGTCATCGTCGCTAAGGAGCTCTGACAGCATCTCGGCTAATTTGGTCATGTTCTTCTTGGTGTAAACAGACTCGCCGAAGAGCTTATCGAGCAGCTCCTGAATGCTGCCAAGGCCTAAGAGCTTGAGCAGGCTGTCGACGAACTCATTCAGGTTGTCAGCAACGAAGTCTGCCCTTTCAGTTGTCCAGTAGCTGGAGTAGCCGACCTTTACAATCTGATTTTCGGGCGGTGTAAGACCTGCAAGCTCTGCATGCGGGTAAGTGAGTGTTAAGTTCGGATACTTTACGGGGTTGAAGAGCTCAACGATAGCGGCGATAGCGTCGCCCGGATTCTCTGCAAGACCCTGGAGTATCTCTTTCAGTGTTCCGTCAATTTCAACAGCGCCGGGATCTACGGGGATCGGGTTGCCGTTCTCATCAACAGGAGGTACCCAACCGTCGGTATTTCTGTCCTTATTGGCGAGCATGTTGATGAGTGAGCCGAGCATGTCGTTAAGGGATGTAAGTTCAATTCCCAGACCGCCCATGAGATCATCGGGATTAATCATATCGCTGACATAGATTGTCTCGTTTACGCCGCTGGCAAGACCGGAACCCTTAATTGTAATGACTGTGTCGAAGAGGTCAGCAAAGCCCTGGTCAAACATACTGAATTCCATTGCGTAAGCCATGTTGGGCAGGAAGTCAAGTATCGTCTTGAGCGGGTTGTTGGCCATGTTGACCTGGATCCAGTCAAAGAGCGGGTTGAATATAGCCCTGAGCATGTTGAGGTTTACGGTATAGTTTATTGTGGTGTTGTTGCAGTAGCCTTCGAATGTGGCTGTTGAAACTACACCGGGAGCTCCGATAGCCTCAAGGAAGGGCATTATAGCCTTGTCATAACCTCTGTTCCTTGTAACATTAAGGTTGATGCCTGCAAGGAGAATGCTCCTGCTGAAGGTATGTTCTCTGTTGCCCCATGCGGCTTTGAGGAGAGCTGTTACACCAGCAAATGCGCTTGCCATAGCCTGGATCCACTCATCACGGTCGCCCTCCGGGAAGCCCCAGTCAAGAATAACATCTCCGTCCTCGTTCATGACTTTCGACCAGTCTTTGCCGGCAGCCTTGAGGGCGGTTCTGACGGCGGGATACTTGCTTGTGTTAATCTGATCAGCAAGGTCCTCGGGGAATACATTAAGTCCCATTGCGGCGGGTGTAATGCCGAAGAGGCTTGCTATTGTACCCATTGTGCCGCCGAGCTGCTCGTTAACGGTATTAGCAAGTTCGGGATAAAGGGTTCCGACTATGGAGTTGACGGAATCCTGTGTGAACAAGCCGTTAATCAGGTCATTTAAGATATCCTTAAAGACCATGTAAATGACATTTCCGGGCTCCTCGGGTTCGCCGGGCTCCTCGGGTTCGCCGGGCTCTTCAGGCTCAGCGGGTTCTTCCTCGTCATCGTCACCGTCGAAGAGACCTTCAAGAGCGGAAACAACGGTTGAAAGGAAGGTTTCATCGCCAAGAGCGTTAAGGAGATAGTTCAGTACTGCAACCAGAACATCTGCTCTGTCAGCGATAATTCTGTGGCCTACGCCAGATGACCTTGTAGAACTAAAGCTGATAAGGGTGCCAAGGCTTGCGAGCCTTGCCTGATTGATTTCGGGCAGTGAAACATTAATGGGAGGTACGGGAGGCTCTGTGGAGCCGGGCTCTGTGGAGCCGGGCTGTGTGGTTGTGGGAGCCGTGGTACCGGTTGTAGTAACGGTGGTCTCCTCAACAATGCCGTAGTCAATAAGTTTTCCGAACTCCTGGCTATTGAGGAATTCATCAAGCTTATCAATTACATTAAGGAGTCTATCCTTTGTGACCACATAGTCATGGTCGGGGCTGATTATTCTGATTATATCGTCTTCCCTGACGACACGAACAGGCAGTTCAGGCTCTAACTTGTAATGTCCGCCTGTGCCGTTAGGTCCGACAAGACCCTTCTTTGCGACAAAGTCGTTATACTCCGCAAGTGCGGGGTCTAACCAGTTGTATTTGCTCTGAATGCTGGAGTTGTTGTACGGTGTGTTCTGAATGGGCGGATAGTACTCTCTCTCAACCATTCCGATAAGCTCTCTTACTTCTTTGTAGTTGATGAGCTTAATTCCGCCGTAATCATAGTAGCGTTCTGCGGCAATATTGAGCTGAGCCTCAAGTCTGTCTGCGATTTCATAGCCAAGGCTGTCTATGTAAGCTACTATTCTGTCATAGTACTCGCCGAAGATTCTGATGCGGATCTCAAGGTCATAAGCATTAATCTGCTGCAGCTTCTGATAGCCTGTATTGAACTCGGCAATGATTGTTGCCTTATCCATAAGAGAGGCATCAGATGCAAGGCGAGACTCGTTGAAGTACTCGTAGTACTGACCCGATTCGTCAAGGAGATTTCTTGCTACAAGCTCCTCATTGAGAAGGGCAAGATACTCGCCTACATAATCGGTTCCTTCTGTGAAGATTGCTACCTTTGCCTCTGAGGTGTAGTATGGAACGCCGCTTGCGTTGGTGCCTACAACAGCGTTGTACTTTGCTGTAAACTCGTTAACAAGGGCGTGGAGCTCGGTATTGGAGAGTGAGCCCTCTTCCTCAAAGGGGATTACCAAGTTGGCGATTACATCGTCAAAGTAATCCTTGTACTGCTGGAGCTCGATGCATTCAATATCGTGATTCAGCTCTCTGCGGAAGGTGTCGATTGCGTTAAAGTCAAGATCGTAGTGAGCCTCGAAGAACTGCCTTACTGCCTGGAGAGCGGAGTCTGTGCGCAGAACATTAAGGCGATTGAATGCTGCGGTTGATGCTGTGCGCAGCTCTCTCTTCTGCTCAAGTGTGAACTCCGAATAGTCGAGAGCCAATACATTATTAAAGTATAATACATCAGGCCTATACCTTGAAATATCGGCATAGTACTTAAGATTTGCAACGAATGCTGCTGCGGCTGTAAGAGTAGGCAGACCGAAGTGCTCCATTATCTCATTGTCGAAACGGTTGCCTCTCTCAAGCGCTGCGACTGCTGCGTCATAGAGGTCTACGATTTCCTCGTCTGTAAGGGTGGAGAGGTCAATATTCAATGTTTCGGGAGTGAATACACTTCTGTATGCGTCAAGATCTGCCTTAACATTGTTCTGAGGCTGGCTTTCCGCATAGTTGATAGCAGTAAGATAATGCCAGCGATATGTCTGGAATAAACCGCCGGATGCCGATGCAACGGAGTGTACCCAAGTATATGTAGCTCTGAGGTTTATGGTATTGGGCACATCGTCAACTGATGCATAGGACAGAAGGGCAGCCTTTAAAGTACGGTTTACCGTAAATGTGCAGTTCTGCGCGCTAAGGCTGCTTGTTGAACCGACTTCCCTAATGTTATACGGGTTACCGGCAAAGTACTGCATCAGTGTGTTTACATTGTACTGTGCGTATTCCTCGCTGGTGAAATAATCGGGGCTGTTAAGCTGATTCCTCAGCGTCGCGATTACTTCGGGACCCGTATTGTTGTCGGTATTGTCGTTTCTGTTACCCGCGGTGTTGAGTACAGCGGTAGACAGGGCGGCTTGATAGAATTTGTAAGCCGCGTCCCAAATACCGTTCGTGGTGTCACTGGACACCGTCACACTGTTGTTGGAAACGCTGTAGCTGCTAAGAGTGGAGACATTGGGCTTTGCTTTAATTGCTTCAGCCAGAGCTGCAAGCTGGCTTGCGGAAGCGGCAAAGCCTACGAATCCTGCCGAGAAGCAGGACAGGATCAGGACAACCGTGAGCATAATACTCATCGGTTTTTTTGAGTCGCTTCATTCAATCACTCCTTTTTCTGCAGTTAAACTAAATAGTTTTTTAGGCAAAAAAGAGCCTAATTTTGGACTTAATTGCCATTAGTTTCAGTTTATTTTATACACTAACAACTGTCAACTAATTATTTTCAAGATTTGTGAAAATCTTGAAAATATCCCAAATTCAATTAACAAAATTTTCATAATTTGCGCATCACAAAAGTCGCTTTTTGCAAAATAACCGATTATTACTTATAGGTAAATATTTTCTGATTCATCTTCGGTAAAATTATATAATAATTCTGAATATTCGACAACGGAAAATTAAAGCAAAACTGCCGCGCAAAAAGCACGGCAGTTTCGCTTTAAGATTCATAAATCAGTCAAGGTCAATATTGTAGAATGCCAGCCTGCCGGGGTAAACGGCGGGTCTGCCGATTTCCTCCTCTATTCTAAGGAGCCTGTTGTACTTTGCGACCCTCTCGCTTCTCGAAGGCGCGCCGGTCTTAATTTGTCCCGCGGAAAGAGCCACGGCAAGGTCGGCTATTGTGGTGTCCTCGGTTTCGCCAGAGCGGTGGGAGATTACCGCGGTGTAGTTTGCCCTTTGAGCGGTCTTTACAGCGTCTATGGTTTCGGTAAGGCTGCCTATCTGATTGAGCTTTACGAGAATGGAATTTGCGGTGTTAAGCTCAATGCCCTTTTTGAGCCTCTTTGTGTTGGTTACGAACAGGTCGTCGCCAACAAGCTGGAGTCTTGAGCCCAGTTTCTCGGTAATAGCCTGCCAGCCTTCCCAGTCCTCTTCGCCCAGGGGGTCCTCAAGAGAGATAATCGGGTATTTGTCGATAAGACTTTCCCAGTAAGAAATCAGCTCGTCTCTTGTGAGCTTCTTCTTTTTCTTGGGCATAAAGTATGTGCCGTCGTCCCTGTACCATTCGGTGGAGGCGGCGTCAATGGCTATTTTGAACTCGGTGCCGGGCATATAGCCTGCCTTCTTTATGGCTTCGAGAATCGCGTCAAGAGCTTCCTCCTCGCTGCCAAGGTTCGGGGCAAAGCCGCCCTCGTCGCCTACGCCGGTTGCGAGACCCTGGTCGTCGAGTACCTTTTTAAGGCTGTGGAATACCTCGCAGCAGCGTCTTAATGCCTCGGCAAAGCTGTCCGCGCCGATGGGCATTATCATAAATTCCTGAATGTCAACATTGTTTGAGGCGTGGGCGCCGCCGTTGAGAATATTCATCATGGGAACGGGCAGGGTTCTGGCGTCGCAGCCGCCGATATAGCGGTAAAGCGGTATTCCCAGAGTGTTTGCCGCAGCCTTTGCGGCGGCGAGAGAAACCGCCAGAATAGCGTTTGCTCCCAGTCTTCCCTTATTTTCCGTGCCGTCAAGCTGAATCATGGTAAGGTCGATGTCCGCCTGATTAAAAACGCACATGCCTTTAAGCTCGTCATTTATAATGCCGTTTACATTGTCAACCGCTTTGGAAACACCCTTGCCGCCGAATCTGCCCTTGTCGCCGTCGCGCAGCTCCACAGCCTCAAAGGCACCGGTGGACGCGCCCGAGGGCACTGCGGCGGTTCCGATAACGCCGTTTTCAAGAATTACATCCGCCTCTACGGTGGGGTTTCCTCTTGAGTCGATTATTTCCCTTGCCCTTATTCTCTGAATTGAGGTTCCTGCCATTTAATCATCCCCTTTTAAAAGTATCTAAACAAATTATATCTTTGCCAGTATTTGCATTAATATGTAAGGTATTTTACCTTGACAGTAAACTTTAATATGTAAAGTATTTTACCTTGTCATTATTTTTCACTTTGGGAGAAGCAGTTAGCAAAGGACAACTTGAACGCAAAAAATAAAAGGCAGAAAAGAAACTAACAACATGCTTCAATTTGCCGTTAATTTACAAATTCTACCTTTATTATAAGTAAACCTTTTTAAAAATCAATAGGATTTAAGTTTATATTTCCGACAGAATGCTCTTTATCTGCTTTTCGCAGTTAGAAATGAGGGTTTTAAACACGAGTATGTCGGGAACGGACTCTGACTCCTCCGACAGTTCTTCCTTTTTGAAACTATCGGAAAAATAGTTTGCCATGGCGTTTGAGATATTGGTGCCCGCGTCCTCTGAGAGCGAGAACCAGTCATCGGGCACGGTTCCCGCTTCTCTTGCCTTGGAAAGAAGGTGATAGGCGCTGAAGGCAAGGTACCATTTTACGCTCTCCGCCTTTTTGCCGCCCTTGGCGGTCATTATCTCGCCGAGCTTTATTATGGCTCTGTAGATGGTCTGCATTTTCATGTCCTCATCGGAGGGCAGCTCGCTGCTTTCAAACAGGTCGCTGAGTCCCCTGCGGTTTTCGCTCAAACCCAGAAGATAATCTGCCGTAACATCATAGTAGTTGCTGGCTTTGCGGATAAAGTCAAGCCCGCACTCCCTTATTCCCTTTTCGTAATGGGAGAGAAGGGCCTGGGACACACCCAGAGCCTCGGCAACCTCCTTTTGGCTGACTCCCCTTTCGTGCCTTAATGAAGTTAGGCGGGAAACGAATTCAGAACTCATAAGCTCCTCCTTTTGAAGAAACTTCTATTACAGCTTGCAGACATCCACCCAGCCCTTAGCGTTTGAGTAAAACTCCAGCTCCGTAAGATTCAGCTCAATCGCGCTGTTGGAGCTGCCGCAGGCGGGATAAACGGTTTCAAAACGCTTTAAAGACTGGTCGAGGTATACATTTACGCCGTCGTTCACATCAAAGGGGCAGACGCCGCCGACGGGATAGCCGACAAGCTGTTCTACCTCCTCGGCGCTGAGCATTTTTGCCTTGATTCCGAACTGAGCTTTGTACTTTTTATTATCAACACGGGCGTCACCCGCGGCTACGACCATAATTACTCCGTCATCGGACTTAAAGGTAAGGCTCTTTGCAATTCTCTCCGGCGGGCAGCCCAGAGCCTTTGCGGCAAGCTCCACCGTCGCGCTGGAGACATCGAACTCCAATACTCTGTCCTCGCAGCCGTGTTTTTTAAAGAATGCTCTTACTTTTTCGATAGACATTTTGACCTCCGGTTCGCTGATGTATTAATTCTGCTCGCTAAAAATTTCTTCCAGTTGGAGATATTCCGCCAGCAGTTCTTCTTCCTTTTCCGATAATGCGGACAGCTTTGCAGTCAGCTCCGTTAACCGCTCGTAGTCTGAGGCGACTTCGGGGGATTGAAGGAGGGTGTTTGTTTCCTCCAGTTCTTTTGATACTTCCTGCAGCTCCGCTTCTATTTTTTTGAGCCTCGTCTGACGCTTGCGCCTCAGGCTCTCCTCCTCTTTTCGTCTTTTATACTCATTCACCTTTTTCTCCGGCTTAGAAGATTCGGGGGCCGTGCCCTGCTGAAAGCTTAAATATGAGTCGTAGTTGCCGTCTATTTCCTTAACCACGTCAGCTGTAAAGGCAAGGAGGTTCGTGGCGAGTCTGTTTATGAAATATCGGTCGTGGGAAACGGCGATGATGGTGCCGCTGTAGTCGGAGAGAGCCTGCTCAAGAGCCTCCCTTGACATAATGTCAAGATGGTTTGTAGGCTCATCCAGGATAAGAAGGTTCGGGCGCTTTAGCATAAGTTTCAATAGCGCCAGCTTTGCCTTTTCGCCGCCGCTGAGAGAGCCTACCTTTTTTTCTATGTCATCGCCCTTGAAATTAAAGGCGGCAAGGTAATTTCTAAGCTCTGGGATAGATTTGTCAAGGCAGGAATTGTAGACTTCCTCAATGCAGGAGTTCTCATCGTTAAGCCCGCTGAGAGTCTGGTCAAAGTAGCCCACGACTATGTTTGGGCCGTAGAAAACCGCGCCGGTGTCGGGGATTACATGCTTTGCTATTATTTTTATAAGCGTTGATTTTCCACAGCCGTTGGGACCGACTATCATCAGCCTTTCGCCCTTTTTGACGGTGAGAGAAAGATTTGAAAACAGTCTTTTCTCGCCATAGCTTTTTGAGATTTCCCTTATTGTGAGAACCTCGTTAGGGCTTTCGATTCTCTCCTCGAATTTAAGCCGCATAGCCTTTGAAGGGGGGACTGGCGGGTCGCCGAGATTTTCTTTCAGCCTTTCTATCTGCTTTTCGCGGCTTGCAATTACAATGTAATTTCGCTCGCGGTTAAATCTTCTCTGCTGCTCTATTATGTCTTCCAGCCTTTTGATTTCCTTTAGGGTTTTCTCGTACTCCCTTTGCTCAGACAAAAGGCGCTCTTCTTTAAGCTCCATATATCTTGTAAAAGACCCTTTGCCGAGATACAGCTTTTTTCCGTATATCTCAAGGGTTTTGTCGGTTACCCTGTCAAGGAAATATCTGTCGTGGGAGATTACAATAAAGGCGCCCTTGAAATTCTGCAAAAAGCCTTCAAGCCATTCGACGCTGTTTATATCAAGGTGGTTAGTTGGCTCGTCAAGGAGAATAAGGTCGGAGTCGGAAAGAAGGAGCTTGCCGAGGCTGATTTTTGTCCTTTGACCTCCGCTGAGGTTGCCGACGGGGCTGTTTATCTCCTCCTCGGAAAACCCGAGACCCAAAAGGGCTGACCTTGCCATGTTTTTATAGGTAAGACCGCCCTCTCTTTGAAAACGCTCGGTAAGGGCGTCCTGCTTTGCGATAAGCTGCGACAGTTCCTCGCCTTTGGCGGCGTCCACCTTTGAGTGAAGCTCGTTTAGCTCCTTTTCCATTTCTGAAAGGTGGGAAAAGACAGTCAGCATTTCTTCATAGGCGGTTTTGCTAAGGTCCCTGCAGGCGTGCTGTTCGGCGTAGCCTATTTTGATGCTCTTTGAAATAATAACCTGCCCGCTTGTGGGCTCAAGCTCGCCGCAGAGGAGCCTGAAAAGGGTTGTTTTGCCGCTGCCGTTTTCGCCAATAAAGCCGATGCGGTCGTTTTCGTAGACATTAATATTTGAAGCCGTAAACAACAGCCTGTCTAAAAAGCTCATTTCAAGATTTTGCAGTGAAACTAAAGCCATTTTTTCTCCCTGAATACACGCCGCGGAAAACGGCAAAATCGTCACTTCAAAATCTTAGCACATTAGTATAAATAATTCAATCACCGCACACATCAAATAAAAACGGCGGCTATTAAGCCGCCGTAAGTTTGTTTTTGTTTAGCTGAAGATAAATTCCTGAGTTATGTCGCTGAAGATAAATTCCTGAGTTATGTCTATGGTTATCTTCATATCCATTGTGAATGTACTGGTTTCCAAAAACTCCATTTTGTATGTGGCAACCGCCTGGCAATAATATGTAGCCTTCGTGAGATTGCCTTCGGAATCCAGCTCGTAGAAAAGGCTGCCGCCGTTGTATTTAAGACTCTTGCTCTTAATTCTAATCAGCATACCAAGGTCGTCGCCGCCGGCGTCATCCATCAGAGCAAAGG
>Ga0116168_1001602_pt1 | contig 16495 bp, 15 predicted proteins | sample AD_UKC129_MetaG_FD_89795 | JGI IMG/M metagenome (GOLD analysis project Ga0116168, IMG submission 89795) | Active sludge microbial communities of municipal wastewater-treating anaerobic digesters from Canada - AD_UKC129_MetaG | ecosystem: Engineered > Bioreactor > Anaerobic > Digestate | place...
AGAAATAACAGGATGAGACTTCTTGCAGAAAAGATGGAAGATGGGAAAGAACTTCTTGCGTTACTTGAAGAGGAGAAGAGAGAACTGGAAGGTATGAAAGAAAAGCTAACCGCTATGAAAGGCAATAATAGAGAGCTGAGGCAATTCTTCTCCCTTATGCCAGTTGATGGTATGAGAGAGATAATGAATAGTCTTTCCAGGATACAGATGAGCCTGAATGCGATAGCAGAGGGTGGATTTGTTGGTTTTGTAATGATCCCTGGTATCAGTATGGTCCGGGATGGTATAAAGACAGCTAAAGAAGAGATAGAGAAAAATAAAGAGAGAATGGATGTACTTGAAGGATTAGCCAGGAGTTACGATACCTTTACAGGTAAACCTGGTAATGCAAAGAAGAGCAGTGTAAGGTTTATATATTATATAAAGTTCGAATAATTTTTGACAAAAGTCACAGGTATATGTTATACTCTTAGGCAACTTTAGTTTAGATTAGATTGAGGAAGGAGAGTTGAGAAAAGATGAGAATAGATGAGTTCTTATCTTTAGCGGATACCCATAAGGTATTCCCCGTGTATAAAGAGGTTTTGCAGGATACTGAAACCCCTATCGGTCTTCTATCAAGAGTTATCTCTTATCCCTATGTTTTTCTCCTAGAGAGTGTGGAGAGGGGAGAATATCTTGGCAGATATTCTTTCCTTGGCTGGGTCCCTCGCAATGTATATGAGGTGTATGACAACCCTTTTTCTCTCTTACGGAAGACACTGACTCAGGATGTGTCTCCTTTTTCTAATCTCCCCAGATTCTGGGGAGGATTGGTAGGTTATATAAGCTATGATGCCATAAGATGTCTGGAAAAAATTCCTTTTTCACCGGAGAAGGAAAAGATAGACCTCCCCCTAGGGATGTTTATCCGACCTGACTTCATTGTTGCCTTTGACCATGTGAAGAATAAGATGACTGCCATCACTGATGTAATGATAGATGGGAATGAGTCGAATGTCTACAACTCTGCAGAAGAAAAGTTGTCCTTTGCACTAGATATCCTTAACCTGCCGAGGAGAGAGATGAATAATTTTGATGCCAGGAATAACAATGATATAGAGAGATGCATCCCGAAGGAAACCTTTGAAGAAATGGTAAAGAGTGCTGTAGAATATATAAAGATGGGAGAAGCATTTCAGATTGTTCTCTCTCAGAGGTTTCTCTTCGATTCTTCAGGGATAGACCCACTGCAGCTCTACAGGGCTCTCAGGTTCATAAATCCCTCACCATACATGTTCTTTTTAAAATTTAACGATACATATATTATCGGCTCTTCACCTGAGGTTCTAGTAAGGGTGGAAGATAGAATGGTTGAGGTAAGACCCATAGCCGGAACCAGGGGGAGAGATGCGGACCCCCAAAGGGATAAAGAGCTGGAAGAAGAGCTCCTCTGTAATGAAAAAGAGCGGGCAGAGCATATTATGCTGGTGGATCTGGGGAGAAATGATGTCGGTAAGGTTTCGGTATCGGGGTCTATCAGGGTGGATAAACTTATGGAGGTGGAGAGATATTCGCACGTTATGCATATGGTAAGCAGTATAAAGGGGAGATTGAAGCCTGAGCTGGACTGTGTTTCTGCCCTTGAGGCGAGTTTCCCTGCCGGAACTGTTTCTGGAGCCCCTAAGGTCAGGGCTATGGAGATCATAGAAGAGTTAGAACCATTTAATAGAGGACCATATGCTGGAGGGGTGGGTTATGTTACCCCCAATGGAGATATGGATACCTGTATAGCTATAAGGAGTGCGTTCATAAGGGGTGAGGCTGGCTATACACAGGCAGGGGCAGGGATAGTTTATGATTCGGTGCCAGAGGCTGAGTATTATGAGACCATAAACAAATCCAGAGCTATGTTCGAAGCCCTGAAACTCGCCGGGAGGGTAAGATGATACTCCTTATAGATAATTATGATTCATTTACCTACAATCTGGTTCAATATATAGAAGAACTGGGTGAAGATGTTGCTGTTTTCAGAAATGACGTTATATCTGTAGATGAAGCCAGGAGATTAGACCCAGATGGTATAGTCATATCTCCAGGTCCATCCACCCCTGATAACGCCGGTATCACAGTATCAATAATAAAAAACCTTTATAGAGAAAAGCCTATACTTGGTGTCTGTCTTGGACACCAGGCTATAGGGTATGCATTTGGTGGCAGGATAGAGAGACTGGCAGTTCCTGTCCATGGTAAGGTCTCTTGCATACACCATAATGAGAAGGATATATATAAGGGTATACCAACTCCATTTTCTGCCACCCGTTACCATTCTCTGATAGTGAGTGACCCGCCATCTGTATTTGAGGTCTCAAGCTGGACTGAGGATAACATCATTATGGGTATAAGACTCAAGGATTATCCTGTCTTTGGGGTTCAATTTCATCCTGAATCCTGTATGACAGAGTATGGAAAGATTTTACTCAATAATTTTTTAGAGGAGGTTAGATGAGATGAGTATAGATGCCCTAGTTAGACTTTCACAGGGAGAACATCTCGACATAGATACCACCTATCTTGTGGTTAAAAAGATAGCTGATGGTAGTATAACAGAGTCTCAGGTCGGGGCTCTGCTTATGGGGTTAAGGTTAAAAGGGGAAACCCCGGAAGAGATTGCCGGTTTTGTAAAATCTCTCAGGGAGATGTCTATAAAGGTCCCCAATGAGGAACTGGCTATAGATGTCTGCGGTACAGGTGGGGATAAGAGTGGAAGCTTTAATGTCTCCACCACGGTAGCGCTTCTCTTACCAAGATATGGGATTGCAGTAGCAAAACATGGCAACAGGGCTGCTTCCAGCAAAGCTGGAAGTATCGATGTCCTGGAAGCACTTGGAATTTCATACTCCAGTGACCCGTACGTTGTAGCAAGGGAAATCGATGAGAAAGGTATCTCTTTTATATTTGCTCAGTATTTTCATCCAGTTGTAGGTAAGGTAGCCAGGATAAGAAAAGAGATGGGATTTGGGACTATTTTCAACCTCCTGGGTCCACTGCTTAATCCTGCCCGACTTAAAGCTCAGCTTATAGGAGTTTACAGTGAGGAGATTATGGATAAACTTGCCGAAGTGGTGAGGATTCTCAATATGCATCCTGTGGTTATAGTGCATGGACTCAACGACCATCTGGATGAGGTATCCATTTCAGGACCTACCAGGGTGGCAGTTATTTATAATTCTTCTATCGAAAAGTTTATCTTTGACCCGAAAGATATAGGTCTGGATTTATTCCCCCCTGAGAGTATAAAGGGTGGAGATGCAAGAGAAAATGCCAGTATAATAAGTTCCATCCTGGATGGGAGAGGAACCCCTGCACAGAGAACTATCGTCGCATTGAATGCTGCTTTTGCCCTCTGGATTGCTGGAAAGGCAGGGTCTATAGAAGAAGGTGTAAGACTGGTAGGGGGTGATCTTGGTGTCAATTTTAGATAGCATTGTTCTGGATAAGAGAGAAGAGATACCTTCTCTTGAAGATTACAGGAGAAGATATAAGATTGTTAGCTCTAATTTCAAGGATATCTTTTCCAGGGGAAAGATAGCTTTCATAGCAGAGGTTAAACCTGCCTCTCCTGTAAAGGGTGAGTTTCAGGGTATAGATAAGCTGGAAGGTGTGATAAAAGATTTGACCGATGCCCCTATATCAGCTATCTCTGTATTGACCGACAGGCACTTCAATGCCAGTATTGAAAATATAAATCTGGTGAGGAGGTATTCAGGTCTTCCCATCCTGAGAAAAGATTTTATTATAGATGAGCTTCAGGTCTATGAATCAAGTTTCTACGAGGCATCAGCCATACTGTTGATAGCCAGGATACTGGATCGTGCAAAGTTGAAGTCTCTATATGATCTATCCCTCTCTCTTGGTATGGAACCGGTGGTTGAGATATATGGATTGGAAGATTTAGAAAAGGTTCTGGCGGTTGATCCAGAGGTAATCCTTATAAATAATAGGGACCTGGATACATTCGAAGTCGATATAAGTCATACAGAAAAGATGATGAGGTATATTCCACTGGGTATCTCAATAATAAGTGCAAGCGGCATATCGAAAAGAGAGGATATAGAGTATCTGAATAGCCTGGGTATAGATGGTGTTCTTATTGGTGAGGCTATAATGAAGTCTGATAAGCCAGGGGAAAAGATAATGGAGATGATGGGTCTTGCGGATTAAGATATGTGGTATAACAAGGATTGAGGATGCCCTGATGGCTGGTAATCTTGGAGCCTGGGCTGTGGGATTTATCTTTGCTCCCTCCAGCTCAAGACGATTATCACCTGAAAAAGCGAGAGGGATATCTGAATGTATAGAAAGACATCGTCCGGATCTACTCAGAGTGGGTGTCTTCCTGGACCAATCTGAGGAGTTTATCTCTGGGGTAGCTGGTCTCTGCAATCTCGATAGTATTCAGTTCCATGGTAAAGAATCCCCTGAATTTGTTAAAAGATTTAGCGGTATATTAAAAATAAAGGCTTTCACAGTGGATGGGAGTCTCTCTTTCAGAGATATGATATCCAGAATCAATTCTTACAGGGATTGCATCCCGCTTCTCGACCTGCCAAAGGACAGAGATATCTCTCAGGATATTCTTATTGATATCGCCACTGAATTAAAAGCTTCGGGGGTTAACTTTATCATTGCCGGGGGTATAGATTCCACCAATATATGCAGTTTTTTAAAACTGAAACCATTTGCTATTGATATCTCAAGGGGAGTAGAGATATCTCCAGGGATAAAGGATGAGGTAAAAATGAAAGAATTGTTCAGTCTGGTAAAAGGAGATGATGCTGATGTATAACTTTCCTGATGAAAGAGGATATTTTGGACCATATGGCGGTAGATTCGTTCCAGAGACTCTTATGGAGCCTGTTCTGGAGTTAGAACAGGCATATAATAAGATAAAGAATGATGAAACCTTCTGGGTAGAGTTTGATAACCTCTTAAGAGAGTACGTTGGTAGACCAACCCCGCTCTATTATGCTGGTAGACTTTCAGAAAGACTCGGGTTTAAGGTTTATTTAAAGAGAGAAGACCTCTGCCATACAGGTGCTCATAAGATAAACAATTGTATAGGGCAGGCTCTTCTTGCCAGAAGGATGGGTAAAAAGCGTATCATAGCTGAGACAGGTGCCGGGCAACATGGTGTTGCCACAGCTACCGTAGCCAGTCTTTTTGGATTAGAATGTACCGTATATATGGGAGAAGAGGATATATCCAGGCAGAAGATGAATGTCTTTAGGATGAAGCTACTTGGGGCAGAGGTTATCCCTGTATCAATTGGTAGCAAGACCTTAAAGGAGGCTATCAATGCTGCCCTGAGAGATTGGGTTACCAATGTTGATAATACACATTATCTGATAGGTTCTGTAATAGGACCTCATCCCTATCCTGTGATGGTTAGAGATTTTCAATCGGTTATAGGAAAGGAAACAAGAGATCAGATCCTGGAGAGAGAGGGGAGATTACCTGATTATATAGTTGCCTGTGTTGGGGGAGGGAGCAACTCTATGGGAATCTTTTATCCCTTTCTCGAAGATGATGTGAGATTGATAGGTGTTGAAGGTGGAGGTCTGGGGTTAGAAACAAAGAGACATGCCGCTAGTATCTCTAACGGTCAGGTTGGTGTTTTGCATGGCTCCAGGATGTATCTTATGCAGGACGAGTGGGGAAACATTATGAATACCTACTCTGTCTCAGCTGGACTTGATTACCCTGGTGTCGGTCCAGAACACAGTTATCTAGAGGATACAGGTCGTGTAAGATACCAGTATGCTACCGATGAGATAGCCCTTAAGGGTTTCAGAGAACTATCATTACTTGAAGGTATTATCCCTGCACTGGAAAGTGCTCATGCGGTTGGATATCTATTTGAAGGTGGCTTTCCTGAAGGTTCGACTGTGATAGTGAATCTCTCCGGACGTGGAGATAAAGACCTGGATATTGTGATGAAGGAGATGGAACTATGAACAGGATAAATGAGGCATTTAGCAGGGCAAGGTCTGAACACAGGGTATGTTTTATCCCTTTCTATGAGTTTGGTTATCCTGATATTTCGAATTTTTATGAGATAATAGAACTGCTATCAGGGTATGGAGATATTATAGAGGTGGGTATCCCTTTCTCTGACCCTGTAGCAGATGGACCGATAATACAGAAGGCAAGTGATGTCGCTATTAAAAATGGGGCAAACCTTGATAAGGCTTTCAACTGGCTCTATGAGTTCAGGAAGAAGGACAGTATCACCCCGGTGGTCTTTATGATATACTACAACCTCATCCATAATAGGGGGGTAAGGGAGTTTTTCAGTATAGCAAGAGATCTGGACCTGGATGGTGTTATAATACCAGACCTTCCAATAGAAGAATCTGATAATGTATATCCATATAGAAATGGTGTATCCGTAATCTGGCTCGCTTCTATCACAACAGGTGAAGAGAGATTAAAAAAGATCATAGAGAAGAGTGATAGTTTTATTTATTGCGTATCTCTCAAGGGAGTAACCGGTCCCAGGGATGATATATCGGAAGAAGGATTAAATTTACTCAGAAGGGTAAGGACTCTTTCTTCTATCCCAACAGCCCTGGGTTTTGGTCTGAAGAACCCCGAACAGATAAGAAGTCTGGTAAATATAACCGATGGAGTTATTATCGGCAGTGAGATTATCAGAATAGTGGATGAATCAAACACAGAAGAGCTGGAGAGATACCTTGAGGGATTAAAGTCTGCCACTATTATGGTATAATATCTCTGTGGAGATAGATGATATCCTGCAGCTCAGGAAGAAACATCCCTGTGGAAGTGACCTCTGGAAGGTCGTATCGCTGGGTGTGGATGTCAGATTGGAATGTCTGGGTTGTGGCAGGGTAATATCCATAGATAGAGAAGAGATTGACAGGAAGGTGAAGAGAATAATAAAAAAGGTGGCTATTAAATGAGTCTATCCTGGGGTCTGGTTGGTCTACCTAACGTTGGTAAGTCAACACTCTTCAATGCCCTGACCAGATTGAATGTACCGACATCTATATATCCATTCTGTACCATAGACCCGCATAAGGGTATTGTTCCTGTCCCTGATGAGAGATTATATGAGCTAGCTAGTATAATTAAACCCAAGAAGGTTATACCGGCTACTGTAGAGTTCTGGGATATAGCAGGACTTATAAGGGGGTCCAGTAAAGGGGAAGGTCTTGGCAACGAATTTCTCTCTCATATAAGGGGGGTGGACGGCATTATACATATGGTCCGTTGCTTTGACATCCCAAATATCCCCCATCTTGGAGAGGATGACCCTGTAAGGGATATAGAGCTTATAAATATTGAATTAGCCCTCTCAGACCTCTCGATAGTCGAGAGAAAACTTGATAAGGTCAGGTCTTTGAGGAGGGTAGGTAGGGGTGACCTGGAAGAAGAGGCTGTGCTGGAAGAGATAAAGGAAAGACTACTCAAGGGAGAATCGATAAGAGATATCCCTGTCATCGATGATTTACCCCTCCTGTCCTGGAAGCCCGTCATATATGTTGCCAATACGGATAGTCTGGATAATCCAAAGGTCCTGAGATTGATTGATTGGGGAAAAAGAAATAACGGAATAGTTATCCCAGTCTTAGCCAAAATAGAGGAAGAACTCTCTGAGTTTTCTGATGATGAGAAGAGGGTATTCCTCAGGGATGGGTATGGGGTGGATGAGCCAACCATATATAAGCTGGTAAGGGAATCTTATAGATTACTTGGACTTATAAGCTTTTTTACGATATGGTCTGACGAGGTGAGAGCATGGACCGTCCTCTCTGGCACAAGGGCACCGCAGGCAGCTGGTAAAATCCACTCTGATTTTGAGAAGAACTTTATAAAGGTTGAGGTTGTTCCTGTAGAGAAGCTTGTCTCTGCTGGATCCTGGTCCAGGGCAAGAGAACTCGCTTATATAAGAATAGAGGGAAAAGAGTATACCGTGAACGATGGGGATGTCCTTCACTTCAAGGCGGGCGTCTAGACCGCCTGAATGATTTCATCCCTGAACAGTGCAAGCTGTATGTTTTTATCTCTTACCCTTTTACCATCCAGAAGCACAAAGTCTTTTGCCCTCTTTACAACTACTCCTAGTCCTTTCAGTGTCTCCAGGTCTCTTATCTTCTCTTTCTTTCTAAAATGGATAATCCTGTTTGCTGATTTTGGTCCAATCCCCGGGACCCTGATGAGTTTCTCCCTATTGGCAGTGTTTATCTCAACGGGAAAGAGCTCGGGATGGTTCATCGCCCATACATATTTGGGGTCTGCTGGAAGATAAAGTCCTCCCTCTCTACTGAATACCAGCTCTTCGGCTGAAAATCCATAATCTCTTAACAGAAAGTCTGCCTGATACAGTCTGTGTTCTCTGAGTAACGGGGTGGGTGTATGGTCCTCAAGAGGTGTATCCTTTACAGGCTGGAATGCACTGAAGTATGCCCTCTTTAATCCCAATTCTCTGTAGAGTTTATCCACTAAAAGTATCAGTTCTCTGTCCGATTCTCCAGCTGGACCAACCACAAACTGTGTTGTATATCCAGCCCTTGGTTTTAGACCTTTCTCCATAAAATTATTTATATACATTATGGCGCTTAATAAATCCTTATCAAAGTCTTTCTCTATACTCAACCTCTTAAGCCTTTCTCCGCTGGGAGCCTCAAGATTTACCGATACCCTATCTGCCAGTCGCATAGCCTGTCCTATATAGTCTGGAGTTACCCCCGGGAGAATCTTAAGGTGTATATAGCCATTGAATCTATAGTTGTATCTCAAGATCTCTACCGTTTTTATCATATCTTCCATCGTCTTTTTGGGGTCGTACTCTACCGCTGAGCTCAGGAATAGTCCTTCAACAAGCCTTTTTTCTTTTAAAGCCATAAATATTTTTGCCAGTTCTGAAGGTCTGAAACTTATCCTTGTAAAATCCCTCTCTAGTCTGTTGGCACAGTAATTGCAGTTATTCGAGCAGTTGTTTGACAGAAGTACCTTGAACAGCTTTATCTCTTTTCCATCCGGTAAAACGGCAGGATATATCCACTGTCCGTACCCACTTCTTATCCTGTGGGTTCCCTGACAGAGATAATTACCACAGAGGTCATACTGAGCAGATTTACCCAATACCAGAATCTTCTCTTCTGTGTCCATAGTTGTCCTTCTTATATTTTATCACATAATACACCGCTTTGTGATATAATTACTGGAGATGTTTGAGGGGCTTTTTGATTATACTGGTGTTATACATATACATACTCTCTATTCCGGGGACAGCTCTGCTGAGTTGTCAGATATACTGGACTGTGCGAAGAGATTTAATGTAGATTTTGTTATAATTACTGACCACAATTCCCTCGGATACAAATCCAGAGAGGGCTGGTATAATAATACCCTGGTCCTTGTTGGTGAAGAGATATCCCCTGCTGAAGGGAACCATTATCTGGCTTTTAACATAGAAAAACTGGTAGAGCCCTCCTCCAATCCACAGAAATTTATAGATGAGGTATTGGACCAGAATGGTTTTGGTTTTATAGAGCATCCATTCTTCTACGGAAACCACCATATCCACCCATTCAATATACTTCCAAATCCATGGACAGATTGGAATGTCAGGGGTTTTACCGGTATGTCTGTCTTTAACTATACCTCCGATGGTGGAGAGCGGATGAGACTGTATAACTTTCTTATATACTATGTATTCCCTGGGTTAGATAAGGACCGTCCCAATCCCAGGACCATAGAGAAGTGGGATGCACTTAACCTCTCCAGAAAGACGGTTGGTATAGGTACGGCAGATGCACATCTATACAGGACAAAGGCAGGTCCCCTCCATATTTCTGTCTGGCCATTCTCTTACTATTTTAACTCTATAAGGACACACATATTGTCCAGTTCTCCATTAAGTCCGGATACAGTATATTCTGCCCTTAAAAGTGGGCACTGTTATATATCCCATAACTATCTTGGAAACTCCAGGGGTTTTTTGTTCTGGGCTGAAAATAAAGATTCCAGGGTAATTATGGGAGATGAGATAGAACTTAAGGGAGATACTGAAATCCATATCTATTCACCCCTAACAGTTAAGATTAAATTGCTAAAGAATGGTGTAACCCTCATTGAAAGAGTAACAGATCAGCTGGATTATCCGGTCGAATCACCCGGAGTATACAGGGTAGAGACCAGTATATATCACAGATTTTCCTGGAAACCCTGGGTATACACCAACCCGATCTATGTCTTATAGAGGCGGTTTTTGGGCTATTACAAAGTCCAGTACCATAGGAACACTGGATTCTACAGCCATTATTCCAAATATTTCTCCTATCGTCTCCATCATAGGTTCCAGACTCTCTAATTTCCCTTCATTTTTAGCTATATCGAAGAAACTCGAGAGTTGAGGTATATTTACATCCACCCCTCTTACATTTATAAAACCAGTCTTAGAGAGGGTTTCCTGGAGCAAATTTGATGTAAAATGGGAGAGTTCGTAATATTTTGTCTGAATAACAAACGGAGCTAACCTCTCAAAGAATGAGGTACCAAATCTTTCATCATTATAAGGGCTATATTTTTTCTCAGACAACTCGTTAATCTTTCTCCTTAAATCATGCTCCTGCATAAGCCACTCTGCATCCAGGAACAGCGCATATTTCACCTCTCTGGGTGGATTTTTCTCCTTTAACGAGTAGAATAGTATGCACTCATTGGCTATAATCTCAGCCCAGAGGAGCGCATCCCCATCGTTCGATGGGATGTAGTGGTCATAATTTTCAAAAATCATCGCTAATTTCCCGCCGGGTTTCAGTACCCTGAATACCTCTTCCAATGCCAGTAATGGATTATTACTCTGCTCTATAGAGTTAGCGGCAATGACCCCATCGAAGCTATTATCCGGGAAACTCATATTTATCACATCCATCTCGAGGAATTCCACATTTCTTATACCCAGTCTCCTGGCATTTTCTCGCTGGATACTGACCCTCCTGTGAGATGGGTCTATCCCCACGACCTTTTCAAAGTTATGAGCCACCCTGAGAGAAGGCCAGCCGTCTCCCGGTCCTACATCCAGTATTATCCGGGAGCCTCTTACAGCATAGCTGAATGTACTGCAGATAGCTATATCATACCAGTGTGATTTATTATTAACATCAAGCGGCTGGTATATGACTGGGAGGCTATAGTTAGCCTGGGAATCCATCCTCTCATATGTCAGCTCTGCACTGGTGGTCCTTACACAGGATAGATGCGTCTTAATCCAGTTTTCAATTCTACTCTCCATAGTCTACATTATAGCATATTGTTAACGTTCTGCGACAGGTGACGCCCCCACAGAAACGATTGATGTCATCTATTAACAGGTATTATAATTATAGATGACTGAAGAAAGAGGTATATATAAGAAGGTGAGTCCAATGTGTAAACTCAGGGTCTTTTTTATCCTGATGATTTTATCTTTATCTCTATTCTCTCAGTACGCCTTCTCTCAGGTGGGGGTAGATATAAATTTTGAACTTGGTTTTGACGGTATGGTTAAGATAGGTAGATGGAATCCTGTAAGAGTAACTGTACGTACCTACAGTGTCCCCTTCAAAGGCAGTATAGAGGTAGAAATAACAGAGGGAAGCATAATTTTGGCAAATATTACATCTACCAGGTTGAAGTCAGATGTGGACCTGCCTGTATATTCTGAGAGGGAATTTCTCTTTCCTGTTCCCCTCTCGGATGTAAGACATCCGGTAAAGGTTTCCGTCCTTTCTCCAGATGGAAGAGTTATAAAGTCTACCAGTTATGATATAAAAAACCTGGATATGAGGTTACCCATATTATGCCTGGTTGGTAGCCGTAGCTTACCGTACAGAGGTAGCGGTGCCAGGGTCTTGGCTTTAGGGGCTGATGTACTTTCTGGTAAACCATTCTGGATACTGGACCCGTTTGATGCACTGGTATTAGATTACTCTTCTTTTAAAAGCTTGAAAGATATTCTTGATAAATGGTCATTATGGGGTGGAAAGATAATAGGTGAGGGAGATACCATCGAAGCGGTCTCTTACCGGGGTGATACTTATCCTGGAGATGTCGACCTTTCCTCTCTGGTATCGGATATCATTGACGAGGAACTGATACCAATACCCTCTAAATTATACGCATCTCTCAGTTTGCTCTTTTATATACTTTTCTTCGTTTTTCTCTTCCACTATTCAAAAAGATTATTCTTACGGAAAATCCTGATATACCTTCTGGTCAGTCTTGCCTTTTCCTGCTTCTTATTTATTACAACTCTAAATGTTAAAGAAAAGAGTGATATATCCATACAGATTAATATAATGGAGTCTGATAAAGACTATTCATACGCTAAAGTTTATTCAGGTCTTGCCATCTTCTCTCCTTATGATAAGGTTGTAAGATTTGGATATAACCCTGGAAACTTCGTCTTCTGGACAGGGAGAAAGAGCAAAGATATTGCAGAGACAACTTTCATCCTGAAGGAAGAGGATATCTTTGCTGAGTTAAATCTTGGTCCTGATAAGGTTGGGCTTCTCAGAGGTTGGGGTGTGGTTAACTTTGATTTCAAGGGTTATATCGATGGTGAGAACCTTAATCTACTCAACAGGTCTCCATATATATTAGAGGATGCCCACCTCTTATACAGGGGTGGATATATCCATCTTGGAGATATCGGGATTGGGGATAAAACTATTAAAATCAGCAATGAAAGATTGTCAACCATAAAGGAAGAAGGGGTGGAGGGAACAATTTTATCCTGGCTTAAAAATAATGGTATAATATTATCAGGTGATAAGAATTATATATTAGGATGGATACATATACCGTTACCGGATTTCAGTCTAGAGTCTTCTAATTCTAAATTCTTTACACTCTGTATCGTGGAGATTTGAAAGATATGATTACTATAGTATTGAAAGACATAGAGGCAAAGATAGATAGCCCAGGTATGGTTAAGTTCTGGGGCGTAGCTCTATTTATACTCTTTCTCGTATTTGTAATAGCATCTCCGGGTCAACAGAGGGTGGGGAATAGTTTTATACCAAAACTATTCCTTGTTACAGGTATCTCAGAATTCTTTATATTTCTGTTATTTACCATCTATTCAACTACAGGTAACTCTCTGGTAGAGGAGGAAAAGACCATAAGAGATTTGATTCTGGGAGGTAACTTCTCTGTAGGTAGTGTGGTCTGGGGGAAACTGATCTCATTCTTATTACACTTCTTGATATTGCTGGTATCAACACTCCCCTTCAATCTTGCATCGATAAATCTTGGAATAAACGGAGATATGAAGAGTTTTTATCTTATAATGATAACGGTAGATATAAGCCTGTCCTGCTGGGGATTTTTTATCTCAACATTTAAGGAGAAATTGTTTGGAATTATACTCCTCTGGGCAGGTATAGCGGTGTTACTCATTCTATCTGCAAGGTTGCCTCATCCTTGGAATCTCATAAATCCGCTGATACTTATAGTCAATTCTAAAACTGATGGTCTTTTTTACTATCTCTTTATTGGTATATCGGGTTTAATCCTCACATGCTGGAGGGCAACCCAATTGAGGAGATCAAAAGATGAGAGAGCTGAATAAATTTATATCAAGAGTAAGATTAAAAATCAGATCAGTGCTCTTTTTTAACTGGCTCCTGGAGCTATATATATATTTATCAGCCATATATATAGTAAATTACTTTTTCCATCTCGATGTCTCATACTATTATCTACTAATACCGGTATTTTTTGCCATTTTTCTCTCTCTTGTAAGACCGATAGACAACAGGGATGTGGCTATTATTATTGATAAGGACCTGGGGCTTGATGAGAGGGTCATTACCAGTTTGGAGTTTAACGGTCTGGATTCTCCAATAGTAAAGAGGCTTATATCTGAAACGGTGGATATGCTGAGGAATTTAAATATTAAAAATGTCTATCCTTTCAGGTTCAGAAAGAGGCTAAAGTATCTATTACTTATCCCCCCTCTATTATTTCTCTCTCTATCTCTCTATCAGAATGTATTCTATCCCGGAGAGGTATCACCTCAGGTGGAAGAATCTGGAGTCAGCAGAATCAGTATGGACCTTATCACATTACAGCAGAAACTGGTTCCCGAGAGACCTGACCTTGCCAAAAGATTAGAGGTCTTGAGGAAAGAGATGGAAGAAAAGAGAATTACATCGAAAGAAGGGATAAATATCCTGGAGGAGATAACAAAAGAGATAGATAATACCCCGGCTGGGAATATGGACAGTAATGCAAGGGCAGATATAAAGAAGACATTAGAACTGGTTATGGAGGGTATGAATGATAAAGGGATGTCTCCTGCTACCGATAATGAAAACTCCAGGAAAGAAGAGCCTCAGGATAGTTCCGGAGAAGGAACAGGTGGGAAAGGAATGGAAGCTGGTGGAGATAAACCCGTCGATGAGGAAGGTGGAAAGACCAGTCCCAGTTATACCGGGGAAGAAGAAGATACTTCTGGAGCTATGAGTAATGAGCAAGGAGAACAGACAGGTATAAATGAAGAAGAGAAGTCAGGTGCTGATTCCGCAGGTGGTCCGGTTGACGGGTCAGCTGGAGATTCAGGAGAAGAAGTAGAAAAAGAAGGGACTTTAGCCGGCAGTGATACCGTTGAAGAAGGAGGAACATTACCCGGGAAAGGTGAACGGGATAATAAGCTTGGAGAAGAAACCGGCAGGAATCAGGTCCAGAATATACTGGAGTATGTACCTGGTATAGCCAAAGAAGAGGGTGGTATCAAGCTGAAGATAAAGGGCTCAGGAAAGGAGACCTCTCCTGCTGTAGAAGGAGGAACCCAGGGTGCCCCCGTAAAATCGGTGGAAGACCCGGTCGAAGGGGAGTCAATCCCATATGAGTATAAAGAGATGATAAGGATTTACTTTGAAAGATTGAAAGGAGAATAGGTATGGAATTTAGAGAAGAGTTTAAGACCATATTTGATAGATTAAGAGCAGAGATATCTAAAGTGATAGTTGGATATGAAGATATTATAGAACAGGTTATCATAGCACTTTTCAGTGGTGGGCACGTATTACTGGAGGGATTACCTGGTCTTGGTAAGACACTGATGGTAAAGACACTGGCGGATGTACTGGACCTTACATTCTCGAGGATTCAGTTCACCCCTGACCTTATGCCTTCAGATATAATAGGAACAAACATTATGGAGCGAGACAGGGCATTTCGTTTTCAGCCAGGTCCTGTCTTTGCCCAGATAGTACTGGCAGATGAGATTAACAGGGCTACCCCAAAGACACAATCAGCACTCCTTGAGGCGATGCAGGAACATAGTGTTACAGTTTCTGGAACAATCCATAAGTTGAAGGAGCCCTTTTTTGTTATGGCAACCCAGAACCCCATAGAGATGGAGGGGACCTATCCATTACCGGAGGCTCAGCTGGACAGATTTTTCTTCAAGCTTAAGCTGAACTTTCCAGATAGAGAGGAACTTATGAGTATAATAGACAGGACCACCAATCCTGAAACACCCAGGGCAGAAAAGGTCCTGAATGGAGAGGCTATAGAGACCAGTAAGATTGAGATAAGAGGGGTTCCTGTTGCTACCCCGGTAAAGGATTATGCTGTAAGGCTGATACTGGCTACTCATCCGGAGTTAGAAACATCACCATCTATGGTCAGAAGGTATGTGAGATATGGAGCCAGTCCCAGAGGTGTTCAGTCTCTTATCCTTGGGGCAAAAGTAAAATCTCTCATAGAGGGAAGATATAACGTAAGTTTTTCTGATGTCAGATATGTAACCAGACCAGCCCTGAGACACAGGATTATTTTGAATTTTGAAGGAGAGGCTGAAGGTCTGGATACTGATATGATTATCGATAATATCCTGGAGGAGGTCCCTGAGTTAGAGAATGAGCCTGTTAAGCCCTGAATTCTTGAGTTATCTAGAGAGATTGGACCTCCTCATAAAGAGGTCCATAAAAGGGGCAAGTGTTGGCGAACGGTTGAGCTCAAAATACGGCAGGGGGATAGAGTTTGAGGACTATAGAAGCTATGAGATAGGGGATGATTTCCGTTACATAGACTGGAATATATATGCAAGGCTTGACAAACTTTTTGTTAAGCTCTTCAGGGAAGAGGAGATGGGAAGTATTAATATCTTTCTTGATATAAGCAGGTCTATGGATTTTGGCAATCCTTCTAAACTCTACTTTGGCAAGCAGCTTGCGGCAAGCCTAGGTTATATAGGACTTGTTAACTATGATTCTGTCAACATATATTGTATATCCTCCACTGTAGAAAAGAAGATGGAATCTATTAGTGGGAGATCTAACGTTATCAGGCTTCTCAGATTTCTTGATGAGGCGGATTCACAGGGTGTTACATCTTTAACAGGTGCTATAAGAGAATCTGTTAAAAGACTGAAGAGTAAGGCTATATTTATCGTCCTCTCCGATTTTCTTGACCCTGCAGGTTACGAAGATGG
>Ga0116168_1001603_pt1 | contig 16486 bp, 13 predicted proteins | sample AD_UKC129_MetaG_FD_89795 | JGI IMG/M metagenome (GOLD analysis project Ga0116168, IMG submission 89795) | Active sludge microbial communities of municipal wastewater-treating anaerobic digesters from Canada - AD_UKC129_MetaG | ecosystem: Engineered > Bioreactor > Anaerobic > Digestate | place...
TCGTTGAACATTAGAAGAAGGTATAATAATAGGAATATCTACAATACCAGCTAATTTTCCACCATTTCCTCCTAATAAGCCTATGGTATGAATATTTTTATTTTTTGCAACTTCTACAGCTAAAACAACATTTTTTGAATTTCCACTTGTTGAAATAGCCAATAAAGTATCACCTTCATTACCTAGCCCTTGCAAATTACGAGCAAAAACATTTTCAAAACCGATATCATTTCCGCCAGCAGTTAAATTGGAAGTATCTGTAGTTAAGGCAATAGCAGGTAAAGGAGGACGAACGATATCATGAGAAAGACGAATCATAAATTCTGTTGCCAAATGTTGAGCATCGGCAGCACTTCCACCATTTCCAATAATTAATAGTTTTTTACCGTTTTTAAAAGTTGTTAAAAGTAAATCAATAGCTTTTTGAATATTTTCATTATTAATTTTTAAACTTTCAGTTTTAACATTTATACTTTCTTCGTATTGTGATTTTATATAGTCAAAATAATTCATAATTACCCTTATTAAGATTTGAAATGAATAGCTTTTGCAAATTCTTTTATTTGTGGCCAATTTTCGGGATTTTCAAAATGATTTCCAATAACAATTGCTTTGGCACCATTTAATACTTTATTTCTTGCTACCTCAGGCGTTCTAATTCCTCCACCCACGATTACTGGTATATTTACCGTTGAAGTAACAAGTTTAACCATTTCATCAGGTACAGTATTCAAAGCACCTGAACCTGCTTCTAAATATATAAATTTCATACCTAAATATTCACCGGCAAGAGCAGTAGCAGCAGCAATAAGCGGTTTATCAGAAGGAATTGGTTTTGAACCACTCATATATTCTGCTGTGGTCACCTTTCCAGATTCAATTATCATATAACCAGTAGAAATAGGTTCCAATTTTTTAACCTTTATAATAGGTGCTGCAAGTACATGCTTACCAATGAGATGTTCAGCATTTCTTCCACTTATCAAGGATAAAAATAAAATTGCATCTGCTTCAGAGGATACCTGGTCTATACTCCCGGGAAATATTATTAAAGGAATTTTGGTATATTTTTTAATTTCTTTGCAAAAATTATCCATTTGTGAATTAATTAAAAGACTTCCTCCTATCAACAAAGCATCAACTCCCGCTTCATTAACATAATTTAAGAGCTCTGGGAGTTTTTCAATCTTTAAATCATCTGGATCGATTAACAAATAAAATATTGCGCCTTTTTCTTCGATAATTTTTAAAAGGTGTTGATAAATGCCCATAATATCATTATATTTATTTAAAAAAATTCAAATTTTAATTTAAAAAAAAATTTCGTTTTTTCAATTATTATTTAAATTATATCAAAAAATTTTGGTCAATATGCAAGATTATGAAAAACACTCATTAGTATCGAACGAAGTTAAAGCGAACAGACTAAAAAGTTTAGCAAAGCTATATTTCCAAGATTTTGTTAAATTCAATTACGATATTGATGATTACAAAAAAATTTCAGCTCAATTAAATTCTTTCATGCTTCCCTCAGAATATAAGGAATTTTTTATTAGAATTAACAATTTAGGTTATATTTTTATCTGTAATCACCCAATTTTGACAACTATTGAAGAAAAAGCATTTGCAAAACTAGATCCGAAACTTGCACATTTAGATAATTTTAAACAAACAAAAGAATATTTTTACAAATGGAATGTTACTAAAAATGACCAAGAAAGAAAACATTTTGCTACACAAGTAGTTAATTTAGTTGAAAAAAATACTAATAAAGAAAATTTTGTTAAATTCTTTTATTCAGCTGTAATATTTTTACTTGATCCATCACTTAAAAATCTAAATTTTGCTATTGAAGCAATAGAAAATGCATTAACTCATATCGATAATTCAACTTTTGAAAATTTTTATAAAAATGAAGCTAATTATCTAGCAAATGTTTTATACGGTTTCCTCTACTTAGTAACTCAAGATTTTGATAATGCAGCTAAAAAGTTTTCTTTTGCTCTTAACTATATTCCGACAGGTATTAACGCGAAATATTATTTGGCAATATGTAATATTCATCAAAATATGTATCAAAATGCTATTAATTTGTTAAATGAAATTATGCATTTTGATTTGGAAAGGATAGAATATGCACTTGCAAACAATAATTTACCATTTTATGCGTTTTCCGTTGCTAATGCTTACTTTCATCATGTGTTTATAAATATTGATTTTTTTCCAATCATTGATGATATTGATGCGATGTTTAGAAATAATATTGAGCTTTTAACAACTTCCTTTGAAAAATTAACATATAAATGTCATAAAATCTTAAATTGTGGTGTTGATGAATTTATTTCTCCTAAGTCTAGAATTGATATTGAATTTATTCAAAAAGTAGTGCAAACTTTTGCCGATAGCAAAAATACCTACATTGTTCTATCTGCTAAATATCTTGATAAAAAATTCCGTGAAACTTTAGATAATATCATTAACGCTATTACTACCAAATATGAAACTATGATGGAAGAACAATTAGCTACTTACGATAACCAAAAGGCAATGACAAGAGAAAGAATTGAAAAATTACAAAGTACTCTAGAAGAATTAAAAAATAATCTTAAAGAAAAATATGAAGAAGGCATAAAAATTATTGAAAAAAATACTCAGGATAATATTTCAATTATTGAAAAAAAAATTCAGCAGCTTGAGAATTCTAAAAAATTCGACCCACAAAGTAATTTTAATACATCAATTTTATATAATATACTTTTTTCTTCATTTATATTTTTAATTTCAGGCTTTGCTAGTTGTTCATCATCCACAGAAACCACAGATGCACCATTAAAAATTTTTCTTATTAGTGGTTTTAAATGGGGAATAGTTACCTTTATACTTGGTTTTATTATTGCTGCCATATCCTCAGCATATGCAGTGGTTGATAAACAGAAAGAAAAGCAAAAGTACTTAAAAAAAATTACTGCTATTAAAAATAGACACGATAAAGAAATAGAACACTTAAAAAGAGAATATGAAGCAAGGGTCAAAGCTTTTGAAGATGATTATGGTCAAAGAATTAAAGATTTTGAAGATAAAATTACAAAATTAACCGAAGATAAAATAAAGGAAACTGACTTTTTTAAACAAGAAGCTCAACGAAGAATTAATGAACAAATTGACAAATTCCGTGAAATTATTAATTTATAATTCTTAAACTTATCGATTGGAACTACAATGAATTATGATGCTATTTTTTTTGGTGCACATCCAGATGATGTTGAAATTGGTTGTGCAGGAACTATAGCTAGCCTTACAGCTCAAAATAAGAAAGTTGCAATTGTTGATGTTACTTCTGCTGAATTGAGTACTCGTGGTGATATAATTACAAGAAAACAGGAAGCTCTTAATGCTGCAAAAATACTCGGCGTTCAAGAAAGAGTTATTTTGGATATTCCGGATGGTAATATTCAAGTTAATAAGGAAAATACTATTAAAGTAATTGAAATTATTCGTAAATACAAACCAAAATTAATTTTCGCTCCTTATTTTAATGATCGTCATCCTGACCATATTAATATTAGTAGACTTATCAAAGAAGCATATTTTTATTCAGGTTTACAAAAGATTTCAACAATAGTTGACGGTAAAAAACAAGATTTTTATCGACCGCGAAATCTCTTTTATTATATGACTTACTTTATTTTTGAACCATCTTTTGTAATTGATATTTCTGATTTTATGGAGACCAAAATTCAAGCATTGAAAGCTTATAAATCACAATTTTACAATCCCGATTCTGATGAGCCTTTAACACTTATAGCAAAAGCAGATTTTTTTGACTATATAAAATCAAGAAATCAAATTTATGGGTTTAGAATTGGGAAAAGTTTTGCAGAACCATATTTTTATGAAGATTATCTTATGTACGATTTTAATATTTTATTCAATAATTCATAAATTTAAATTAGTTAATACAGATAATAACTATAATAATAATTAAGTGGTAAAACAATAATCATATATTTTCTTTTATTAGTTTATTAACTTTTTTTTATCGAAAATAGGGATTATTTTGCGGGCCTTCGGCCCGCTGCCCACGTGCGTCAGCCGACGCACGTGGGCTTAAGCTTATACTGTCCGAGTTATAAAATATTTTTTAAAATTTAATTTTAAAAAACGTTGTTTATTTAAAGTAACTACATTAAAAGAAATCACGCAAACTTATGTTGGGCGCTCTTAATTTTATATTTTACAAGATATAACGTGACAAGATATTATTTGTAATGATGTAATAATAAATATAAATTTTTCATAATGTTGTAAAGATTTAAAAAATATTTTAAAGGGGGAAATATGCGAATTTTAAAACCAAATCCATTAAAAAAAGGCGACACAATAGGAATAATCACTCCAGCTTCTGCAGTAAAAGATGAATCTAAAATAAATAAAAGTGTTGAGTATTTAGAAAAACTAGGTTATCGCGTTGAAGTTGGTAAAAATGTCGGGAAAAGATATTATTATCTCGCTGGTAATGATGCAGAAAGATTAGAAGATTTACATACGATGTTTGAAAATAAAAAAATCAAAGCTATTTTTTGTTTAAGAGGTGGCTATGGAACTGTAAGATTACTCCCACAAATAAATTATGATTTAATTAAAAAGAATCCTAAAATTTTCGTAGGCTATAGTGATATAACTGCTTTACAAATGGCATTTTTGGCAAAGGTAAATTTAGTAACTTTTGCGGGCCCTATGCCTGCGGTTGATTTTTACGACTCCCCTTCTTCTTATACTGAGGAAATTTTTTGGGATTTAATTACAACACCTTATAAAAAATATGAATATAAAATTACTAACGATATTGTAAAAATTACAGAAAAATCTGCTCGTGGAATTATTATTGGTGGTAATTTAATTGTTTTTTCATCTCTTCTTGGTACACCATATATGCCATCACTCTATAAGAAAATTCTTTTTCTTGAAGAAGTTGAAGAAAAACCGTATAAAATTGATAGAATTTTTTCACATCTTTCTCTAATCAAAGAATTTAAAAGAATTAAAGGTTTAGTTTTTGGACAATTTGAAGATTGCACAGATCCAGATTTTGATGAAAATTTAAGTTTAGTTGAATTAATCTCTCAATATTTTAAAGAGATTGATAAACCTGTTATGTATAATGTTAATTTTGGTCATATAAAAAATTTTATTACTATACCTTATGGGATAAGAGCTTCGGTAAATTCAAAAACTGGAAAAATTAAATTATTAGAATCAGCACTTAATGAGGACTAAATGAAAGTATTAAACAAAGTTTTTCCTTTCTCGTTTCCTATTTTATTGGTTTTAACTGACTTTAGTTTAAGATTTAAATTTCTCATAAATTACGATTTCAAACAATTCTTTTTTTATTTTGTTTCAATTATATTCTCAGTTTTAACTATTATAACTTTTGCATTACTTGCAAAATCAATAAAAAAATTAAAATTATTTTTGTCATTTTTATTTGCCTTTATATATACTTACATTGTAATTTTTTCGATTGGTTTTTATTACTATTCCAACATATTCCCCAATTATTATACAATTGAATATTTTATTGAAGAATTTAAAAATTCAATTACCATATTTGTAGGAACAATAACAGTTTGGTCAATTATATTAATTCTGTTAATATTTGCATACTTAATCTATTGGTTTAATTACATTATAAGATATTTAAATTTTGATAAATTTTATAAAAAAAAATTATATTTAATTTCACATATTATCGTTAATGTAATATTATTATTCGTTTTAAATAATAACATCAGATTTGTAGACCAAACATTAACAATAGACTCAAATTTATTTGCTACTTTTACAAGGTATTATTATAATAAAGCAACTAATAAAAATTTTGGTGGAACCGGATTACTTGCTAGAAATCCAATTAGGTTAGAAAAAGCTAGTTATAATAAAAATATTGGTGTCAATGTATTAGTAATAGTTTTTGAAAGTTTAAGAAAGCATAACTTAAGTTTATATGGTTATTATCGAAAAACAACACCTTTTTTAGATAGCATTGTAGCAGTTAAAGGGAAAGAATTTTTTATTTTTCAAAATACTTTTACAACTTCAACAACAACAATGTTAGCTATTCCTGCTTTATTCACTGGAATTACACCCTACCAAGATCCTAAACTTATTCACACTTATCCAATGATTTGGGATTACGGGAAAATACTAGACAAAAAAAATTTTTTTATAACTTCTCAATCATTTCAATGGTACAATTTGAATATCTACTATTCTAACGAAAAGATAGACTTTTTATGGAATAAAGAAATTAGCGGTCACCCAAACTATAATGATTTTGGTATTAATGATAAATTGACTGTTAATACGCTAATAAATTATTTAAATCAAAACAATAATTTTTTTGGTGTTTTTCAATTTAATACTAATCATTATCCATATAAAAATAATTTAAAGAAATGGGATGGCGAAAGAATAGATGATTATGACAATACTATCCTTTTACAAGATTCATATATAAAAGAAATTTTTACTGCTTTAGAAAAAAATAATCAATTGGATAAAACAATTGTCATATTAATAGGTGATCACGGAGAAGCATTTGGAGAACATAAACAAATTGGTCACAGGGATTGTAATAATATTGAAACTTTGGCGGTTCCATTTGTGATTTATATCCCTGAAAAATACCATAAATATTTGAATATTAACGAACTTAAAAAAAATACATCCAAAATTACAACAAATGCAGATTTAGTTCCTACATTGTTAGATTTATTCAACTTAAATAGTAAGCAAATTATACAATTAAAATCAAATTTTTATACCAAAAGTTTATTTCAAAACATTGATGATAATAGATATATTATTACACTTAATAACAATAGTATTTCAAGGTACAAAGTTGGCGTATCAATAATCGATAAAAAATACCATTATTTATACAAAATTAACACACAACCTCATATTGAGGAAATTTACGAATGGCCAATTGATAGAGCTGAACAAAATAATTTAATCGAACAATTAACTCCTGAAATTATTAATTATTATAAAAAAGAATTGATGAAATATCCTGTATGCAAAAAGGTATTTGAAGGATTTTAATATTAATTTTTTCCCAATAACTTGATAAAAAGCAAATTATTTTGTAATTTGTTTTTTTATAAAATTCAATGAGGTTAGTAATGATAAATATTTCCTATGAAAACATTATTGAAAACAGAAAAGTTGAAGTCCCAAAGAATTTAGTATGGGGACATAATTTTACAGACCATTGTTTTTTAATGGATTATTCCACAGAAAAAGGATGGCATAACGCACGAATTACAGCACTGAAATCCTTAGACATACATCCTGCAGCAATGGTTTTCCACTATGGTCAAACAGTTTTTGAAGGTTTAAAAGCTTATAAAAATTCGAAAGGCGAAATTACATTATTCAGGCCACAAAAAAACATAGAAAGAATGAATAAATCATGCGCAAGGCTAGTTATGCCCCAAATTCCAGAAGAAGTTTTTATGGAAGCTATGAAGAAGTTGGTTACTTTAGAAAAGGATTGGATCCCAACAGGTTATGGAGAAGCTTTATATATAAGGCCTGTAATGTTTGCTACACAACCTGCTTTAGGTGTTAAGCCTTCAAATAGTTATTTATTCGCAATAATTCTATCTCCTGTAGGTGCATATTATCCTGAAGGTTTTAAACCTGTAAAGATTTTAGTTGAGGAACATTATGTAAGAGCTGTAAAAAATGGTCTCGGAGAATGCAAAACAGCCGCAAATTATGCTGCATCACTTTTAGCAGCTGACGAAGCTAAACATAAAGGTTTTTCTCAAGTTTTATGGCTTGATGCTATCGAAAGGAAATATCTTGAAGAAGTTGGCACTATGAATATTTTTATTAATTTCGATGATGAAATTGTTACACCTGAATTAAATGGTTCAATACTTCATGGTATCACTAGAGATTCTGTAATTACACTTTTAAAATCTTGGGGAATGAATATATCTGAAAGAAGAATTTCTATAGATGAAGTAATTGAAAAACATAGACAAGGTAAATTAAAAAGTGCGTTTGGAACAGGTACAGCGGCAATCATATCACCAATTTCTCATTTTTCATACAAAGGTGAATTGATTACAATTAACAATGGCGAAGCAGGTGAATTAGATAAAAAACTTTTCGATGAGATTTCCAAAATTCAATATGGTTTTGCGGAAGATAAATTTGGTTGGATTATTAAAATATAATAAATTTTTATATTATTTTTGAGCAGGCGAGCGCAAGCGAGCCTGCTTTTTTTATTTCCTATTGCTCAGACGGTGTAAGCGTGCCGCACAACTAACGTTGTGCGGTTTTTTGCAATTCTTGCAAAAAAAATAATGGTGGCAATTATATCGTATTATCAATACAATTGCCACCTTTATATTTTGGCTGCCATATTGAGATAATTTTCTGCCACCGCGTGGCAAATTCTTGCCACCAATAAATAAAAACACCCCGTCAATCTTTTGGATTGCCACGCCTCTTGGAAAAATGGGAATTTTAAAATGGTAGGTATTATATCGTATTAACGATATATTTGCCACCTTTTAAATTTGCGTGCCACCACGTGCCAATTCCATGCCACTATTGTGGCATTCAATGCTACAAAGGTGGTATATCAATGCCACCCTACTTTTCTTTCTGCCACCGCGTGGAAATTCCGTGCCACCTTTTGCCACCTTTTTAAATGGTGGCAAAATTTTTGCGGGCTGTTCCGGCCCGCTGGCCCCTTGCGGCTTGCCACAAGCCGCAAGGGGCTTATGTTTATACTGTCTGAGCTAATAGATTTCTTAATTTTTTATTACAATAAAACCCATCATCCGGCCTGAGATTGCTTTATCTCTGCGATAGGAATGGAGATAACTTATATCGTAGGTACAAAGCTCTGATATTTGAAATTTATCGATATCTACACCACTTTCTATTAAATCATCAACAATTTTTGCTTTTACATTTAGTAAATATTTTTCATCGTTCTTCTTTCTCAAATATTTTTTATCAAAATATTTTTCTAATTCTTTACCTACTTCATAATTTTTTGGCGATATAGATGGCCCAATATAACCATATAAATCATTTGGTAATGTTGCAAAATCAATTTTTAATATTTCTATGACTCTTTTTATTATTTCTTGATGTGTACCTTTCCAACCGGAATGAACTACGGCAATTACATTTTGCTTTGGTGAGTAAAGTAATATTGGAGTGCAATCAGCTATACTTACAACTAATGGCAAATTTGGTTTATTTGTTATCATTGCATCAGATTCTCCCTGAAATCCTGGAGATGTAACTCTTTTTACAATATTAGAATGAATTTGTTTTTGAAAAGCAACTTGTGTAAAACTATAACCAAAATATTTGCTAAATTTTTCTCTATTGCGTTTTACTTCTTCTTCATCATCACCAACTGAAAACGAAAGGTTAAAACCATAATTATTTGTATTATTTCCAATTTTTGTAGAAATTCCCGCCATTACTGACGGGAATTTCTTAAATATAACTGGTTCTATAATTACCATTTTATATATTTTCACCTAAAAAGTTATTTGATTTAAATCTAATTTTTTCTTGATACTTTACTGCAAATTTATCTAACTTTTTAATAATCCATTCTAATAATTTTATATAAACTATTACTAATACTATACTTATATAAATATTGTAAATAAAATAGATAGTCACAACCAAAATTGAAAGGTATGCTAAATAGCCTAATATATCTAATAAAAATGTAATAAATTTGTATTTTTTTAATTTAGAAAATATTTTAATGTCAGTTAAATTATTTTTCATAAAGAGTTTTAATGAAATTATAAAGTAACCTACAAACAAAATAACAAAAAACCATATATCTATTAGGTTATCACCATAAACTAAGCTCAAAAATACATTAAGTAATACTAATGTTCCACCCATTTTCCCTACCACAGTATTATGCAAATCACGTTCTAGAAAATCACCAATCAATATAATTCTATTTTTTGTAGTTTTTATTATTTCAGAATCAGGTAGGGATAAAAATTCTCCTAAATAAACCAAAGGATATTTTGTAATAGCTTTTCCTTCTAAAATATTTGCGTTTCTTATTCTATGGTCAATAATAATAGTATTTAAACAAAGTTTATCTCCAATATAATAAAAAGCACCTCTTTTCTCTAATTTTTTACCATATAAATCTTCATACATTAAAAGTGGAGAACTTTTATATTTGTCATCGGTAATTAGATGAAATTTCAAAAAAGTTTCTTGTATTACAGGATAATCAGCTAAACCCTTAGGAGCATTGAAAATAGGTGTATCTGGAGTTCTGTCAGGATTTAAATGATAAGATAACCTAATATTTTTCATTTTAGCCAATTCTTGGGCAAGCATTTCATCATCAGGTGATGGATCTTTGAAAAAGACATCACAAATAATATATTTGTAACTACTATCTGTACTATTCAAAATATGAAATAATTTAGCCAATTTTTCTCTATCTGTAATAAATTGATTACCAATAGGAAATCCGTCTTCATCTAATTTATCAATTAACTTCAAATCATAAGATATGTTAATAAAAAGTAATTCATTTTCTTTTGGTTTATCACTATTGTCAGGTAAAATCTTTTTTAAAAATGGATATTTTTCAACAACTTTTGATTCTGGTAATACTCTTTTAATATTAGAAATTGCTTTGATTACAGCTTGAGACTCTCCAAGTTTAAAATCTTTTTCTAAAGATAAAAATGTTAAATAAACCATTAATAAAGCATTTAATAAGGCAAAAATCAAAGTTTTTATGTTTTTTTTCATAAGCTATATTAAATTTATATGTTATAGTTTAATTTTAACCATTCTGAAATTTCTACATCATTAAATTTCCCATAAAAATCATTTAAAAAAGCTAAAACTGCTTCTTTAATTCTTTTGTTATCATAATTATCATCTTGTAAAGTTTTAATATAAGCATTAAGCTCTTTCTTTAATTCATTTTCTTTAACTTTAACTAATACCATATTTTTAATAACCTTTTCCTCACCATTGCTATTATAAGTCAATTTAACATTAATATTATTTAATTTGTTTGGTATAATTTTACTTGGTATTAGCAAGTAGCCGTTATCAAATGATAGTTTTTCATTAATTTTTATTTTTTTATTATCTGATTTCAAAATAAAAAATTGTTTTTCATTTACAGGGAATTCATCAGTTAATTTATATTTAGCTACATTAATAATATTTACAAGAGTATCAATACTTTCTTCAAAAGATTTACTTTTTGCTCTTCTTGAACTTAATCTTTCAGATGCAGGTGTAAGTGCATTTTGTACAAAAGCCAAAAATCCACCTTTTTGTTTTTGAGCATTATTTGTTGCTCTTAATGTAAATCTTCCTTTTTGTGGGCTGTGAAGTGCTGCAGCGGCATCTTCTGTTGTAAAAATAATTTCATCTTTTGATGAAAGTTTATCTTGTGGTTTAAGCTCTTTATTATTCTTTTTTAATAAAATCTTTCCTTTCACTTTCAATACAATATATGTATCATTTTGAGCAAAACTAATTATAGAAATTATAAATACAAATAACAATATTTTGGTTAAGTTTTTCATTTATTTTCTCCCTCTTCTATTTTTATCCATTTTTCATTTTTAATCATATTATTAGCTATTTTACTTATATTTTTCAAATTATTTGGAGCATCTCGTTTAAATTTTACAGTTTTCTCAATATTATTTTTTGTTATTTTCATAATTGTTACTGGATAATCCAACAATAGGTAATTATATTTTTCTTGTAATGTATCCAATTGAATAGAATCTATTAAATTTTTAATTTTATAATAATTCTTTTGAATATTAGCCTTATATAATCCAATATACTGTAAATTTGCTATACCTTTTAAAATTGCAGTTGAATCGTTATATATAGATAATTCATAAACTGGAGCTTTTCCTCTTGTTGGCATTTTTTTTATGAATAAAATTTCTTTATTCTGAGCGAAGAGAATTGTTGAAAGAATTATAAAATATTTAAACATTTTCATATTATTTCACCAAATTTACTTTTATAAATTTTGCACCATAATTTGATGTTAATTTTACTAAATAAATACCTGAGTTTAAATTATTTGCATTAAATTGTATTTTATGTATTCCAGCTCTTTGATATCCTTCATATAAAGTTGTTGTTTCACTTCCTAAAATATTATATACTTTAAGTGAAATGTTCATATTATCAGGCAATGAATAAGATATTGTTGTTGTTGGATTAAAAGGATTAGGATAATTTTGGAATAAATTATAAGAATAATTTTTCAAATTTGTATTTTCATTTGCAGTTAATTTTGAAATAGTAAAATTATATGGAACCGATATTGTATCAGTAATTTTTGAAATATTACTTACAACTAAAATATTTTCTGCATAATTACTTGCATCGTTTACATTTATCAGATATGAATTATTATTTTTTGCAGCAATAGTTACTTTCATTTTAGTAGGTAAATTTTTTTTGTCTGATTGAATTAATGCTACCTTTAAACTATCTGGATTATCAGAATTTAAAGCTATTGTAAAATTGCTATTAGATTTAATATTAAAATAATCTGTACCAAAACGCCATAAAATTTTATTACTATTTGCAAAATTGAAAGTTATGGAATTTGTACCATCAAATGTATAAGATTTTTCATATTTAACATTACTTATACCATATTTAGCTAATTCCGTTAAATAATTTGCCGCATTTTGTAAATAATAAATATTTGATAATGATGAATTATTATTCATAATACCTAAAGTTATAGCAGTGTTGAAATAAGTATTTTTGAAATCCGTACCTTGTTTTGCTAACTCTTTATTGAATGATTGATAAGTATTCATTGAAATATGATTATTATACAAACTAACTAAAATATTATTTCCATACCTAGTCGTAATATATTTTAGAAAATACCAAGTAGAATACCAATGCCCACTATAATCATTAATTGATGTTTCATCATCATCATAATCTAATGAAATATCAGGATTTGTAAACATCATTGAATATTGAATATTATCATAAAAATTTGGAAATATAAATTGTTCAGCCCAAGTAGCTGCCATTTCCATAAAATATTGATCCATAGTTTCAGCAACAGAAAACTGTACAGCGTGCATAAACTCATGTGCACAAGTTGCTTTCAAAGCAATATCAGCAATGGTAGTATTACCTCCAACAAAATTAACATATTCATTTCTTAAAACCATATAGGAAGACCAAGCGCTCTTTTCAATTTGTGAAGAGCTTGGATTATCTCCTAATTTAATTTCAGGTTCAACATATCCGTAAACACCATCACCAGCTTCAGAACCTGATAAAAATACTGCAAATTTAGTAGGTGTTGATTTTGTAGGATATACAGGATAAGGCATTACAAAACCTGTATTTTGATAAACAGTATAAACGCTATCTAATGTATTTGCTACAAGCTCTACAAAATCTGGTACTGAGTTAGAATTTGCATCAGTTAAACTAACTGCATCTGTACCTGTAGTGTAATAATAAATTTGAAATTTATTACTCTTTGATATATAATTATTTGGTGGTAGAGTTGGTCTATCTATATATTTTTGTACATATTCTTTTGCTTCCGGCGTTAAATCATCCCAATTTCTCTTAGCATCAAATAAAATTAAAGTTAAATCAATTTTTTGTTTGTTAGCTTCGGTAAAAACACTTTTTTTACCGTGTGTTAATTCTAATGTTTTAATTATCTTATCAGATAATTTCACATTATAAGAAAATGCAATAGAAATCAAATATAAAAAGACTAATAACTTTTTCATTATATCTCACTCCATTTATTTTTTAATTATTATTTAATAATATCAAAATGTTCCAAATGCCCTATCACCAGCATCTCCTAAACCTGGCAAAATGTAACCTTTGTCATTTAATTCTCTATCAAGAGTAGCAGAAAAAATAGGTACATCTGGATGATCTTTTGCTAATCTTTTAACTCCCTCCGGAGCTGCAACAACACATACAAATATTATAGTTTTAGCTCCTCTTTTTTTCAAAAAGCTGATAGCAGTTGATGCACTACCTCCTGTTGCAAGCATTGGATCCAATACTAAAATTCTGGAATCAGGGACTGAATTTGGTGCTTTGAAATAATATTCCATTGGTTCCAAAGTTTCTTCATTGCGTTGAATACCAATATGACCAACTTTAGCATCTGGAACAATTTCGAGAAACGGATTTACCATTGAAAGACCTGCTCTAAGTATTGGCATTAAAATAATTTCTTGGCCTAATTCATAACCTACAGTTTTTTCAAGTGGTGTTTCAACTGTTGTTTCATTTAATTTAAAATTTTTACATGCTTCAAATGCTAATAAGGAAGCAATTCTTCTAAAAGCCATTCGAAATTGTTCTGTTTTAGTATCCTTATTTCTTAAAATTGTTAAATCTCTTTTTAAAAGTGGATGATCAACAATTAAAAAATTTCCCATTTACAACCTCTCTTTTTTTGAAATTTTATACAATATATTTATCATATTAGAACATTGTGGTGAATAATTATAATTTAATATCTCAAGATTTTTATATGATAATTTCAACTTTATATACGTCATAATATGATTTCCCATCTCTGTAACTTCTTCTCCACCGATGAGATATCCACCAACTATTTTATTGTTATTATCAACAAATAATTTTACGAAATTCTTTTTTCGATCCTTTATCAAATGTATTTTATTTTCGTGCCATTCAAATATTTGACGAGTAAATATTCCTCTCTGTTTTTGATCTCTATTATTAAGACCAATTGCTAAGAAGAAATAATCAAAAATTTTCACAACTGAATTTTTTACAACAAAGGGAAATGGCTCATTCCTTTCATACAAATTTTTAACAGCTGCATAAGCAGAAAATCTTGCAAATGTAGCAAAAGGAAGATATATCGGTTTTTTAGTAAAAAAATCATAATAATGTGTGCAATCTCCTGCCGCAGATATATCCTTATCAGATGTCTTTAAATATCTATCTGTAAATATACTATTTTGCTCTAACCTCAAGCCTGAATTAACAGCTATTTCACTATTAGGTTGAAACCCTGTAGCTAAAATATATAACTCATTACTAAATATATTGTTATCAAGTTTAATTTTATCAATTTTATTGTCTCTTTCTAAAATCGTTAGATTTTTATATCTTATAAAATTAATTTCATTTTCTAATAAAAGTTTTTCAATAAAATCATTAACATCTTTATCATCAAAAAGTTCTGGATAATGAACGTTATGGTAGATATTAACATCTTTCCCTAACTTTTTAAAAGCTTCTGCCATTTCTAAAGCTATATATCCAGAGCCAAATATTCCTACACTTTTTACTATATTATTTTTCAAATATTCTATTAGATTATCAAGATTTGTTACATCTTTAACAAAAAACAAATTACTATATTTTTTTGAAAATTCGGTAGGGATATTAGGTTTAGAACCTGTTGCAATAATTAATTTATCATAATCAATGTGTGCTTCATTACCATTTTGTAAATTTAAAACTTTTACAACTTTTGACTTAGTATCAATATATTTTGCTTCTGATTTAATTAATACTTTTACACCTTTTTTTTCATAAAATGTATCTGGATTAAAAAAAACAATATCATTTTTGCTTAATTCACCTGATATTACTAGTGGGATTTCACAAGTTCCAGTAGAAAAATAATCTGATTTTTCAATTAGAAAAATATTTTTATCTGGGAATTGTTTCTTAGCCTGAGCCGCCGCTGCAGCCCCAGCCGCGTTCCCACCAATTATTATTATGTTATTACTTTTTCTATACATTATTTTTGTTTAAATACTATTGTAATTGGCACACCCTGAAATCCATACTGTTTTCTGAGCAATTTTTCCAAATATCTTTTATAACTATCTGGAATTGCTTTGGGCTCATTTGTAAAGAATAAAAATACTGGATTTTTCCCATCTGCTTGTGTAACATACTTTATTTTTACTTCTTTGCCACTTTTTGTTGCAGGTGGCGGATAATTTTGGATTTCAGGCAAAATATAGTCATTTAACTCACTAGTTGTTATCTTTTTATTTTTTTCATAATATATTTCTTTACAAATATCCAATAATTTAAATACTCTTTGTTTTGTAACAGCTGAAATGAAAACTATTGGAATATAATCATATTTCCCCAATTTTTCATATAATATTTTTTTAAATTCATCAGCTGTTTTGCTGTCTTTTTCTATCAAATCCCATTTATTTACAGCAATTACAACACCATTTCTACGTTCTATAACATCCTCAAGAATTTTCAAATCTTGATTTTCAATTCCTAATTTAGCATCTATCATTAATATTGATATATCGGATCTATCAATTGCTTTCAGTGTTCTAACTGTAGAGTAAAATTCAATATTTTCTTTTATTCGTGATCTTTTTCTCAA
>Ga0116168_1001604_pt1 | contig 16483 bp, 12 predicted proteins | sample AD_UKC129_MetaG_FD_89795 | JGI IMG/M metagenome (GOLD analysis project Ga0116168, IMG submission 89795) | Active sludge microbial communities of municipal wastewater-treating anaerobic digesters from Canada - AD_UKC129_MetaG | ecosystem: Engineered > Bioreactor > Anaerobic > Digestate | place...
AGAAGATGAAGAAACCGAGACTACTGGATTTGTTTTGCGGCGCTGGTGGGGCCGGGATGGGTTACTCACGGGCTGGTTTTGAGGTGGTTGGTGTGGACATAAACCCGCAGCCTCGATACCCGTTTGAGTTTCACCGGGCCGATGCGCTGGAGTTCTTGCGCGAGCACGGGCGCGAGTTCGACGCGATCCACGCAAGCCCGCCATGCCAGGCTCACTGTGACCTCAAGCACATGTGGAACGCCAAGAAGCACAAGGATCTGATCGGGCCAACGCGAGAACTGCTGAAAAAGACAGGCAAGCCATACATCATCGAAAACGTCGAGGGGGCGCCGCTCATCAGTCCGGTGATCCTCTGCGGCACGATGTTCGGGCTCGGGTGGAACGACGCTGAGCTGTGGCGGCATAGGCTCTTCGAACTGTCGTGGGGCTACGTGCTCGTTCCGCCGTGCCAACACCGCGAGAAGCCGCGAGTGATCGGCGTCTATGGAGGCCACGGCCGCGACCGCCGGCGCACCGTGAATACGCAGGACTATCCGACCGAGGCCCGACGTGAGGCGATGGGGATTGACTGGATGACCGGGGCGGAACTCTCGCAGGCGATCCCGCCAGCATACACCGAATTTCTGGGGCGAGCGCTACTCGCCCACCTTCAAGCGAACGACCAAGCTGAGGCACGCGGAACTGCGACCTCGGCAAACCAGAAACCTTTATGAGCAAACCTGAGACGCCCAACCGCGTTGCCTCCAGCGCATGGTTAGCCGCCGCCCAAGACATCGCATCTGAAATATACGGCGGAAAGCTGAACATGCGCGAAGTGCCAACGGAAACATTCCTAGTATGGTGGCAATGGCGGCAGCAAACCAACCCCAACTCTGAGACTGGAATCCCGCTGAAAGACTTCGACATCGAAAGTGTCATGATGTTCTTCGAGGACGACGTGAAGGCGGCTAACGACCGAACTGAGGCACGCGGGAACGATCGTGCCGAATAGAGACTTTATTGGAAATTCGCCAGAAAACCACCCCGCTTCAGCGGGTGGATGAATGGCGGACTTATGCAAAAAGACCTTGTATCTTACAAAAAACATGATATAATTGTAAGTATGGAAGTGATGAGGACGTACAAATTCCGCATCTATCCCAATGCCGTACAGATCGCACGTGGGTGTGTCCCGAATGTGGCGTGCGCCATGACCGTGATCTGAACGCTGCGATCAACATAGCTAACTTTGGTCGTGTAGAACGTACCGTAGGAACTACGGAAACGCATACGCCGATGGAGAGTGACAATAGTCGCTCGTTGAAGTCGGAAGCCACACCGCTTTAGCGGGTGGTAGTTCACCCGAATCTCATGAGATTCCGAAACCCTAGTCTGGCGGGCAAGCGTAGCGCCCAGGTTCGAGCCGAGCGACGGCTTGCGTCTGACCCCGCCCATCTACAGGCCGCAGGAGGGCCTTCTGGTCGGCATTCTGCGCTACACGGATTGCGTTGCGGGCAAGTCCACTGAGGTCCGCAAGCGCTGCGTAATACGCTGGCTGCACCCATGACCCACCTCTCCCGCATTAACCAACTCCCGCCCTTTGTTTGCTGGCTGCTTGCCCGTCGCAATCGCCGACCGATCACGCAAGCCGAGATTGCCAAAGCGACCGGATGGAGTCTCAAGAAAGTCCGGCGCTTCTGCGGGTTGCAATCCTGGGACAACGTGCCGCTGAAGGACATAGACCCCTTTCGCATGGCCTGCGGAATCACTATCGCCAACGAGCGTCGCCACCGCGAATACCTCAAGCGCACCCTGGATTTGGAGCGCGTCACCGATGGATTCACGCACTTCAGGAAACGGCCAAAGGTTGCGCAGAGGAGGGTGGCGAGGTTGATGCGGAATCGCTCTTGACGCCAACTAGTTTGCACCCCTAATCTAGCCGCGATTCAACTCCAACCAATGCCCGCCCTTGCGTTCTCGGGGCGGGTTTATCGCATCGACCTGAGTCGCCTGCGCTGTTGCTGCGCGGCGATCTCCCTGCCCGTATTCGCAAGCGCCTTGAGCGTCTCGAACGCCCGCTGGCCAGCCTGATACGACCTGAGCTGCCGAGCCGTCATTCTGCCAAGGATTTGCTGCCGCTCGGTTGGCGCCAGGATTCTGCCATAGGTCCGCATTTCAGGTTGACGTGCTAAGATCGACTGCCGGATTTCTCGGGCCGCTTGCTCCTTCGTGATGCCCTTGGTTCGCATCTTGTAGCGAATGGCTTCGTCAAGCGCAGACCTCACGAGGCGGTTGTTACCAGCGAAGGCCGCTGTCTCTGCGGCGCGAAGGTGGCGGGTAAGCGGAGTTGGATTAGCGACACGGCCACCGGACCACGGGCGGAACTCGATTGAGCGAGGGGTGGCGGCGCGGAGTGCGCGGGCGACGTTTTTGGACTCAATGTAGGCAGACACGCCCGGCATCCTGTTGATGGCGGTCGCGTACAGCGGCAGGTAGCGGTTGCTGAAATCCCAGAAGGCTTTCTCCACGTCGCCGGTCAGCACAGCTTCGCGCGCCATGCCAACGGTGTCGCGCACAAAGCCGATCAGCGGGACGGAGCGGGAGAGGTCGAACAGGTCATCCGCGCTGGACCACTGCCCTAGCAGGAGGTACAGGTAGGGGATGCCGCCGCTCAGCGCCGACAGGGCGTAGCGCAATCCTTCGGGGCTAACAGGGTCGTGCAGGACATTCGCCAGCGTAGGCTCGCTCGACACCTTGCCTGTCATTCCCTGAATCGCCCAGCGGCGAAACTCCTCGATGCCCATGAAGATTGCCATAGCCACTGTGAGCGCGAGCGCGGTCGGCAGCAGCATCTTCCTGCCAGCGGGTCCGAATCCCGGCGGGACGAGCTTCAAAACCTGGTTGAAAAAATTGGCAGGCCAATTTGCGAAGGTAAAAATCAACGACTTCCATCCGCCGCCCTTGGCGATTGTCAGCGTGTTGCTTTCCGTGAGCACGTTGCCTAGCTTGGCGAATCCGAGCAGCGCCGCCGCCATCTGGTCGTCGCGCATGATCTTGACGTTATACACCGGCTCGCCAGCCTTACGCGCTGCCTCCATTCGATTGTAGTAGTCGAACATCAGGCTTTCGAGTGATCCGAACGTTTCCAGAATCTTGCGCAGGTGCATCATCTGCGTCTCGGTGATACCGAGTTCCCGCGGTGCAATCCACTGCGACCTGTCTGTGGGGTCAAGCGCCTTTCCGTTGCGCGTCCGCACGTCGCCAATCTGCTTCGCGAAGCTAAAGACTTCGAGCAGGATTTGATGGGCGCGGTGCCCGATGACCTCGTTGGCAAAATTGTCGAAGTAACGCGGGAACATCATCTGCATAAACAGGGCAGGGGGCGTCGAGAACAACCACTGCGCGCCCCGCAAATGCAGCGGCACCTCAACGGTGGGGCGAATCACCTCACCGCCGAATCCCGCCGCCTTCTTCGCCTCGCGCCTGTTCGCGTAGTCGAACGGCGGCAACTGCCCGCCCTCCTGCAAGCGTTGCAGCAGCTCGGTTTGCCGCTGCATCCAGTCCATTACCTCGTCGCTGTAAGGCAGGAACTCTTGCAGCCGCTTGGCCAGCGCGGGATTCGCTTTTGATATGGCGGCAATCATTCGCCTGCCGATCACGCGGAACACCATCTTGCCGGTGCCCAGGGGCGAGAACAGGATGTTCTTCTGCCGCCTGAACATGTGGCTCAACACGATGTCCTGCACGAATATCGCCCCGCCCCCGTTGCGAATAATGGCACCGGGCGAGCCGAGCAGCTGCATGGTGATGCCCTTGTTCAGTGCGGTAAGCGTGCGGGTGACTCCGGGGGTGAAAACTTCATCGAACTTCGTGAGCGCGTTCTGCGCGCGATTAAGCTCCGCGTTTATCTGATTGATGCGTCGGTGCAGGATGTGGTATCTGAACCGAAGCTCGCCGAGTTCTGCCCGGCGGTTAATGTCGGCGATGTTGTGTTTTCGCTGCCGCCTGCGCGACCACCACCCGGCGCTGTTTTCGATATCGTTGACCTTGCGATTGAGTTCGTCGAACTCGCGCTGATAAGCCTTCAGGAGTTCCCGCAATCGCCCCAGCGTTCGCACGCGGCTGATAGTGACAGCCACGGCAGGCGTGAGCATGATGTCGCTCTTGGCAACTTTGGCGATGGCGTAGAAGCTCGACGGCCCGAGCATCTTGCCGCGAGGATCGAGAAACGAGCCGCCTGTGCGCAAACTCGAAGTCACTACGCGGTCGATGATGTTCTGACCGTGCTGCTCAAGGTCGGTTTGCAACTGCGCCGCCACGCCGGTTTCATTCTGCGACCCGCCGAGCAGTCGGATAACCTCAGCCTCGATGTCAGCCTTGACTGCCTGCTCAAGCTCTTCCCTTGTCATCTCCGTGTCGCCCAGGAAGGGCTCGATGGCATCAGCGATGTCGCGCAGGTTATTGACAACTACGGGTTCGTTGACCGCCTTGGCCGTGAGTTTTCGGTAGACGTCGGCGAACCTGGACCGCTTCGTGAAGTCGGGGTTGGACTCGAAAATATAAGACCGCACGAAGGTATCGAACGCCCACTTATCCTCCCAGATAAGCCGCCGAACGTTGGCTATTTGCTCCTGCAATTTGTCGGCGGTTGCTGCGGGATCCCAGTGCTTGCGGACCCACGACACGAATTCGTCATTCCAGTAGCGGGTAAGCATCATTGGCCCGGTCGGCGCAGACTTTCGGGTGAAGGTCTTGCCCGCGAACTGCTCGAAGATTTTGGAACCGACCTTGTAAAGCCATTCGATTGCGTCCTCGGAGTAATGACGCACGCGCTGCTCGAATTTGTGCAGCGTGGTCAGATACTCCATGTCCTCGCGGGTCACGCGGATTGCCGTGCCGGGAATATACGAGCCGACCTTGAGCGGGATTGCGCCCCAATGCTGCTGGCTTGCGGCGATTGGGTTGAGAATCTGAGAGCGGTATTCCTCGGCCACCGCAGCCCTGCCGTCGATATTGAAGCCGTGGCTCTTTGCGCCAGCGACGATCAGCGTCACCATCTTCGCGTGGCCAAGCTCCTTGTCGTTCTCAAGCGCGGCGAGGTTGCGTTGCAGGAAGTCGCCGCCGTGCATCGCCTGTCGGATGTCATACGTCTCTCGCCCGCCGGTCAGGTCGCTCACGATTTCGTCCAGCGTGCGCAGGTGGTTCAGGAAAAGCGTCCAGTGCTTCAGGTCCGGGGGGTCCCGGTATTCATCCATCTCAATCGGCGACGTGATGTTGTGGAGCCACTGCCCGGATACAACGTCACCAACCGCCCGCCACGATTCCTTTTGCGCAGGGTCGGCGTTGGGGTCGTCGAGGAATTGCTGGATGTCCTTCATCAGCGCCTCGGCTTCCTTGATCGAATTGTCAAGCGACTCCTTGTTTGGGTCGCGCTCCATTACGAATTGATGCGGGACGGGGTTTCCCTTGTCATCCGTGAACTGCCCCGAGCCTTGCGGGTATGGCCCATTCGTTATCCACTTGCCGTCAAGCTCGCCAAGGGGTGAAGTTGTTTTAGTCTTGTCGCCAACCTTGACCTCGGTTGTGCGGTCAAATTGCAGCCCGGTAATCCTCGCCGCCAGTCCGACAGACTCCCGGTATCGCGGGCCATCGAGCAGGTTGTTAATCAACCACTGCGCCTCAGTTGCGCCGAGCAGTTGCGCCCTGGCTTTCTCGTAGGCTTTGGACTTGGCGCGGATATAGTCATCCACGGTGCGTCGCTGGGCAATGGTTCTGGCGTACCGCTTCATCGCAGAGCCAACCCCGACAGCCTTGCCGCTCTTGCTAAAGTGTTGCTGAAACTCCTTGACCTCGCGAGCCACGGCTGCGGCATCCGATTTAATTCGGCGCAGCGAGTCAATCAGTCCGGCGAGGTTTGGGATGCGTGCGAGCAACGGGTCAACGCCGTTCAGCCCGCGCCCGTCCATTCCGCCAAGCAGCACCAGTGCGGCTTCCTCGTTGACGCCCTTGAGCCCACCTGAGGCGCGGACGCGGTTAAGGATTTCCTCGGTCGAGGGAGACGGATAGAGCATTTCGCCAGCGGCAAACGGCTCAACCTCGCGCCCTGTGAAAACCTCGGGGTTGTCGGCAATCTCTTGAATCGCGCGGGCAATGGCACCCGGCGACACCACCCAGCCGCCAGCCTTTTGCGTGGCAGCCGTGAGCATCATTTGCGCCGTGGTTTTGAGCGATTGATTCGGCGAGAGCTTGGCGGTGTTTTGCAGGTAGCGCGTGAAGTCCGCGATTTGCGCCTCGGCCGTGGCGTTCAAGAAGTCGCGTTGAAGTTCAGCCACGGCGACGTTGGGGATGTCGTTGACCGCCTTCTCCATCGCAGCCTCAGCCGCAGTGACAGCGTGATCTATCTTCGCTTGCTCGCGCTGCAACAGGAAATGCGTGTCCAGTCGGATGATTGCCGCAGCCTGCCGTTGCTGCGGGTCAGTGACAGACGACAGCGGCAGCGGTGATTCGGAGGTTGAAATCAGGTCGGCGGTGCGACGGAGCAACACTCTGGCAACGCGCTCTGCGTCGTCGGCGGGCCGCGTATAAACGCGCTCGATGATCATCGCCTTCACGTCGGGGTCAAAATCCCCGGACTGAACGGACGACAATTTTTCCAACGCCTCGCGACCCTCGGGTGAAACGCCGGGGGCTTCGATGAGCTGCCGATACCCGCGAGTGGTTTGGGGGGTGATGGCAAATCGCGGCTCTTGGCCGGGCTGCGCTTGGCCTTTAGCCACTTTGGAGGCGTTCTTTTCCAGCGCCGAAGCGACGATCCCTTCAGCCTTCTGGACATCGGTGATGTATTGGTTTGACCCCATCGGCGACAACGCCGAGCGAATCCTTGCGAGGAATCTGCGGAGCGCCTGCGCCACCCTTGAGAACAGCGACGGGTTCCGGTTGGCCAGAGTGTCCCAGAACTGCGGGGAGTCAAACCTGTCGCCTACGAAATCGGCGACGATCTCGCGCATGGCGTCAATATCACCGTAGGGCGCATAACCATGAGCCGCCCTCATCTGGTTCAGCCACTCCCTGTATTTGCCCACGTTCCGAATCAGCGGTGCGAGCGCATCGAACAATTCGCGGTAGGTCTGTGGGTCAGAGAATGCAAGCCCCTCTATAAACTCGTGGCCAATGATAGCGTGGAGTGGCTTGCTACTGTTGGCGTTGACGTAGATTACGTCCGGGTTCTCGGGGAGAGTGACGCCGTTGAAAGGCAGGTGCGAGTCGGACTCGACGAAGATTACGCGCTTTCCGAACGTCGCTTCGATTCGAGATACTGCTTCTGAAAATTCAGTGGATGCCCCAGCGGCAGCGCCCTGTCCTGCTGTAGTTGTTCCTCCGGCTCGACGCCCTGAAGGTCCAAGGACAATGAGATGCTTGGCAACTGGTCGAAGCACAAACCGCTTGCCACCGCCTCGCTCAAGGGCACGCTGGAGCAGTTGAACTTGTCCAGAAACCCACGCTGCGTCTCCATCGGCACGTCCCGCCACGCTTGAGCGTTCAGATAAATCGTCGGCCCGCTGCCGTCCTTCGGCTCCAGTTTGGTCGCTCGGTTCGGGAAGTGGTAGGTTGGGAACATCTGCCACAGCTCCTCTATCGGCACCTTGTTCAGGTCGTAGGTAAACCTCGCCCCGTCCGGCCAGTGGAGACAGTAGAGATTCATTTGCGGCGGTGGCGCGGGGAGTAGCTTCAGCAGGGGTCGCAGGAGAAATCGAAGTAGCGCCTTCATTACCCCGCATCATAGCAGAAAAGCCGGCAGGGTCAATCCTTTGCCCACTCAAATCGCCTTCGCCCACAATCTCCTCGCCCGCCGCCAGCATCCCATGGCTCCACTGTCCTCTGTCATTCAGCCTTGCGATAGACGCCACCCTGCCGCGAATCGGGTGTTCGTAGTAAAGCCCCTTGAATGATGCCTGATATTCTGTGCCGTCAGGTCGTCGGATTGTGACGAGTCGCTCGCCGGGTGGGGGTGGCGGAAGATTAGCGGCAAACTTCGCCCCGCCTTGTGAAGCGGGGGGTGGGTTAAAACCGTTGTTCACCAGCATCAGGCGCTTTGCTTCCTTGACCGCCTGATTGAATGTCATGCTGTGCGCAAGAATCTCGCGGGTCTTGGGGTTGTAAACCCTCCAAACAGGCTCCGACTTCTTTGCCGCCCTGCGCTCCTCAAAGACACCCCGAGCCTCGACTTCGTAGCGAATATGGTCAGCGTTGACGTGCGGCCAGTTCTCGGGGCGCGTAGCCTCAAGTGGTGCGTCAATCGTTACGGTGGTTACAATGTCGTCGCCGGTTGCGCGCTTTGTGCGGCGAGTGCTCGGCCTGCCCACCCGAATGTCCGCTTCGGAAAAACGATACCCCTTCGCGCTTTCGGTCGGATTTGGAAGCGTGAATAATTCTCCCTGGTCTGGCTTAAGCTTCAAAGACTCAAGTTTCTGGATTGCGCGGTCTGATTTCAACTTTCTTATCTCCGAACGCACCTCCTGCAATTCACGTTCATAGACTTTCGCCTCATCCATGAACTCCTTGCGACGAAACTTTGATTCGAAAGCTCGGTTTTGCGCAAGCACACGTTGCCGGTCAAGTTCCGCCGCCTTGTCTTCCAGTGCTTTCAGGCGCGCGGCAAAACTCTGCGACGCACTTTCGGCGAGTAATTCTTTCTGACCAGCCAACGCCGTCAGGTAATTGTACCGTTGCGTTTCCTCCGCTGTAAGTTGTGGTCCACCTTCTTCGCGTGCGCGCTTGGCTTTCAAGGACAATTCTTCGAACTCGGCCTGCTCGCGCTTCGTCAATGGACGCTCTTGAACAGCGGGCTTCGATGATGGTTGTTCCGGTACTTTCGGTCCTGTTTTGCGCGCCTCAACAACTTTGAATTCTGGGCCTCCGAATGGTATGGGTCCGTACTTTAAAGGCGCGTCTCCCAAAACAAGGTGTCTCACTGCGTCTGCCATGGAATCGTATGTGAAATCCATCCATGGTTCGCCTTCGCGCGTGAACAACGTCGCCTGCCACTTGCCGGGTTGCTTCGTGCTCTTGCTGACGATGATCTTCGATCCGGCATCGTCTTCAAGGCGGACAATCTCGGCGCCTTTGGCAGCCGCCTCTGCTTCGTCTCCACGCGCCTTTTGCTCTGCTCGAAGCGCTTTGTATTGCTCGTTGAACTTTCGCAAGCGCTCCGCTTTCTCTGCCGCCGCGCGTTCCGCCGCGCTTTCGGTCGCGATACGCTCGAAATCTGCGATGACGTCTCCGCCTGATTCCGTGAACTTCTCAACCCAAATCGACTGTCCAGATTCAAGCTTTTGCGTGCCAAACTTTCGACCATCCTCAAGCGTGACGGTCATCGTGTCGGGGTCAATCTCTGTGACCTCGACACGTTCACCGGCAACTTCCATCACGTCCCCAACCTTCAAATCATCGGCATTCTTGAGCACATCGCCCTTCTGCGGGCTGCCGGTTTCTTTCTGCCACGCTTCCAATTGCTGTGCTTCTTGCTGCAACAGCGCAGCTTCGCGTTTCAGCCGTGCGATTGCATATTTTCGTTTTTTGCTAGCGTCTTTAATAGCCTGCCAGAGTGTGCCTGGTTTCGCATCAGGGATTTTGCCAGCATCGAATGCAGCCGCAGCGACTTGATTGGGCCGCTGCCTGCCTCCGTAAATAACGTTGTGGTGAGGTGCGGACAAACTCGTTGGCGCATCGTCCCAATCGGATTTGTTTCTTTTCCACCATTCTTTGCCCATGGTCCGGATTGCTGCGCTCTTCGAAAGCAATCCTCCCTGGTCCACAATCCAATCCAAAATGTCAGTTCCAATGGCTTCCGTCTCGCGTCGAAAACGTTCGCTCCCGGTCACTCCGAATGCGCGACGCGGCGCGCCCGATTGTTCACGTTTGAATTCCTTTTCCAGTTTCGCGATGCGCGCTCGCAAACGGAACGCCTGGTCGGAATTGCCCTTACCTTCTGCGCGCAATTCCTCCAATCGCCGGCGCGCCCGTAACAACGCTGGCGGCTCCGATGGCAACGCGGGTTCTGGCGCGGGAGCCGTTGCGCGGAGTCGGCGGGGTTGTTGGGCTTGAGGGGTTGCTTGAGGGGCGACTTGAGGGGTCTGCTCAATCTCCACTTCCTCCGCAAACGTCCTCGTCTCGACCGGCGCTTGTCGTCCGCGTTGAGCCTGCACCTTGCGCGACTTCCTCTGACCCGATGACGGCTTCGCAGGAGTCGCCCGCGCTCGCAACTGTGGCTGCTGGCTGGTGCGACTCGGCAGCGGCTCGGTGGAGCGCAATCGTCGCTCAGGAAGCTGGACAATAGGCGACGGCGAAGGCGCCTGCGGCGTTGGCGCGCTGCCTCTGAGAAGCATTGCCCTTGCAGCGCGCTGCTGCGGCGTGTCGAACCGGAGCGACCGGAGAACCCGCTGGCCGAGTGCCAGGGCTTGCGGTGTGCTGACAAGCTGAACAGGCGCACCTTCAATAATCGGCACAGTGGGCACAACTTGCTGCTCTGGCAGGATGACCGGCGACTGCTGTGCTTGGCGCTTCTCCGGGTTTGGAACGGCTTCAAGCGCCCTGAGTATGCGCTGGCGGGTGCGGAATTGGTCAATCGGCGTCTCACCCTCGGGCGCTACAGCTTCGCCCAACCCTGCCTGCGGCTCCGCGATAAGCGGCACCGTGGCTGGCGCAACTTCCCCGCGCGTGTTGGTGTAGTCCGCAAAGCGTATTTCATCCTCCGGCATTACCATTGGTCCCTGCCGAATGCTGGACTCCATCGCCCCTCGGAGTGCGCGCAGGTTGCGCTGTCGTTTCTGCGCTTCCGCCCATGCCCTGCCTTCCGGGCTTTCCAGCCAGCGGAGTCGTCGCTGCGAATAGACATTGCCGGCAACCTCTGCGGGTGCGCCTCCAATCTCCGCGACGGCTTCAAGAAGCATGGCTGCCGGGTCTATCGGCTGGCCAGAAACAGCCTGCCCCGCGAACTCACCGCCAGCCCCTCCTGTCATTTGCAGCGCAAGCTCTTTGCTGCTCGCGGCAATCATCGGTCGCAATCCCTTCTTCAGCGCGGGCCCGATAAAGCGCCCAGCCAAGGCTGCCGTAGTTGCATCAACGCCGCCAACCACCGCCGCTTTCGTGATCGCGGTTTGCAGAGCCGCATTGAAATCCGCGTCGTTGTCGAGAAACTGGCCAAGCGCGGTTGGGTCGCGCACGTCGTAGCCGCGAGCCATTGCCTCGCCCACAAGCTCACCTGAGGCTGTTGCAAGAAAGCTCGAAGCGCCCACCCCTGCGGCCACTCCGCCCGGCCCCCCTGGTGCGCCAACGATAGCGCCAGCCAGTGACGCAGGCAGGCTTTCCAGCATTACCGATGGAATCAGTTGCAGCGGGTGGCGCGCGAGTGTTTTGGCCACAGCGCCAATACCATCGGGTGTGGCGTTGAGCAGCTCGGCTTGCGCCTTGGTCCTCGGGATTGCCTCGATCTGCGCTTGAAGCCGTGCGGCATCCTTGAGGGTTTCCTGCCGAATGAGTCTTGCCTGCGCCATTAGATCGTCGAGGCGCTTGCCGGGTCCAAATTGCGCTTCGGCGGAAAGGATTTTCTGCGGGTCATCACCCGCCTGAATGAGCGCCTCCATGTATCGCGGGTCAGACATGGCCTGCTCGAAGGCGCGATACTCATGGGCTATGCGGGGCTTGCCGAGGTTTCTGACGCCAATAACGCCGGGAGCCTCAAGCATCGCTTGGCCGCGTTTAAGGCCACGCTGGAGGGCGTATTTGAAGCCGGTTAGCGCGCCAGCCTTCTCGTCAATGTTGCCGTCGAGGACGAAGCCCTCGGGCGGTGCGGGTATTGGAGCTGGCTGCGGGTCTAATTGAAACCCCGGAGGAAGCGTGTCTAGGGGATTGGCTGCCATCTGCCATTGATGAATTGGATACGTTCGCCGGTTTGTGGGTTTGTCGCCGTAGCGCCATGGAAACTCATGGTAGCGCCGTCGCCGAACATCCTTCGCGGGTTGATCGCGGTGGGCGAATCAAGCGGAGGGAACTGGTTGAACTGCCCACCCGTCGGCGATGGCTGTGCAGTCGGGGTAAAGCGATAGGGGCCGATGTTGAATCCGCCCATGGATGGGGCAACCGTCGTGGGCGCACCGTTGATGATGGAGTCCATTATTGAACCTGGAACAACTTGGAAACCAGGGGGCAACTGGCCGAACTGCCCACCCGTCGGCGATGGCTGTGCAGTCGGCTGTAGTTGCTGCACCTGCTCCCCCTGTGGCTGAATTCTTGGCAGGACAAACTTGAAGCTCTTCGGGTCAAAGACCAGTTCGGCGGCTTCGGGATATATTGGGATAAGATTCTTGATAATATCCTGAGCCTGCCCACGGTCGGTTGACCAGAACTTGTGCCCCTCGGCGGCAAGCTGGGCGTTCGCGATGGCCAGTGCGCGCTGGCGTCGATCATTGGCCCGCCGGTCTGCGAGGTCTGCCTCCGCGTACAAAGTGCCCGCCTTCGTGTTTGCGAGGGCCGGTGAAATCTTATTCCCCTCGGGCACCTGAGTGTAGAGCCTCGCAATCGCCAGTTGATTCTGAATCTGCTCTCTGGCCAGCGCATTTCTCGCCGCCGAATCCGCAGTCTCCATCTGATACGGGAACTGAGCTATCCGCTCGTTCGAGCCAAAGCCCATTGCGCTTGTGGCGTTCGGGGTAAGCCACTGCATCTGCGCGATTTGCGCCTGCTGTGCCAAGGCGTTATTCCTGTAGGCTGTCTCCGCATCGAGCGCACGCTGTCTCAAGGCGAGGTCTTGAAGCAGTTGGTTGTTTCGCATCCTGTCCTGTTCGCGCTGTAGCGTTCTCAGGTCGGCATTGGCGAACTCGCCGCCCACGATTTGATCGTTCATCAATCGCGCTTGGGCGAGGTCCGAAAGTGTTGAGCCTGTTAATCCGAGTGCCATAGAAACTCCTTAGTATGGGCTGAGGGACGGGCCTGAGTATTGCCACGCAGGTATTGACGTAGCGGGCGCGGGCATTGGTGCGCTGTAGTTCGAGCCAAAGCTCGGAATACCGCCGCCGAGGTTAAATCCGCTACCAAACCCACCGCCAACGCCCATGCCACCCATCAGGCTTGCCCACTGCCCCACCGTTGACGCCGTTCGAGAAGCTAATTGCATTGCGCGATCCCAGTAATCCACGATACCGGGCTTCTGATACCACCCCGCGCTATTACCGCGAGCCACGCCAGCCTGTTGACCGAGCAAGCCGGTCTGTGAGCTGCGCAAAGCCAGCAAGGCGTTGAGCGGGTCAAGCTCCATGCCGTAGCCCGTAAGTGGTGCCTGCGTGCGCAGCCCAATCAGGCCGAGATTCTGGCTGAGATTCTGGGCGCGCTGATTGCCAATCATGGCGGTGTCGCTGCCCAGCGAGGACATGATATTGCCCAGCACCGGCGCGATATTGCGACTCACCCTGTCGGCGCGAAGAGCTGTCGCGTAGGAGCTGTCAGGTCTGCCGCCCATCCCAAGAGCCGCAAGCGCGAGTTTATCCTGACGGCTACCCATGCCTTCGAGTTGGCCGGAGAAGTCTCGCAGCGCGGCGAGGTTTCCGGTGCGAATGCGCTCGTAGGTTTCAAGCGGGTCGTAACCGCGATTAGCTTGAAAGAGCGCGTCGTAATCGAGTCCTGCTTGATCGCCTGCTTGGCGGTACCGAGCCAGCGCGTTTGCGGACGATGTGTTGAACCTGTCAAGGATTGCGCGTAGGGCGGCGTCATCGTCCTGAAACTGGCGACCCAGAAAGTTCAGGTTTCTCTTGATTCCGGAATTGTAGTAAATCTGTTTCGGCCTGCCCCCGCCGAAAAGATTACCTAGTAGGCCCATAACTCTCCTTACGTGGTTTCTCGCGAGGCCAGCACTTGCTGCAACGCGGTGATTAGTTGCTCGTATTCGCGCCTCTTGCGCTGGTCGTATTCAACGAGTTCAGGGAATCGGCGCGTGAACTCTGCGGGCATCGGCTCAAAGGGCGGGAAGGTTGTCGCGCTTAAAGCCCCAAGCCGTGCGGCTCGGCGTGCCATCAGAGTTTGGGAATCGTTAGCCATAAAGGTATCTCAAAGGCGCTACGGTGGCAAGCCGCTATTCCGGCGCAGGACCAGCTACCCATCCCTCCGGCAGGCGCACGGCTTTCTTTTGGAGCGCCCACGCCTTCGCCTTGTCGTCCCATGTGTACACGTGCCCCTTCACAGCATCACCGGCGCGGAAGCCCCCGACTTCAGTCGGGGGTAGTTGACTTGACCAATGCCGAACGTAGCGCCTGAATCAGCGCAGATTCCTGCTGCGGGTCCGGTTGCACTACGCCGCCAGCCTCAAGCCCGTCAGCGATTGCCTGAACGATGGGGCGCAATGCCGCCAGCCGCTCAGCCGGTACTTCCGGCAGGTCGATGGCCGAGATAATCAGCCTTGCCCCGCGAATCGCGATGCGCGCTTCGTCTGAACCAAGCGCCTTGACCGGCAACCTGTCGATGATCTCGAACAGCGAGCGCACGCTGATGCTGTCGGCGTGCTGCAAGTGGCGCAATTCCGTGAGCGCCAGTTGAAACTGCGGCATCCATTCGGGGTGAATGCGCAGGAGTTCTTCGGCGGCAATCGTGGCGGCCTCCCTGGCCACAAGGGCGACGCGCTCAGTGTCGGCAACGGTGGAGCCGTCGGGTGCGGTTTTGCAGCCCGCGACGATAAGGCACAGGGCGGCGAGAGTGGCGAGGATGAGTCTGTTCATGGTGTTGTGATATGTTTGGTGTCGATGGTTTCGGTTACAGTTTCGGGCTTCGGCTTGGCGTTGACATAGCGCACCACCTCCCAGAAAGTGATCGACGCCAGCACGCCGAGAAATTGCTGCCAGTTCAGGCCGATGCCGTTTAGCCCCATAGCGTCTGCGGCGTTGGTGCCACCAAGAGCAATCAGGGCCGAGGTGAGGTTCTTGACCCACGAGAGGTAAAGACCCTCAGCGTAGCCCCTCCAATCCAGGTATCTGCGAATCTTGGGCATGGTATATCCGTTGCTATACTACTTGGGCCAAATCCACGCAATGAGCGCGCTTAGGACGCCTGCGCCACCGACCGTCTGCCACTTCCACTTCTTCAGCGATTCGACTTCGCTGGCAGTCGCAGCCTGCGCTTCGGCAACAGCGTCAATCTTGGCGCAGACACATTCATGGTTGTTGGCCATTTGCTGCTGCATATCACTCTGCTTTTGAATGATCGTGGCCAGAGTTGCGTCTAGACTGTTCGGGTTAAACTCGGGTGCCATAGCTAGTACTTTTCGGTTGCTATGCGGACTCGGGTAAATCGCGCAGTATCGGTTGGGTTTGTTCTTACCAGGAACGGCGGGCCAATGTCCGTCCATGGTCCATTCGGAGTTGCGGCCTCTTGGGCAAAACACAGCAGGACGGTGTTGGTCTTGACTGGAATTAACCCGGAAGCCTCATTGCTGAAGTCGCTTTCAACCCCAAGAAGATTGTAGCTTGTCGCCGCTACAAAGTAAAGCTGATTCGCTTCGAGGTTTGGGATGGTGGCGAGGTTGGTGTTCCCAACGTCCAGAACCCCCGTATATTGCCGCGATTCCGTGCCCCAATAAACCTTGTAACCCGCGACGTTTTCGGCTGGATTCCAAGTCACCTTGAGCGCGTGCGGTGTTTGCTGCGGGGCCACGGCCGCGCCTTGGTCATCGGACCACCGGACCTCCTCGCTACCGCCGCTGTTGAATAATCGGCGCTCGATTGCTGGCACAGTCGGTATCGGCGGAAACGGCGCCGGTGCGGGCACGATCCGGCAACCCGCGCACAGCGCGAGCAGCACCACCATGCGTCCTATATGTCCCACCCGTCTCATGGCGCCGCGACAATTCGGATCGGCAGCAAAAACCGCAGTTTCTGCTCGGGTATAGGCAGGGTGAAAGCAGACACCAGGTCTGGCGTGTATCCGCTGACCCCGTTCTCGTTGAACGCCTGCCGGGATCGGCGGCATGTCCGCGCCGCGCGCGAGCGACATGGCGAAACACGCCGCGCCGCTCAGGATTAGCCGGATCCGCTCGGACTGCGGCTGCAGCTGCTTGCGCAGTTTCGCCAGCGCCCGCTTCTCGATCTGCTGCACACGCTGCGGCGAGACGCCGAGGATTTCGGCAATCTGCGGATGCGTCATGCCGCCGGTAACAGCTTCTCTCGATTTTCGATTGGTTCGGGTGCGGCTCATTGTGCGATCACAGTTCCGCCGACCAGGCCGACCACACTTCCGGGGTTGGACGTATAGATCGAGGCGCGCACTCCCAACACTTGCTCCGGCGGGACGGGGATGGTGTTCGTCGCGCTCACCAGCGTGACCTGCTTCCTGTCATCCACCGTGATGGGAACCGTCTTTTCCACGTAGCCCGAGTCCTCGGCCGTCCACCACGAGACGCCGACGTTGAACTTGTATGTGCCGTTTGTCCCTGTGGAGACGTATATGCGCAGCACCACATTGGACT
>Ga0116168_1001605_pt1 | contig 16478 bp, 12 predicted proteins | sample AD_UKC129_MetaG_FD_89795 | JGI IMG/M metagenome (GOLD analysis project Ga0116168, IMG submission 89795) | Active sludge microbial communities of municipal wastewater-treating anaerobic digesters from Canada - AD_UKC129_MetaG | ecosystem: Engineered > Bioreactor > Anaerobic > Digestate | place...
GCGCGATCCTCAGCCCATTCCTTCGGCAGGTACAGCCGCCAGGCCACTGGCAGGCTTGCCTCCCACGTGGCCACGCTGAGACTCACCGCCACCTGGCAATTGTCCTGCTTGCCCAGTTGCCCGCAGTACTGCCGCGCCACGCCCACCGAGTGCTTGCCCTTCTTCGGGATCCCGGTGTCGTCGACGATCCAGGCCACCACCGGACCACGCCGCTGGATGGCAGGCAGCACTTGCCGGCGAACCGCAGCCAGCACGGCCTCATCGCTCCACGGCGACTGGGCCACGAAGTGATGCAGCGACTGCCGTGTCGCCTGCACGCGGTCCGGACGGAGACGGGCAGCCATCGGTTCGACGCTCTTCCGCTCGCCCGGCAGCAGCAGTCCGCGGCAGTAATCCTTCAGAGGCTGGTGTCGGTCGGCATGCCCCGCGGCCCTGGCCAAGCCCTCCACATAGGCCGCGAAGCGCTTTTCTTGCGGGCTTGGCCCCACAGGAGCGCTACGCACAAAACAATGATAGCATAAAATGTTCTCTTTTTGACCCAGTAGTACTAGGAAGTCTGCTTAGGAATCAGCAGTCCGATTCGGATGCGGCTTCGACCGGGCAGCGAGCCACGGGCGCGAACGGTGAGCAGTTGCTACACCCATGAATATCCTGTTCATGAACCAATACTTTTGGCCGGATGTCGCCGCCACCGCTCAGCACGCGGCCGACCTGGCGCGCGAGCTGGCGCGGCGGGGGCACCGGGTGGACGTGTTGTGCGGACGCCGCGCTTACGATAACCCCGGGAGGCGTTTTAAACCCGAGGAGCAATGGGAAGGGATTCGGATTCACCGCGTAGCCCACACCGGCTTTGGCAAGGGGGCGCGCTGGCGGCGCGCTGCGGACTTTCTTAGCTTTTACGCGGCTTGCGCCTGGCGGCTCCTCAGCACGCCCGGCTTTGACGTGGTGGTGGCAATGACCACACCGCCGCTTCTCTCCTTTCTTGCGGCGTGTTTCGTGAAGCTGAAGGGCGGCCGGCTATGCCTGTGGGTGATGGATCTGAACCCGGATCAGGCGGTTGCGGCAGGCTGGCTGCGCGCCGGCAGCCTGACACACCGACTGCTGGAACGCAGCCTGGGTTGGTCGCTCCGCAATGCGGCCGGGGTGGTGGCGCTGGACCGGTTCATGCGCGACCGGCTTGTGGCCAAGGGAGCGCCGGAGGACAAGGTCCAAGTAGTTGCTCCGTGGACGCACGACGCGGTGGTGGCGTACGACGAGGTGGGGCGGGAGCGCTTCCGGCGCCGGCACGGGCTGGAGGGCAAGTTCGTCGTCATGTACTCGGGCAACCATAGCCCATGCCACCCGCTGGACACGCTGCTCGAAGCGGCGCGGCGGCTGGAAGGGCGGCCGGAGATCGCTTTCTGCTTCGTGGGCGGAGGCAGCGAGTTCGAGCGCGTGCGGCGCAGCGGGCTAACCAACGTGGTGACCGTTGGCTACCAGGCATTAGAGGAGCTTTCAGCGTCGCTGTCGGCGGCGGATCTTCATGTAGTCGTAATGGGCGAGTCGTTTGTCGGGATTGTGCATCCCTGCAAGATTTACAACATTCTGCGGCTGGGGATTCCGGTGCTGTATATCGGCCCGCGCGAGAGCCACGTGATGGATCTTGCGCCGCGAGATGCGGAAGGGCGATGGTTGTTCACGGTGCCGCACGGTGCGCCCGTTCAGGCAGCGGAACAGATTCTTGCGGCGATGAAGCGGGCCGAGCGTGGCGCCGAGGACGAACTTGCAGTGGCCAGCGGTTTCCAGCAAGAAGCGACGATCGCGCGATTATACGCACTCTTATCATCTTTGAACCATAACGAGAGGGAGGGTGAGCCATGAAGACGGCGCTGGTGACGGGGATCACAGGCCAAGACGGCTCTTATCTGACCCGGTTGCTGTTGGAAAAGGGTTACACCGTTCATGGTGTGATTCGGCGGGCGAGCAGCTTCAACACAGACCGGATCGATGATTTGTACCAAGACCCGCACGAAGCGGGCACGAGGCTGTTCCTGCATTATGGCGATTTGACGGACGGCACGGGGTTGCGGCGCATCTTGCAGAGAGTTCGGCCTAATGAAGTGTACAACCTGGCGGCCCAGTCCCATGTTCGGGTGTCGTTCGATCAGCCGGAGTACACTGCCGACACGGTGGCGACAGGCACACTGCGGCTGCTGGAGGCGCTGCGGGATTACTGCGAGCATTCGGGGGCCGCGGTGCGATTTTACCAGGCTGGATCTTCCGAGATGTTCGGCGCAGCACCGCCCCCGCAAAGTGAGGCCACGCCGTTTTACCCGCGCAGCCCTTACGGGGCGAGCAAGGTAGCCGCCCACTGGTACGCAGTGAATTACCGGGAGGCTTACGGGCTGTATATATGTAACGGCATTCTTTTCAACCACGAGTCGCCGCAGCGCGGCGAGACATTCGTGACTCGGAAGATTACGCGGGCGGTGGGTAGGATTGTGCACGGGCTTCAGGACGTGCTGTACTTGGGCAACCTTGAGGCGCGACGCGACTGGGGATATGCGGGCGATTATGTGGAGGCAATGTGGCTTATGTTACAACAGGAAAAGCCGGACGATTACGTGATCGCGACAGGCGAGTCGCACAGCGTGCGAGAGTTCGTGGAAGAGGCCTTCGGCGTTGTGGGGCTGGATTGGGAGCGGCATGTGCGGCTGGATCCGAGGTATTTGCGACCGACCGAGGTTGAGGATCTGCGGGGAGACTCTTCGAAGGCAAGGAACAAGCTGGGGTGGAGGCCGCGGGTGGAATTCCGGCAGCTAGTACGGATGATGGTGGCACACGATCTGGAACTGGCGCGGCGCGAACGCATGCTCCGTGATGCTGGGCATGAGGCCCTGCGGGGTGCGGCAGCTTTGTAGGCTAAAAGGAAGAAGGGGGGTAGAATGGAGCGAGGCGCGAAGATTTACGTGGCCGGCCACCGCGGGTTGGTAGGATCCGCCATTTGCCGGAAACTGGAGCGTGACGGGTGCACGAACGTGCTCGTAAGGCCCAGGAGCGAGCTGGATCTGCTGGATCAGCGGGCAGTGGAGCGGTTTTTTCAAACTGAACGGCCTGAATATGTGTTTTTGGCGGCGGCGCGAGTGGGGGGGATTCAGGCGAACCGTTCGCGGCCGGCTGAGTTTATTTACGAGAACCTCGCTATTCAGACAAATGTCATTCACGCTGCTTGGCGTTCCGGAGTGCGGAAGTTTCTGTTCTTGGGTTCGTCGTGCATCTACCCGAAGCACGCGCCTCAGCCCCTGAAGGAGGAGTATCTGTTGACGGGGCCGTTGGAGCCCACGAATGAGTGGTACGCGGTGGCGAAAATCGCGGGGCTCAAGATGGCGCAGGCCTACCGGCGGCAGTACGGCTTCCGCACCATCTGCTTGATGCCTGCAAACCTATACGGGCCGGGAGACAATTTCGATGCGGAGACGTCGCATGTTCTGCCGGCGTTGCTGAGGAAGTTTCACGAGGCGAAGGAGAGTCGGGCTGAAAAGGTAGTCGTATGGGGCACAGGGAGGCCGAAGCGGGAGTTCCTGCACGTGGATGATTTGGCGGAAGCGGCGGTGTTCTTGATGCGGAATTACGATGAGGAGGAGGCGGTGAATGTCGGCTCAGGACGGGATCTCAGCATCGCTGAGTTGTGCGAGCTGATCGGGGACATAGTGGGCTACCGGGGGCAGATTGTTTTCGACCCAAGCATGCCAGACGGGACCCCGCAAAAGCTGCTGGACGTGTCAAGAGTCGTCCGACTGGGCTGGCGGCCGAAGATTGGGCTACGGGAAGGCGTTGAGCAGACCTACAGGTGGTATTGTGCGCAGAGAGCAGGGCAGGCGAGTCCCTTGCAGACATCCTGACTATTAGTGAAAAGAAGCCCATGTATTCGCTAGGCTTTCTTGCTCTGGTATCACTGATATTGGCGCTGGTGCTGACGCCGGCAGTCCGCAACTTGGCTTGGAAGATGGGCTGGGTGGATGCGCCGCTGGGGGATCGGCGAATCCACAAACATCCGGTGCCGCGGCTGGGCGGTGCGGCGGTGGTTGCCGCCTACCTTGGGGCTTTTGCGGTCCTGCTGGTGTCGGGTTTCAAAGTCGGCGCCATTATCGAGCAGGGCCTGCCGTTTGTCTGGCGGTTGATACCGGGCGTGGCGGTGATCTTCTTGACCGGGCTGCTGGATGACATCCGGGGCTTGAAGCCCTGGCAGAAGCTCGCGGGGCAGATGGTGGGTGCAGGTTTGGCAATTTGGGCAGGGGTGGCATTGCATTCTATCGCTGGCGTGGCGCTGCCCACCTGGGTGGCAACTCCGTTGACTCTGCTCTGGCTGGTGGGGTGTACGAACGCGTTCAATCTCATCGACGGCGTGGACGGACTGGCGGCGGGGGTGGGGCTGTTCGCCACGAGCACGATCTTGCTTGCGGCTCTGATACACGGCAACGTTCCTCTGGCGCTGGCGACGACGCCGCTAGCGGGGGCGCTGCTCGGTTTCCTGCGGTATAACTTCAATCCGGCATCGATCTTCTTGGGCGATTCGGGGAGCCTCACCATAGGGTTTCTGCTAGGCTGCTTCGGCGCGGTGTGGAGTCAGAAGGCGGCCACTGTGCTGGGGCTGACGGCGCCCCTGATGGCGCTTGCGATTCCACTGCTCGATACCACGCTGGCGATGGTACGGCGGTTCTTGCGCCGGAAGCCGATCTGGGAGGCGGACCGTGACCACATTCATCACAGGCTGCTCGAGAGGGGGCTCACGCCCCGGCGAGTCGTGCTTCTGCTGTACGCGGCTGCGGCGCTCGGGGCGTCCTGCTCGATTACGCTAAGCACAATGGAGAGCAACTATGGCGGGATCGCCATCTTGGTGTTCTGCGCGGCGGCGTGGATCGGCATCCAACATCTGGGTTATGTGGAATTGGGCTTGGCGGGCCGGGTGTTTCTGTATGGGGCATTCCGGCGGCAGTTAAATGCGCAGCTGGCGCTGATGGCGGTGCGGCAGGCGCTGAGCAAGGCGGGCTCGCCGGAAGATTTCTGGAGGGTGATCGAGGAGTCGCGGCAAGACTTCGGCTGCGAGCACGCAGCGGCGAAGATCCTGGGGCAGACCTTCGGCAACGGGAACGGATCCCGGCCTGGAACGATGCGCATCCACATCCCATTTGAAGGGGGGGATTACGTGCTGCTGGAGCGATCCCTGGAAGGCCAAACGCGCCTGGACGTGCTGGCGGCGTTCGCCGATGCTATTGGCAAGGGGCTGGAGGCGAAGCTGCCGGAGTTTCGTCACAGAGGGCAGGTGAGGGTGTTGAGTGAAAGTTGAACGAATGGATCGCTTCGATGAAGGTATTGAGATGGCCTGTGCAGGACCACGTGGCAGACGGGTTGTCAGAAACAGCCAGCGCAGGGTATTGCCGTGTGGCGAGGTCACTGAGAAGCCGGAAATCTAATCGATGGCACCCACCAGGAAAGCGACGTATCACCTCGGCAGATCCGATGCCCCCAGTCTGGAACTCCCCGCTGAGGTTCGGCTCATACCGTGGATCTCCTCGAGCGAGGCAAACTCAGCGCATTGGTTGGAGTGTCACCTTGGCGGCGGCGAGATGCAGGACGGCGGACGTAAGATCGACATAATGAAAGACGCTGTGGTAGCCCGACCGCGAAAACGGCGGGCAAGAAGGGAAGCCATAGAGCGGGAGCCTGTGGTAGGGTTCGGCGCTGACCACCAGCGCGAAGCAGGCTGGCTGGTTCGGGTTTGGCTCGGAATGGTGTGTGCGGTGGTGGTAGTTTCCCTGCTGCCGGGTCGCGTAGTGCCTGCCGCCCCTGTGAGCGATGGGGTTGCGCATGGCTTCGTGTATTTGGCGCTGGCGGCGTTGCCAATAGCCCGGTTGTCCAAGCGGCGAAATGCCGCAGCGAGCGCTCTGATGCTCGTTTTTCTGGGACTCGCGCTAGAGGCAGCGCAGTCGGTGATTCCGGGCCGCGTGTTCGCCTGGAGCGACGTCGCGGCGAATTTGGGGGGCACAGCGTCCGGCATTGCGGTTGGGTTGCTGGCTCGGCGGATCTGGAGCCCGAATGCCGATCAGTGGATACAGAGGAGACCGTAAAGCGGCCGCCGAGGCAGAACGTGACGTTGCATGTTGAGCATGGACACGCCGGGCACGAGAGCGAGTTGAACGGGCAGCCCCTCCGGATACACTTGAATGGCTTTTATAACAATCGGTCAAAGTCTTAGATTTTCTATACGTGCCTGAAAGATAACTTATGATAGCAGAAAACAAACACAATGAAGAACTGACCGACATCGACGACGGGATTAGCCTGCTGGATCTTGCACTGGTGCTAGCGGAGCGGTGGAGGCTGTTGATATTTGGACCACTTGGGGCAGGTCTGATCGCATTTGCAGTTACCATGATTATTCCACCAACTTACACGGCAAGAACCGTCATTTTGCCGCCGCAGGCCCAACAAAGCGTTGCTTCTGCCGCGCTGCAGTCATTACAGTCGTTAGGCCCGCTGGCAGGTGCGGCGAGCTCTGCAATGGGCTTGAAGAACCCCGTCGATCAATATGTCGCCTTGCTAAAGAGCGACACAATAGCTGATCGTATTATTGAAGCATTTCAATTAGATTCGGTATATAAAAAAAAATACAGAGAGGACACTCGCAATAAACTGAATAACAATGTAAGCATAACTGCTGGAAGGATGGATGGCCTGATCAGGATTTCAGTGGATGATATTGAACCAGCGCGGGCAGCACAAATTGCAAACCGGTATGTAGACGAACTGAAGCGCCTGATGAATGAGTTAGCTGTTACAGAGGCTCAACAGCGCCGCAAATTCTTCGAAGAGCGTCTGGCTGAGACTCGTGATCGACTAATCGCTGCGCAAATTGCCGTGCAAGCCAGCGGTATAGGCGAAGGGGCCTTGCGCGCCGAACCGAAGGCTGCTGCGGAAACCTTTGCCACTCTCCGGGCCCAAGTCACTGCAGCCGAGGTCAGGGTGCAGTCGATGCGGTCCTACTTGACAGAACAGGCTCCGGCAATGCAGCAGGCTCTGCAAGAGCTCGCTGCATTGCGACGCCAGTTGGCGCGTGTCGAAGCTGAGAACTCAGGCGGTTCTGATGACGTCTACGTCGGCCGTTATCGAGAGTTTAAGTACCAAGAGGCTCTGTTCGAACTGTACGCTCGCCAGTATGAGCTTGCGCGCGCCGACGAGAGTCGGGAGGGTATGCTGGTGCAGGTAGTGGACCGAGCCCAGCCTCCCCAACGAAAGAGCAAGCCGCGAAGAGCTTTGGTCACGGTGGTCGCGAGTTTGGCAACTGGCATAGTACTTATCGTGATGACACTGATAAGACATGCTTGGCGTAATGCCCGCTCTGACCCCGAATCGGCACCCAAGATTGAGCGTTTGCTCGAGCTTTTGCGACTTCGCTCAGCGTGAGTTCCTGCGCCTCATGACTACAACAGGCTGTTTGGTTCTCTGGCATAAGAGGGGACGTCCAGGCCTCCGCCCCAAGATCTCGTTTGACGCTGAATGGAGACCGAGGAGATTCTGCACCGATCAACTTACCGACAGATTCTTTCTAGTACTAGTAGGACATAAGGGTCGCGCACCACAAAAAGAGCGGCAGGGAAGCTGCCGCATCAGCCGTTCTGCCAAGGCTCGCCGCAGGCTGGCAATCGAAAATGCCTCACACCGCCTTCGGCCCTTTGCCGCTGCCCCGCGGCCGGTAGTCTGCCGCCGGCCCGGCCGCCTCAAGCTCCAGTTTCCCCGGGCCGAGGGGGGAAAACGGCTGCTCTCCGCCTCTAGGAACCCATTGGCTGCGATGCATATCATGACAATGCCAGCTGCTAGCAAGAGGAATTCAAAGCTGCTCGTCACTTCCAATGCACTTCGCTTTGGCTCATCGGTCAGACGCAAGCTTGGCGCTCTCGCATTCTGCGCGGCTGTGTTCGCGTTATTCTCACAGGGTGGATGGGCGCAGACGTCCTTCGAAAGGGCCCAGAGCCGATCCACTGCTAGGCAAGCATCAGAAGCAAGCATAAGCGGGGCCAATTTCTATGTCCCAATGGACTGGTGGATTTATGAGGCTCTTGATCGCCTTGCCGCACTAGGGCTCGTACCAAGCCAAACAAGCGGTATGCGTCCTTGGCTGGTGGACGAATGTATCCGCCAAACCGCCGAAGCGCGCAAGCTTCTGGAACGGGGGGCATTGGATCGGGCACCAGATATGCGCGCGTTCGCTCTTCAGTTATTGAAGGATCTGGAGGCTGAACTTGAGAAGTGGGCCCCCAACAACGTGTTTAGACTGGATGCTCTGTCGCATCGTAGTGGCGCTATTGCGGGTGAACCGTTGCGGGACGGCTATCATCTAGGCCAAACTTGGACAAACGACAGCGGGAGGCCTATCATACGGGGCTATTCCTCTATAACTGCCGTAATGTTTTCAGCGGGCCATAATAGGATAAGCGCCCATTTTCGCGGAGAGCTTCAAACCAGTGGGCAGGCACCGGCAGTCCCGCCGCATCTTCAGCAGATGTTTGCGAGGCTCGACGGCATCCCGGATCCCTTCGAGCCCCGCCTTGCATCCGGCAATCGCACCCGTGTGCAAGAAGCTTACGCAATGTACAGACACGGAAATTGGGCGCTCTCTGCAGGAAAGCAGGCGCTTTGGTATGGCCCGAGCTACGATGCGCCTCTGCACTTCAGCACAAATGCAGAGGCTCCTGAACTGCTACGACTGAGTTCGGTATCACCCTTCCGTATACCTGGCTTCTCACATCTTGTTGGGCCGCTGAGAGTCGAGTTCACACTTGGACGTTTAGGAGGACACCAATGGACGTGGAAGCCCTGGCTTAACTCTCAAAAGATTACCGTGAAACCGTTCAATGATGTAGAGTTTGGCTTTACGCGGTGGTCTATTTTTTGGGGCACGGGACATCCCCGCACTTGGAGAACATTTGTTCGAAATCTTTTTAGTTTGACTAGTCCTCAAACACCTGTCCCCTCAAGTTTAATAGACCCCACCGATCCAGGAGATCGCAAGGCCGGCCTAGATTTTCGCTGGCGCCTTCCGAGAAAAGCGAAAATAGCCACCTTATACGGTGACTTTTACAGCGAAGACGATGCATCTCCGCTTGCAAATTTTAGCAGGGCAGCAATAGCTACCGGAATCTTTGTTCCTTCATTGCCTGGCACTTCTCATCAGGATCTGAGACTGGAGATGTCTTCTACAGTTCCGCTAGGATCCCACGAAATACTTAATTACTGGAATAACCAGTATCGCAGTGGTAATACAAATATGGGGTATTTAGTGGGTAGCTGGACTGGAAGGGCTGGCCGGGCGCTATCAGCCTGGACTGGTAAAAGCCTCGGGGGTGGCCATCGTTGGGAAGTCGGATATCAACACTTTAAGGTTGATGGCCGATTTTTGGAAGGCGGCGCGACTCAAAATCGGGTGCAATTACGGTACCGTCAAGTTCTCGCCGGATCGGTCCACCTGGAATGCTTCGCCCAATGGGAGCGGTACCTGTACCCTGTGCTCGGGCCATCGCATCGGACCTTAAGTGGGTGGATGGCAATAAGCTGGCGCCCGGCAGCCTGCCTGGCATTTTGCGGGAGCAAAGGAAGTGCTGGGGGCGATCGATGAAGGAGGTATGACTGTAGTGCGGGATATGTCACGTAAATTCAACATAGTGCCGACTTGTTATGCCTTGGTCTTTTGGATTGAACTTGTGGTCTTGGCCTGTGGCTCAGCTTCGGCTCAACTCCCGACAACCTTGCGTGGTGTCCCAGGCGCTCAGATATGCTTTAGTCCTTTGGGGGCGCTCTTGCCGGAGTGCCAAGAGCAACCAACAGCAAGTGTTCCAAGGTCATCTCAACCTGCACCACCTTCACCGTCGAGACCTTCGTCTTCACCGTCGGTTGAGGAAGCAACCAACCAGGGCGCGCCTGCTCAGACCGAAGCTGCGGAAGAGAGTTCGAGTGAATTCCAGCGATATGCGGCGTCAGTCCTTGGACAGCCTGTGGCACGCTTTGGATCCGCTCTCTTTTCACGTACACCATCAACTTTTGCCCCTGTAGATCGTGTACCAGTGCCCGCGAATTACATTGTAGGGCCTGGTGACGAAATCCTACTGCGCGTCTGGGGCCAGATTAATTTAGATACTTCATTAACGGTTGACCGAAATGGTTCGGTTTTCATCCCCCAGGTGGGCGAATTAAGGATCGCCGGCATCGAAGCACAACACTTACGGAACTTTTTGAAAGCTCAGTTGGAGCGTGTCTATCGCAATTTTGATTTGACTGCAACACTCGGGCAGCTCCGCTCGCTTCAGATTTATGTAACGGGAGCTGCACGTCGGCCGGGAAGCTACACAATTGGATCTCTTTCTACGCTCGTGTCAGCAGTCTTTGCCAGTGGTGGACCATCACTTTCCGGAACAATGCGGCGCGTGGAGCTTCGTCGCGGCCAACAAGTTGTGGCATCGTTCGACCTTTATGATCTTCTGGTGCGTGGCGACAAAAGCGCAGACGTCACGTTAGAACAGGGTGATGTCATTCATTACCCGCCGGTGGGACGACAGGTGGCTTTAGGCGGCAGCGCGCTGCGGCCAGGTATTTATGAGTTAAAAGATGGTGAAACCTTGGATGACCTTTTGCGACACTCAGGAGGACTCACTCCCCTTGCAGACCGTGGGCGAATATTAATAGAGCGAGCGAACGAAGACGGCACGCGCAGCCTTGTGACAGTCTCGCTCACGTCTGCAGGAGCACTGAAAGAGCTTAAGTCGGGCGATGTGATTCGGATTTTGCCTATTAGTCCCCGGACTAAAGAGGTAGTGACTCTCCGAGGAAACGTCGCTTCTCCGGGAAAATATCCATGGTTTCCAGGCATGCGCCTCAGAGATCTTATTCCATCGCGAGAATTCTTGCTGACGAGAGAGTACTGGCTGCACCGTGATCGGTTAGGACGGATGAGACCAGAGGATGTGGAGCCGTTTGCTGAAAAAGTTCTATCTTCCAAAGAGGGAGCCACCCTTTCTTTGGATGTGCCGGAAATCAATTGGGAATACGCCATTATTGAACGCAGGGACAGCAATCGCCTAGGTCCGCGCTTGATACCTTTCCGACTGGCTGGGCTCTTGATAGAAACCGACGAAAAAGAAAATCACGAGCTTCATCCGGACGATGTCGTGACAATCTTTTCGCAAAAAGACTTTCCGGTGGCGATCGAACATCGGACTCGTCTGGTACGCATAAGCGGGGAAGTTCGCCGGGCTGGTTGGTATCCGATCGGGCCTGACGAAACATTGGGGCAGCTTTTGGCGCGGGCAGGCGGCTTAACGAAGCACGCTTACCCTGAAGGACTGGTGTTCACCAGGGTCAGCGCTCGCCAGGCTCAGCAGCAACGCATTGATTTCCTGCGCGCGCGCATTGCAGCGCAAGCTGAGCTTGAGGCGCAGCAACGGTCGACATCAGCTTTGTCCGTGGATTTGCAGGAGGAGCAGCAAGGGCTTGAGCAACAACGTCGGATTCTAGCCGGGTTAAGTTCATTGCAGGCGTCAGGTCGCGTTGTTTTGCCTGTTATAGGACAAGCGGATGGACTGGCTGCTTTTTCTGCTGTTGCTCTCGAGGACGGAGATGAAATACACATTCCGGAAAGACCGGGCGTTGTGCATGTATTCGGAGAGGTAAATAACGCCGGTACGTTATTGCACTACAATGATTATCGAGTTAGAGATTACTTGCAAATGGCAGGTGGATATACTCGGTATTCAGACAGAAAAAAGGCGTTTGTAATTCGGTGTGATGGGACGGTAGTTGATCGCCGGAAGCGCGCTGGGGTGAAGTTCGAAAATTTAAGGTTGTACCCCGGGGATGCTTTAGTTGTTCCGCCTAAGATGACGCGGGTTGCAGTGATGCGGGAACTGCGTGATGTTTCGCAAGTATTTGCTCAGCTTGCATTAGGCGCGGCGGCGATAAATGTCTTACGATGAGCTGTTGCCAATACTACTGGATCATAAATAGAACACTCGTGGCTACCATCGTTTCGTGGGCAACGCTTCTGTGAGGCCAAGCCCGCAAGAAAAGCGCGTCGCGGCCTATGTGGAGGGCTTGGGCCTCGCCGCGTGGCGTGCCTGCCGGCGCCAACCGCTGACGGATTCCTGCCGCGGACTGCTGCTGGGTAAGCTGAAGAGAGTCGAAGCGATGGCCGCTTCCCCCGCCCTACGTTCTCCTTGGACAGTGATTTGCGATAAGGAGAATCAGTATGTCCAATACGAAACACTCGGATTCCGGGCCCGTGGAAGGAGCCCGGAGGGCGACTGACGCGGGGCCGGAATCCGGCCGCGCCGGCAAGGGCCGCTGGTCGGCCAAGCGCAAGATGAGCGTTGCTCTGGAGCTGCTGCGCGGCGCCGATCTGGAGTCTGCGAGCCGTAAGCACGGCGTCACGGCAGCAACACTGTCGCCAGTGGCGCAAGGCCTTCCTGGCGGGCGGCGAGGAGGGGCTCAAGATCCGGCAGGAGGATCTGGTCGACGAGCAGGGCCGCCGGATGAAATCCGTCATCGCCGAGCTGGCGATGGAGAACGAGCTGCTGCCGCGACGCATCCGGCGCATGGAGGACGAGAAGCCTTTTCTGCGGTGGAGGTCGAAGCGATGAGCCGTACCCGGTCGGCCTCCACGGGACGCTGCTACGGGCGCCCCTCGGGTGCTCAAGGCGTGGGGCCTGCCGCGGTCGACGTTCTACCAGCGGCGGCGCCACGAGGCCTCGCCTCGTCCGCCCGCCAGGCGCGGCCCGAAGACGCGCTACACGGATGACCAGCTCACCGGCGAGATCCGGCGCACGATTCACGAGTCGCCCTTCCACGGCGAAGGCCACCGCAAGATTTGGGCGCGCCTGCATCTGGCCGGCGTGCGCACCTCTCTGTGGCGCGTGCTCCGCCTGATGCGCCAGCATCAGCTGGTGGCGCCGCAGCCGGTCGAGCGAAAGCGGCACGAAGGCACCATCGTGGCCGAGCGGCCCAACCAGATGTGGGGCATCGACGCCAAGGCCGGCTTCACTCTCCGGGATGGACAAGTTGCGATCTTCGCCAGGATCGACCACTGCTCGGCCTGCTGTCTGGGCATCCATGTGGCCCGTCGCGGCACGCGGTTCGAGGCGATGGAGCCGGTGCGCCAGGCCGTGCGCGAGCAGTTCGGAGGCTTCCGCGAAGGCATCGCCCTGGGCGTCAAGCTGCGTCATGACCATGGCTCGCAATTCCTGAGCGGCGACTTTCAGCGCGAGCTCCGCTTTCTCGGCCTGGAGTCTTCACCGGCCTTCGTCCGCGAGCCAGAGGGCAACGGCTGCATCGAACGCTTCTTCCGCACTCTGAAGGAGCAGCTCTTGTGGGTGCGCCATTTCGAGACCGTGGAGGAGCTGGCCGAAGTGCTCGAAGAATTCCGCCAGCGCTACAACGAGCAGTGGCTGGTGGAACGGCTGTACTTCCAATCCCGGCGGCAGGCTCACCAAACCCTGCTTGCCCTCGGGCCTGCTGCATGACGATAATTCGAAAAACTGTCCAAGAAATCGGAGGCGGTACACTACGCACAAAACAGTGATGTCATGAAATGTGTTGTTATGACCTAGTGGCACTATCGCACCGTCTATTTCAGCAGCCAGCTCAGGCGTAGAACTCGTGCGGGATCGGCGGTGCGGGAGGTTGGGGCCTGGCAATGAGCTCGTCCAACAATGATCAAATACAAACTCACTGTATAGCGTGAGATGGCGATGTGCCTCGGGGGAGTTGTGATGCTCGATTCCTACCGAAATTACAGTGTCGCAACCTTGATCAGCTTGCTTTTGATCGGAGAAGTTTTACGGAAGTATATATATCACAGCAATATTGTGTTGGCGACCACAGAGCTTTTAGCGATCATCGTAGCCACCGCGTTGTGGGTGCGCATCGAGAAGTACTTTGCCATACCTTTAAGTGTCGCGATCGGAGCCTTGATCGTTTGGAAGCTAGTCACCATAGCTATAGGACATCAAGATCCAGCCCTCGGGCTAATCGGACTTCGTTCGTTTTTGGTTCCTTGTGCCTTCCTGATTATCGGTTTAGCAATTCACCGCGCCCTCGGCTGGCAAGCGGCGGCATCGATAATAAACAGAACGTTCACAATATGGTTCCTTGTTATTGGCGTCGTCATGGTCTTGCAATTAATTGCAGGTCGCGATCATTGGATTAATGCCCTTCCGGAGGGCTTTGGGGATGAAAGAGCAGGTATAGGCGATTACACAGTAGGTGACGTAGGGATTGAGTTTCTTTTTCGCCCGACATCTATTTTCCTCCACACCGGAAAAGCTGGGGCGACACTCGCCGTACTTACAATATATCGCTTATATCACGCAGTCTCGACAGGTAAGACTTTGTGTTACATCTCCATCGGCGTTTCGTTGGACGTCGCGATTCTGTTGCTATCAGGACAAAGAGCAGCTTTGATCGCCTATACTTTTGCTGCGTTGTGCCTCTTATTATTTCAATTAAGAAAGTGGAGAATATGGAAGATAACTGTTGTTAGTCTACTCATCGGTGTTTTCATCATAGCGCTTCCGGTGGCGGTATCGCGAAACGGCGAATCGTCTGTTGAGCTGACCATTTCCAAAATGATGTTGCTTAGAGCCGCGTCAGTCATTGAGGATATACCTTATCGTCTATCGGATAATGTGATCGAACCGTTCCTGTATGTGTGGGATCAGTTTGCCTTTTCTCCTGCTGGAGTCGGTGCCTTCTCGCTCGGAGCATCGGTTTTTGGTGGCACACCCCTGTATGAGATTGTTCCGATAGGCACGGCTGAAAATTCATGGTTACGGATGTTGGCCGAAGAGGGGGTAGTTGGTTTACTGGGGGCGTGTGTGTTCTGGGGTTGCATGACACTTTGGCCCGTTTATGCACTTACGCGCGGTCATCGGCGAGTGCACGCTGGGGGGCAAAGGAGTATAGAGCGCCGACAGATTGACCTGTTATGCAGTACTATTGTACTGGCCCTGTTGTTGCTCTGGTCAAACACCCATGACATTTTGGGTAACACGCTAGTCATGGGTTTGGGGGCTCTGCTCTTTGGAGCTGTTGCTGCACCACTGAAACGCCATGGCGTTAGCAGGTCGGTGAAAAATCGCCTTTGATGAACCGGGAATTGTTCCGTTTTTCGATTTCTGCCTCAGGTGTACTTAGCTGAAGATCTCCGGACACCGGAGCGCGCTCCGGTGAGTCGATTTTAGCTCAGGCGACTCGTTCCTGAAGCATGTCGTTCACTCCATCCAGGAACGCCTGGTAGGGCGTCCTGCCTTTGGTGCGATAGCCCTGATGGGCTCGGTGCCGGTTGTAGAAGTCGAGGTACTTGTCCAGGTCCGTCTGAAGCTGCTCGACGCTCTCGTACAGCGTCCTGCGGAAGGCCACCGAGAAGAACTCCTCCTTCACGGTACGGTGGAACCGCTCACAGAAGCCGTTGGTCTCCGGCGAGCGCACTTCGGTGCGGCGGTGGCGGACCTGGCTGATAACCAGGTACAGCTCGAAGGGGTGTTGCAGCTCCTTGCCGCAGAACTCGCGACCGTTGTCGGTCAGGAGGTGTTCGACGGCCACGCCATGCTCCTCGTAGAAGGGCAGCACGTGGTTGTGCAACGTGTCGGCGGCCGTGATCGGCGCCTTCGACAGGTAGAGCCGGGCGAAGCCCATCGAGCAGTGCGCATCAACCACGCTCTGCATATAGATCTTGCCCACGCCCTTGATCGTGCCCACGAAGTAGGTGTCCTGGCAGAGCAGGTAGCCGGGATAGGGCGCTTCCACATGCTGTTCCGGATCCACGGTGCGGCCGCGGTGCTTCTGAATCAGCCGGATCATGCACTCAGTGAGCACGCCGCCCTCGGCGGCTGACTTCTGCTCCAGCCACAGCAGGCGCTGAATGCGCAGCGTCAGGCCATGGCGCTGCCAGACGGCCCGCACGGCCGAAGGCGCGACGCCGATGCCGATCAGCCGGAGCTGCTGGCTGATGCGCAGGTAGCTGTAGGTGGGGTACTGCGCCGTCATGTCCAGGATCTGTTTCTCCAGCTCCGGCGGGGTCTGATTGGGCATGCGCGGCTTGCGGCGGATGCCCGGCGCCAGGCCTTCGGCGCCGAGCTTCTCATATGCTTCCTTGATTTCGTAATAGTGGCTGCGGCTGATGCCGGCCAGCTTGCAGGCTTGCTTGACGTTCTGCAGTTGCTCGGCCAGGGCCAGCAGCCCGAGCCGGGCCTTGATAAGCTTCTCTCTGGTGTTCACAGTGGGTGTCCTTTCGGTTTTGTTTTTGAGTCAGCAAACCCAAAAATCGACCACCGGAGGCACCCCTGTGGGCGCCGCTCAGGAGGGCCTGCTACGGTCGGGCTACGCCCTCCCTTCGCCGGCCCTCCTGCTACAGCTCTCAGCACCCCTCGGTGTCCGCTGATCTCCCGCTAAGCTCA
>Ga0116168_1001607_pt1 | contig 16442 bp, 11 predicted proteins | sample AD_UKC129_MetaG_FD_89795 | JGI IMG/M metagenome (GOLD analysis project Ga0116168, IMG submission 89795) | Active sludge microbial communities of municipal wastewater-treating anaerobic digesters from Canada - AD_UKC129_MetaG | ecosystem: Engineered > Bioreactor > Anaerobic > Digestate | place...
AATCTCAATATGTTTTGATGTAATTTCTTTCTCTGCTATAAATATGCGTTGTTACATAATCAAAAAATATTAGTATTTATTGAAGGATATGCTCGGTTTGAAATAATAAAAAAAAAGGAAGGAGGTATAAAAAGTTTGCTATGTTTTGAAGGAAATGCTCGCTCTGCTATAATGTTGCATATTAAAAGGACGCTGAATGAATAGCTATGTTTTGAAGGAAATGCTCGCTCTGCTATAATTGAAGATATATCAATTATGCGCGGAGAACAGCTATGTTTTGAAGGAAATGCTCGCTCTGCTATAATTACAATACATAATCCCGCTATCGTCGTCGTGCTATGTTTTGAAGGAAATGCTCGCTCTGCTATAATCTAAAATTTATAAGTCCTTCAAACATAGTAAAAAATGGGAGTTTTTTTAAAAAAATTTTTAAAATAATAGTAATTGAGTAAGGGGTTCTTCTGCTTTTTTTCTTTTCTTCGCCATAAATATTTCCATTTTTTCAAACTGCTTATCTGTAATATAGAGTAATCGAACTTCTCCTCGCGGTGGAATTGCTTGGCGTATTCGTTTTTTAAAAGGTTCACTTACTTCTTCATTAGGAAAGTATCTTCCATAAACAGAGAACTGCAACATCGAATAACCTTCTCTCAATAACATATTGCGGAATTGTGTTGCATGTCTCCTATCTTCTGTTGTTTCCACAGGCAAATCAAACATAGCAATCATCCACATACCTTTATATCCTGATATTTGAAGTGTTTTACTTTTATCTTTTCTTTTGCTCATAGTTTATTTATATTCTCATCCGTTTTTCATTCTTGTACTCATGGCTCTTCTCTTTTACCACTATTGACACAAATTAACATAAATAATTTACACAATTTCAGGTAATATCAATGTTTTTCTTTTTCCTTCAAACATCTGGGCAAGCGATACTGCCGTTCGGAAAGTAATATCAAACAAATTTCGTTCTTCATCATCCATTTTATATCTCTTTAATAAATTCTGTATTAAATACTGCTTGGCTTCTTTATTCAATTCTATATAAGCATCCTTTCCTTTCATAAATTGGACAACTGCAAAATCAACAATAGGTCTATAAGGTTCCATTAAATCATCCGCCAGACAAAAGGGATTATACCGATTGTGATGATGTATTCCAATAGATGGGTTTAACCCTGCACTTACGATGGCTCTTGCTGTAATCCCTCGCAATACAGCATAACCATAATTTAACAATGCATTAATTCCACCTCCTTCAGGATTTCTATGAAACTCATACTCCGCAGGGAAAAGAAAGCTCCAATATTTCCTACTTGCTAATCCTTCCACATTATCCGGGTCGCCCGATTGCACCCTATCCGCTAATGGAATTAAACTTTTATCATCACCGTATAATTCTAACAATAACCTTCCTTGGGCTTGAACTTTCGCTTTAATAATCTGTTGCCAGGCTCGTTTTCGTATAGGCAATGAACACTCAATTTGATATTGTAATCGTTCCATTTGTAAATGATGACCAACTAATGGATACATCATACCGATGGGCATTCGCTTTTCATCACAGGTAATAAAAACTGCACCATATTTCATCAATCCCGATAACACAGGTTGTGTCAAACTTACTGCTGGATTTGAAACAATAACCACGGCTATTTCCGCCAGAGGAATAAAGGTTTCCTTTTCCCCTTGTGTTATTGCTAATCGGTCTAAATCTATGTTGAGCCTACCACCTTCTTCGGATAGGTCTATTATATGTTCAATCATTAGCCGGTTGAATTATCCCTATTGGTGTAATTGCTACCTTTTTTATATTTGTTTCTTTTAATACATTAGGTTCCTTTATCAAGCCTTTTAGTTCATATTGTTCTACTTTTGCTTTATAATGTGGCTTAAATCTTATTTTTATATTATTATTACTTAAACCTATTCCTATTATTAGATAATATCCTTCTTTTCCATCAGATCCTTTCATTTGAACCATGTCTTTTTTACAAAGGCTAAATAAAAATTTAGCGTTTTCATCTACACTTCCATCTTCTCTAATTAATTTTTTGATTAGAATGCTTTCCCCTCTTTTTCTTCGTTGTATGGCTTCATACATACTTACAACATAGCCTTCCCATTTAGTTCTCCCTTTTTTATCTTTTGTCTCAAAAATTTCAATATGATGATTTTCATCTGAAGTAACATATCTTACTCGTTCTTTCTCCCCGACAGGGAACACAGGCACTTTCTTCTTTATGCGAACGGATTTAATAGGAATTTGCAAACCTTTTTTATTCGGCATAAGTGGATAATTCATAGGGTCTGCAAAAGCCTTTTTCGGGTCGCCACCTAATTCTATTAATTTATCCTGAACTGCTTTTCTTACGACCGGGTCCACAATATCATCTATTTCGCCTTTAGAAATATTACTTAATGATTTTCTTACATGCACCACTGTTTCACCATTTTTATCTAATTTTGGTGGACTGTAATTGGTTTCTTCATGGAGCCGTCCACTTACTTTCCGTTCAGGGCGATGTGAAACGATAATGCTTAATACTTTTTCTTCTGCCTCTTCTGTCATTGATGGCCATGGTGGTTCAATAAATCGCCACCATTTCTTATTTTTTCTTTCTTTAGTAGGAATATTTTCAGCCTGTTCTGAAATGCGTTTTACCATCGCAGGAGATGTTATTGCAATAACAATGGCATCAATAGCATGTTGACGATGGTCATCACGATTTTTTTCCGCATCGCCTAAAATTCTATTCAAATTCCACATACGGCGTATAACCGAAGTTACTGAACCACTGATAGTAAATATATGCTTGCGATATTCACTCCCATACAATAAGCCGCAATACATGCATGCTTCTCTGGAGGCATACCTTGTATCGTTCAATTGAGCACTGGAAAATTTATCAATAAAATCTTCCAATGCTTTTCCATGCAATTTAAACCGTCGTAATTTTTCCTCAGAAAAATGCGAATTAAATTTTTCAACTCGACTTAAAATTTGTTCCCACTGATTTTCATCGTAAGCATACGCCTCAAAGGGTGTTTTATTATGTTTCCTTGTTCGATTCTCTTCGTGATAGCATAGCGTTTTGTTCTTAAAAGAATCATCCAGACAACGACTCAAAGGAATAATATGTTCAATATCAAATTGGGGTTCACTTCCAAATAAAGCGGTAAAACTAATGGAACGCCCCGTGTAAGGACATACCCAGCTACATTCTTCCGCTAACATGTATTTTTCTATATCACTTCTTGTAGGATTTGGTATTCCTTGATTTATAAGTTTCTGTCTTATTTTACTTCGAACTTCTTCTAAATCACGATTATTTTTCCATATTTTTTCTCTTTCTTTCTTCGTATTTCGTAAATCTTTTGCGCTTTCAATTCGAATAAATCTTGGTTTCCCGTATCGTTTTACAAGTTCATTAACAATTTTCCTCATTTCTGCTAATGTTCGTGTTACCGTTGGATTTCGAATTTCGCCAATAGGTGCTTCCTCTAACGGTGGCAATAGGTCTACTTTGAATTCATCTCTCACATTGTCCATTCCATAAATTTCTTTAACTAATTCTCCATATCGTCTACCTTCTTCCAACCCGGGAAGGAATTTATCTATTGCCTGTCGTGATAAATTGCAATAACTATCCTCAATTTTTATTTCTGAAATTTGAAGTGCCTCATCCTCGCTAAACTTCCAATGTTTTATTAATCTTTTCTCTAATGCTTTATTGTTCACGATAGAATAAATGTCCTCTACCAGTTTATCGCGTTCTTCCGTACTCATATTATCCCATCGTTCACCTATCACCTCACGAATAGCACTTGCTGTTCTATTACCCGGAATTTTCTTCTCCCCACCTTCTTCCAAATTAAATTTTACGGTTTTCGGCAAACCTAAAATCTTTCTGAGTTGTGCAAAAGTCGCATCCCCATTTTTCTCAAGATAATCAATCAGCAATCTTCGTTCTTCAACTGTCAATGGTCTTTTATTAAGCTTATCTTCTTTAATTTCAAGGTCGTTTACTCTTTGAAGCAAACGAAACCGTTGGGCTTTAAGTATAACCCAGGGAGCCCGTCTTCGATTGCGTTGTGCTCCACGGGCAATACATTCAAATTGACAAAAACCGATTTTTTCTTTTTGAGATTTTAAGGGTCGCTGATAGAAAATGGCTTTAAAAACCGACTTTTTATTTTCATCATTTAATATATCGGGGTAAAATTGAGCTTGGTAATCCCATATCGCATAAAATTCCTGCTCATACATATCCCGAGCAGTCCATCTTCCACGGATTCGCTTTTGTTGTGCAATCGGGTCAATTTTAGCAAAGTATTCACCTAAGGTCCTTGTTCCTAAACATGCCATTTCTTTGCGAATCTCTGCAATTCCTTCTTTAACTTTTCCTTTCTCTTCATCATCTTTTTTCTGCCCTCGCCGATTGCTTAGGAAACCTCGTCGTTGTCCTAAATGATACAAAACTCGTCCTAATGCATAAGGTTCCAATTTCTGTTCGACTGCCAAAGAACGCAGATAATACAAAAAAATCTGATTCAAACGGTTCTTCTCATATTCTGGCAAATCCTCCTTTATATACATCTTCCGTAATTCTTTATCTAAATTATCTATTATATTTTTTCGTTCTAAACTATCGTTCATATTTCCTTCGGGTAAAAGTTTTATTTGCTGTAATACATTGGCTAACTTTCGATACCTTCTTGCTCTTCTTTCAATCTGTCGTCGAACCAATCGAGCATCGCGCCGTTTTTTGTTGCGTGATTCTTCTTTGCCACTTTCGTATTGCCCTTCCATACCCGCTTCAAATACACGCACACCTACTCTTTCAATTCCACAGGGATTATCATCATTATCCAGTTTAATTAATGCCCAACCAATTGAATTGGAGCCTAAATCAAGACCTAATAAATAAGGGCTATAATGATTTAATTCGGACATAATAATGCCTCCTTTTTCAGGTTGTTTATAAATTTGTCAATAATTTACTATTATTGCAAATTTCACTTGACATATCAAGTTTTTTTGGGTATAATAAATTTAGATTATAGCAGAGCGAGCATTTCTCCTCTTAACATAGTAAGGAGTTCTGCTCCGTGCGTGTAGCCGTCATGGTCAAGCGTAGCGCCTCCCAGTGGGGCGCATTATTTTTTTTAAACCTCCTTAATTTCTATTTAATAAGACGGGTTAAAGTAAAAGTATCACTAATTTAATCATTCAACATTATTCTTTTTACAAAATATTAGGAAATAAATAACGAATACCTGCTACGGATTGTTCTTATGCTATTTTTATCTATGTGAAAAATTGTAGATATTCATGGTATTATAGAATCCCTTTATTCATTAAAACTAAATTGTGAATTATAACATGTGAATTATAACAAGGAATATTATGGTTCGAACACGAATAGCACCTTCTCCATCTGGTTTTTTGCATATAGGCACATCAAAAACGGCTTTGTATAACTGGCTTTTTGCTCGAAAGAATAATGGAACCTTCATTTTGCGTTTAGAGGACACCGACGCGGAAAGAACAGATGAACAGTATGTTCAAGGTATGTGTGAAGGTTTTAAGTGGTTAGGGATTGATTGGGATGAGGGACCTCCTTTTGGTGATGTTCCAGAAAAAGGGAATTACGGACCTTATCGTCAAAGTCAGAGAAAAGAACTTTATAAAAAAATGGCATACCAACTTTTAGAACAGGGTAAAGCCTATAAGTGTTTCTGTTCTAAGGAAAGTCTGGAATCGTACAAAGATGAAACAGGAAACCTGTATTACCCGGGATTTTGTAGAAATTTAACACCGGAACAAATTCGTGAGAAAGGTAATGCCCCTTATGTTATTCGTTTCCGTGTGCCTGAAGGTGAAACAGTTGTCAATGACCTTATTCAAGGAACAGTTGTTTTTAAAAATAGTCAATATGATGATTTTATTATTCTCCGTGCCAATGGGGACCCTGTGTTTCATCTTGCAGTTGTTGTAGATGATATTACTATGAAAATAACTCATGTTATCCGCGGCGATGACCATTTAACAAACACACCTCGTCATATTATGCTTTTTAATGCTTTAGATGCACCTCTACCTCACTATGCTCATCATCCATTGGTCCACGATGAACAAGGGCGAAAATACAGTAAAAGGCTTCATGGTGCCAATGTATTAGACTGGCGCGATGACGGTTATTTACCTGAAGCCATTTTAAATTATGTGGCACTTTTAGGTTGGACTTCTGAAGAGGAAAATCGTGAATTTTTTACGATACCTGACCTCATTGAACATTTTTCAATCGAACGAATTAATAAGTCGTCTGCCCGATTTGACCGTAAAAAGTTAGAATGGCTCAATGGCTTGCATATTCGCAATTTACCCGTTGAAAATCTACGAGACCGACTTATCCCTATACTTGAAAAACACGGTTTTGATACATCCTCGAAAAGCAAGGAATGGTTGACCAAACTTGCTCAAATCTGTCAGGAAAAGTTGCCTACTCTGAACCGCATTGTTTTCCTTTCCGACTTCTTCTTTAAAGATTTTGACACCTATGAACCGGAAGCCGAGGCAAAACTATGGAAAGCACCTGAAATCACCATAAATTACCTAAAAAATATTCAAAATAAACTATCCTCGGTATCTATATGGGAACATGACCCATTAAAAAAGGCTTTTGAGGAAGTTTGTGCTGAACTGAATTTGAAATTAGGAGCATTGGTAAATCCTACTCGACTTGCACTTACGGGTAAATCCGTAGGTCCGGGATTTTTTGAACTTGTAGAATTATTAGGAAAAGAAAAAACTTTGGAACGACTTTCCAGAGCCATTGAATATTTACATAACAAAGGAGGTATAAACTGTGAGTAAATATATCGTTGGTGTTGATTTAGGTGGCACAAATATAAAATCCGCCATTGTTTCAGAAGAAAAGAAAATTATTGTAAAGACAAGTGTCCCTACCCCAACGCAGGAAGGACCTAAAGCCATCATGGATGCTATGGCAAATGTGGTGCAAGAGTTAATGAATAAGGAAGGCATAACCAATCAAGATATTTTAGCCGTTGGCATTGGTGCACCGGGTCCCATGAATTGGCAAACAGGTATTGTGTATAGCCCACCTAATCTTCCCGGTTGGCATAATGTTCCGTTAGCCGATGAAATGAAAAAACGATTGAATGTCCCTTGTTATATTGAAAATGATGCCAATGCCGCATGTTTCGGTGAATACTGGTTAGGTGCTGGGCAAGGTTGTGATTGTATTGCAGTGCTAACTTTAGGCACAGGAGTAGGCGGTGGTATTGTTGTTTTCAAAAAGCTGTTACGCGGAATTGATGGAACAGCAGGCGAATTAGGGCACTTGAAAGTTCAGAGAGAGGGTAGATTATGTGGTTGTGGGTCAAAAGGTTGTCTGGAAGCATACGCTTCTGTGACAGGAATGGTGCGAACGGCACAAGAAGAAATTGAAAAAGGTAAAAAAACAATCCTGACAGAAATGTGCAATAACAATATTCATGCCATCACAGGGAAAATGATTTTCCAAGCAGTTGAAAAAGGGGATGTTCTTGCCAAAGAAGTTTTTAATGAAACTGCAATATGGCTCGGTTTGGGAATTGCCAGTATCGTAAACATGTTAAATCCGGAAAGGGTAATTCTTTGCGGAGGAATGATAGCTGCTGGAGATATTTTATTTAATCCCGTTCGTGAAACAGTTATGAAAAATGCTTTTGAAGTTCCGGCAAAAAGATGTGAAATTGTCCCTGCAGGTTTAGGTGAAGATAGCGGCGTAATTGGATGTGCTGGTTGTGCCTTAACACGATATTACGAAGAACATAAATAATTGCTCTATGTTTCTTACAGTTACTCCAAATCCTTGCATTGATAAAACAATCTTTATTTCCAAATTTAAGCCCGGCGATAGAGTTCGCTCTAACAAATATACACAAATATCTGGCGGAAAAGGGAACAATGTTGCCCGCGTTTTAGTTACACTTGGCTTTCAGGCAGGGGCTTTATTATGGGTTGGCGGTTATACAGGTAAGCAAGTAGTTAAAATGCTACAAGAAAATGATAAAGTGAAATGTTTCCCTGTATGGACAGAGATACCCACAAGGACAATCACTACCATTTTAGAAGAAGAAAACGGAAGACAAACTGCTTTTTTCGAGCCCGGACCTCGAATATCCCCACAGGAATATAATAATTTTATCCAGACATTTAATAAGGTTATATCTTCTTATAAAATACCGATTGTTGTTCTTTCTGGAACCGTTCCTGACCCTAAAGTAGCCTTTTTATATCAGGATTTAATTCAGATAGCGAATAAGCAGGGAATAAAAGTTATTCTTGACACTTATGGAAATGAATTTTCTGAAGGAATCAAAAGCAATCCTTATATGGTTAAACCCAATGTAGAGGAATTAACTAAATTTTTAAATGCCGACTTGAAGGATATAAATTCGCGAATAGGAGCTATTCAATACTTACACAAAAAGCATAAAATTCCCTGTGTTGTTTTATCTATGGGGCGTGAGGGGGCGCTTGTCTGTTGGGATAATACCTATATTCATATAATTCCACCAAAAATCAAAGAAATAAATCCCGTAGGGTCTGGAGATGCCCTTGTTGCCGGCTTTACAATTGGTTTATATAAAGGATTTTCTATTGAAGATACAGGAAGATTAGGTGTAGCATTAGGCACTTCCAACGCTATGACGTGGGACATAGGAAAATTTGAAATAAGAGATTTAATCAATATCTACGAACAAATAAAAATATACAAAATCAATCCCATAAATAATCAGAAAGTCCAATACAAAGAGCATACACCTCTGCCTGTTCTTCTCCCAAAGTTAAAAAATTCTTCTCTGTAGTCAAGATAACTCGCTCTCCTTTTAATATTTTATTCGGTATAGGTGTATGGTCGCGATATATATAGACATTCTTAATATTAATTTGTTGTTGTTCTAACATATTCAAAAAGGAATTGGGACTTCCTATCGCACAGAAGACATCTACATCCTTACCTCTGAAGTAATCCACAGGAAATTGATTTGAAGAATTTATTTTTTTCCAATATAACGGTTTATAGTATATCCATCGCATCTTTTTCTCGGGAAACATATCTTTCAGAAAATTTTTTAACTTTTCCAATCCTTCTTTGGGTACCAGGTCGCAATGTGTTATCCATATTTCCGTTGCTCTATGCATAGCATTTATGGGTTCTCTTAAAATACCCGCGGGAAAAATAAGTCCATTACCCCACGGATTTAAGGCACTTATCAATAATATATTTTCGTTGCGCCCTAACATTAAGTATTGATAAGCATCGTCAAGTATGACAATATCAAATCCCCGTCGTTCTGCCCATTTCACGGCTCTTATACGGTTTGGGTCTTTAATTACATGAATACCGTGCAAACGATATAATATCAACGAAAGTTCATCCCCTAACACTCTATAAGCTTTATTCCAAGACAATATAGTTTCTTTTTGTGGTATATCATCTTTTTCGGATTTATATTTTCGGATACAAACTTTTCCTTCCTGAAAAATACCTTCAACAATACCTTGAAATTTTTCGGCTTTGTATCCGCGGCTAATTACACAAACCTTTTTCTTGTTATCTTCCTGTTCCTTTTCCGCCCGTTCTATAACTGCAGGTGTTTTTCCAACCCCTCCAACTGTGATACCCCCAAAACTTACTGTATATATCGTAGGTGTATATACTGTTCTCTTTGAACGAACCCATATTCCCCACCTCTGGAAATAACTTAAACCTTTTAACAAAGGTTGTAAAATCGGTGGCGGTCCTTGCTCCCTGTAAAGATATGTTTCAAAAATTGGCTTTTTCATAATAACATCATTACAAAAAAGTCCGGGAAGTTTCACTTCCCGGACATAATTATCAACACGCAGGTATTTAAATTAATAATTGGTTCTTCCCTGCGTCCCAACTTTTGACTTAATCTGCTTACTTGTAGGTTCTTTAGGTCTTAATTCACGACATGCTTTCCCAGCAAGCCACATTTCACTATTTGCCATTTCTGCGAGTTCTTTTTGCAATTCCTGTTTATAATTAGGATTGCCCAGCGATTTTAATACGCGTTTCGTTTCCGCCCCTTCCTTCACGCGTTTATATAACTCACGGAACACAGGAAGTGTTGCTTTCTTAAATTTAGGTTTCCAATCCAAAGCACCGCGTTGTGCTGTAGCAGAACAATTCTGATACATCCAATCCATTCCGTTCTCATCAACGAGACGAATTAAACTCTGGGTAAGTTCTTCTACTGTTTCATTGAAAGCCTCACTGGGAGTATGTCCATTCTCACGCAACACCTGATATTGGGCTTCCATAATACCTGCAAGGGCTCCCATTAAAACACCTCTTTCTCCTGTCAAATCACTGTATACTTCATTTTCGAATGTTGTCGGGAATAAGAAACCCGAACCAATGCCAATACCCAGTGCTAAACAGCGTTCCAATGCCCTACCGGTATAATCTTGGGCAACAGCATAACTGGAATTAATACCGGCACCACTTAAGAAATTTCTACGGACAGAGGTACCTGAACCTTTCGGAGCGACCATAATAACATCTACATAATCAGGTGGAATTACTTTTGTTAAATTCTTATATACAATAGAAAAACCATGAGAGAAATACAATGCGTCTCCAGGTTTTAAATGTTTCTTTACATTAGGCCAGATGGCTTTTTGTGCTGCATCGGAAACTAACAATTGAATAATTGTTCCTTTTTCACAAGCTTCTTCTATATCAAATAAAGTTTTACCGGGCTTCCAGCCATCTTTTACTGCACGGTCCCAATCGGATTTAAAATTTGGATCCTGACCTATAATTACATTGAAACCGTTATCACGCAAATTCAAACTCTGCGCCGGTCCTTGGACACCATACCCGATAACAGCAATTACTTCATTCTTTAATACTTTCCTTGCCTTTGCCATAGGAAATTCTTTTCGTGTTATCACTTCTTCTTTTGTCCCACCAAAATCAATAAGCATTGAAATACTCCTTCTTTTAAGGTTAATGTTTATTTAGAAATTGCATTTTAAATTGCATAAACACCCAACATTATAATATTTTATCGCTTAAACATATTAAATTACAAAAGCAAACATTTATGTATAACTTATCTGATTTAAAAAATTTATCCGTAGCCATTGACATCACCCCATTACGAGGGGAAAAGACAGGTATCGGTAATTATGTTCATTATACACTTAAATATTTATTATCAGAATACAATGACTTGCAAATAAATGGGTTTTCTTTTGGTCTTCACCAATTTCAAAAAGATTCTCACGAAATAGTAAAAAAATTACACAGAAATAGACATATTCCCATCCCTACAAGAGTATTATATAAATGGTGGAAACACTTTAATTATCCACGAATAGACTACTTTTTGAAAGATATTTCCATTCTTCATTTTACAAACTATTATCTTCCACCAATCCAAAATAAAAACACAGTCTTATCCATTTATGATTTATCGTTTTTAACCAATCCTCAATGGGTCAGTCCTCAAATCATAAACTTATTCAAACCCTTTATTTTAAGTTCTGCTCAAAGAGCTACTCATATTATTACTTGTTCAAAAAGAAGTAAAAAGGATATAGAGGCGTTATTAGGTATTTCATCTCAAAAAATATCTGTCGCATATCCTGGTTTTGACGACACTATTTTTCTCCCAATAGATAAAGAAAAAGCCCAAAATTATTTAGAAAAACACTACCATATATCACCTCCTTTCATTCTCTTTGTTGGCACTATTGAAGAAAGAAAAAATATAACAGGGTTACTTAATATCTATGAAAAGATACATCGTCAGATTCCTCATAAACTTGTTCTAATAGGGAAAAAAGGATTTTATGCAGATAAAATTCTATTAAAAATTCAAAAGTTAGAATGTTCTGATAAAATTGTTTATTTAAATTACATACAAGACCATACTGAGTTAAAATGGTTTTACAACTCTGCGGATTTATTTGTATTCCCCAGTTTTGATGAAGGTTTTGGAATTCCACCTCTCGAAGCCATGGCTTGTGGTTGCCCAACAATCGTTTCTAATCAAGGGGCTTTGCCTGAAGTTGTTGGAACCAGAGGTATTACAATAAACCCTCAGGATATAGATAGTTTTGCAGAAATAATACTCAATATTTTATCTGACAAAAAAATGCTAAATGATATGGTATCAAACAGTATTTTGCAGGCTAAAAATTTTAGTTGGATAAAAACGGCTGAATCTCATTTTAAAGTTTATAAAGAATTAGGATAAATATGACACGCATTTTATTAAACGGTTTTCAGATAGGCAATTTAAGCGGAACAGGAAGATATACCGAAGAACTAATAAAGGCTCTCATCAATATTCCTGAAGAACTACAAATATTACTTCCTTCCTCAAGACCTTTATCTGTATCATCTGACAAATTATCTATTCTACCTCTACCCAATAATAGATATATCACAAGATTTATTCAATTCTTCCTTTTAAAAAAGTATTTCAAAGAATTTCAACCCGATATTGTTCATTATCCCGCAACTTATGGATACAAATTAGGGAATGTCCCTCATATTACAACGGTTCATGACCTCGCTTTTTTAGAAAATCCACACTGGTTTCCAATCCATTATCAATGGTTCTATAAAAAAAGAGTTGAGGAAACAATAAAATTCTCTCATCGGATTATTACCGATTCCTTTTTTTCTGCAAAAGAAATACAAAAGCATTACAGCATTAATAAAGATAAGATTGATGTAATATACCTTGGGATAAATGATTTCTTTAAACCCCAGACAAAAGAACAAATAGAAACGATTAAGAATAAATATAATCTTCCTCAAAAATATATCTTATATGCTGGCACATTAGAACCCCGAAAAAATATTCCATCTCTGATTGAAGCATGGTCAAACATTGCAAATAAAATTGATAATGACCTCGTTATTATCGGACGAACAGGCTGGAAAACAGATACTATTGAACAATCCATAAATAAATCAAAGTATAAAGAACGAATTCATAGATTGGGGTATATCTCAGACGAAGATTTATCCGTTATTATAAGTGGAGCAGATATTTTTATCTATCTAAGTTTTTACGAAGGTTTTGGCTTACCACCTCTTGAAGCAATGAGTTGCGGGACGCCCGTAATTGCTTCTAATTGTGGTAGTCTTCATGAGATACTTGGTGATAAAGCTGTGTTGGTTGACCCTTATAATATTCAGCATATTGCTGAAGCAATCTACTACCTATGTGAAGACAGTACCAAAAGACAGGAATTAAGTCAAAACGGTATCGTCTACACTAACAATTTTACATGGCAAAAGACCGCTCAAAAAACGCTTGAGATATATAAAAAGTGTTTAGACCCATATTGATGGAGGTCGGAAATGGAAAACCTTGCAAAATACTTTTTTACCTTTGGGCTTATATTCCTATTCATCGGAGGAATAATCTGGTTCTCTAATTTCCTGCCCTTCAAATTAGGAAAACTTCCCGGAGATATAAATCTTGAATAGGAGAAAGGAAAATTTTATTTTCCAGTAACCACTTCTATCATTTTGAGTTTAATACTTACTGTCATTATCAATCTTATCATATTTGCTTTAAGTTTATTCCATCGCTGAACATTTTTCTCCACATTTTTGTTTTAACAAATCCAGAGAAAACTGACCTAAGTCAGGAAGAACAAAATCTGCAAGTGAAATATCTTGCTTGGGACGGTCGGGTCGTGCCAGAGCCACACAAAACATACCTGCTGATTTTGCGGCATTAACCCCTACCGTAGAATCTTCAAAAACAACACATTGTTCTGGTTTTACCTTCAATATCTCACTTGCTTTTATATATCCTGCAGGATGAGGTTTGCCAGGATAATAATCCTCCTTCCCTAAAAATAAAGATATGTTTTTTTCTATACCTAACCTGTGAATGGCTTCTATAACATCTTTACGATAAGAACCTGAAACAATGGCACATATATAATTTGTTGAAAGTTCTTTTAACAGTTTTATGGATGAAGGTATTGCCAAAGGCATTCTTTCCGCATGTTTATTAAAATAGGGATATACTTTTTCTATAAAATTAGGCATTTCACTCTTTAACTCGGGATACTTTTTTTCCAACTCCTCGTAAATATACTCCCATGAATTGCCATAAACAAGGTCAACGGCATAGTCATAACTCACATCAAATCCTTTATCTAAAAGATATTCATGAACAGCATATACCCAAATAATTTCAGAATCCATCAAAGTTCCATCTAAATCGAAAATAAACGCTTTAACTTCCATACTTCACCTTTCCTGATTTTATACAGCAGTATTTTAATATATTTCATAAGGGTCTACATCAATTCGTAGTAAGAGTTTACTACTTGTTTTTTGAGTGTGGAAATAGTTGTTAATATCTCTTGCTATGGCGTTAATAGTTTTCGTGGCTTTTCCCAATAAGGCAAATTGCCAACGAAATCTTCCCTGAACCTTGCGTATGATAGCAGGAGCAGGACCTAATATATTACAGTTATTCTGTTCTAAATTAAGATTCTTTTTGGAATATTGAACAAGATTATACACTATATCCTTTACTTCTTTTTCATCTTCTGATTCCAATCCGAATTGAATCATACGATTATATGGCGGATAACCTACAATTTTACGATTCCTCAATTCATACTCTGCAAATAACTCATAATTATGACTTTGGATAGATTTGATTACATAATGGGCAGGCATAAATGTTTGTATAACCACTTCTCCCCCTCTTTCTCTCCTGCCAGAACGACCCGCCACTTGCATAAGTAATTGAAAGACAAATTCAGTAGAACGGAAATTAGGGATGGACAAACCTATATCCGCATTCAAAACTCCAACCAGTGTAACATTAGGGTAGTCGTGTCCTTTAGCAATCATCTGAGTTCCAATAAGAATATCTATTTTATGCTCGGCAAATTTTTTTAAAATAGAATACCCCCTGCTTTTCGACATAGTAACATCCGTATCCATTCTCGCAATGGATGCCGAAGGAAAATGCTGTATTAACAAATCCTCTATTCTCTGTGTTCCTGTGCCTATCAGAACCAAAGGGGTTGTACCACATTCCCCACATTGCACCGGTCTGGGTTGCTTATAATTGCAATAATGGCAACGCACTGTTCCATCGTATCTGTGATAATTCAAACTTGTATTGCAATTGGGACATGACACTATCCAACCACAGGATGGACACATAGATATAGGCGAAAAACCACGGCGGTTAATTAATAAAATAGTTTGTTCTCTTCTACTAAGTCGTTCATTTATCTTTTCCCGTAATGCCATTGAAAGCACAGGTTCTCCAGAGGATTTATCCGTTTCTTTTCTCAAATCAACAATATGAATAGAAGGTAATGAGCCAGAAGCAACTCTCTGTGTCAATCGTAGTAAATGATATTTAGATGATGAAGCATGCACAAAAGACTCTAAGGATGGCGTTGCTGACCCCAAGACACATACAGCAGAGTTTATCTGGGCACGCATAACTGCGACATCTCGTGCATGGTATCGAGGAGTTTCTCCCTGCTTATAGGTATGTTCATGTTCCTCATCTACAATAACAAGCCCTAAGCGCTGTAAAGGAGCAAAAATTGCAGAACGGACACCTACAACCACATTTACTTTTCCTTCTTTTATTCTTCGCCACTCATCAAATCTTTCACCCTCACTTAAACCACTATGCAAAACAGCAACTTGTTCCTTAAATCGTGAATATAATCTGGCAATAGTTTGGGGAGTAAGAGAAATTTCCGGCACTAAAAGTAAGGATTGCAGTCCACATTCCAATGCCTTTTGAATAGTCTGTAAATATACTTCTGTTTTACCAGAACCTGTTACACCAAAAAGCAAAAAAGTCTTAAATTGCCGTTTTTGAATTGCATCAGATATAGATTTTACACATAACTGTTGCTCTTCATTTAAAATTATTGTTTGTTGGTTCTCAAAGGATTCCGTATATTGATATACTCTGGGAGTTCTTAGGACATTTTTGGGTATTAATTCTACCAACCCTTTCCGTTTGAGTGATGAAACAATATTCCTACTAACCCCTTGTTTCTGAATTAACTCTGAAAGTGGATATTCTTTCCCTTCGTGTAATAAAAAAAGGTAAGTCTTTACCTGTTGAGGTGCTTTTTTTTGCCAGATTAAAATATCTTCCTGCGTAATCGTTTTATCTTTTCTCAATCGCACCCCTATTTCTTTTTTTACTTTTTCCTGAATGCTTATTGGTTCAACAATAATTCTTATTAGCCCATCTTTTAGTAAAAGAGGAATCTCATTTTCTACCTCTTCATTTCTAATTTTTCTCTTTAATTCTTTTAAGTCCAGAGGTCTATCTTTGAGAACTTCAAAAATTTGATATGG
>Ga0116168_1001609_pt1 | contig 16408 bp, 11 predicted proteins | sample AD_UKC129_MetaG_FD_89795 | JGI IMG/M metagenome (GOLD analysis project Ga0116168, IMG submission 89795) | Active sludge microbial communities of municipal wastewater-treating anaerobic digesters from Canada - AD_UKC129_MetaG | ecosystem: Engineered > Bioreactor > Anaerobic > Digestate | place...
GAACTTCTGTAAGCTCACTTTGAGGACTGAGGTGTTCCCAGGGAGTGCCTCAGTCTTTCCTTACCCTTTGACCGAGTATCCGGCAGTTAGATGACTTTTTGGTCTGGCAACTACCAGACAAAATAGCCCAGCACAAACATCCGTCATTCCTGATGTTTTCCCCTCACCCCCGGGGAGTGTGAGCGAGGGTGAGGGTGGACAATAAAGGGGCACGCCTCCACTGAGGGGTGCTTTTCCCTCAGTTAGTTTTTGTCTTCAGTCTTTTTCACTTTCTTTTTTCTTTTGGGGGTTTATAAGGGGGGGAACCCCCTATAGCCCTTATCTTTCTTCCTGCCTTGCAAAAATGAGTGCTCCCAGAAAGAAAGCTCCCCCGGTGTAGCTTCCCAGAACTAACAAAGAAGTAGCAACTCCCCACCAGTCTATCTGGGGGAGAAAAAAGGCATTAAAAGAAGAGAAGTGATGAGTAAGAAGATAAAGCTGGATGCTTTCTCCTCCTCCCAGGCGTTCCACTATCCAGGAAAAAGCTCCCACCCCTAAAGCCCAAAGAGGCCCTCCCCAGGGACGATAGAAAAGAGAAGAGAAAAGATAAGACAAAGCAGAAAAAGAACTAATGTAGAGCACAACCATCGCTCCTCCTCCCAAAAGGCGAAGAGATACCCCTCCTCCCCACATAATTTTATCCAGTAACGCCATCCCCAGAAGAGGAGTGAAAACCATGAGTAGATTATAAAAAAGAGAAAACCCTACTTTCCCCCAGTACCACTCCCACCGCGAGAGGGGGCGAAGAAGAGCAGTGGAGAGAGTTCCTTCCATTCTCTCTTCGGCAATATTTTCTGTTCCTCCCCAGATTCCTCCCACCGGACCAAAAAGGGCCATGGGATATAAAAGAGAAAGGGAAAGAGTAATCTTCCCCAGATAAAACGAGAGCGGGTCTCGCCAGGCTTGAGCTACTACTAAACCTGCCAGGGCCCAGGAAATTAAAATTCCTCCGTAGAAACGGGGATTATGAGTTGCTTTTTTAATCTCTGCTCTGGTAACTTTCATTTTTCCTCTATTATCTCCCAATAGATTTCTCCTAAGGAGAGGCCGGGAGTTAAATAATCATTCCACTTTATTTTGCCCTGGTGTAAAATAGCTACTCTTTGAGCTACTTTTTCTAACTCTAAGGCGAGGGGCGAAGAAAGAAGAAAGGTCACCCCCTGCTCGGTGTTCAAATTCACAATGAGCTCCTGAACTTTTTTCACCCCCCGGGGGTCAAGCCCCACCCATGGTTCATCCCAGACTAAAATCCGGGGAAGAGGAAAAAGAGAGTGTAGAAGAGAAAGCTTTTTCTTCTCTCCTTGAGAATAGCTACTCACTTTCTTGTACAGCAGAGATGGCTCAAAGTCCAGAAGAGAGGCAAAAAACTCTATTTCCGCAACTTCAGGGTAATAAGAAGATAGAGAGGCAAAAAAAGTGATATTTTCTATCCCGGTCAAATTCCCGTAAAAGGAGGTATTATCTAAACACCCTCCTATCATGGTTTTGGCCCGGGGAGGGAGAGGAGGACAGCGGTAACCCCCCACATAAAAATACCCTGTAGAAGGCGCAATCAAGCCCAAAAGAAGACGTATCACAGTACTCTTTCCCACTCCATTTCCTCCCAGAAGCCCGAATATTTCCCCTTCTCTCACCTCCAAAGACACTCCCTCGAGAATCGCTTTTCCTTTTACTTTCTTTCCCACATCTTTTAGCGCAAGAAGGACATCGCTTTTCATAAATTTTTTCACCAAAAATCTTCTTCCCTTTCTCCCGTCCATATAAAAAGAGCCTCGCTAAAACCCCGGTCCTCGATGGTGAAGAAAAAAGAAGGAAGGTTTTCTTCCCCTATTTTTTCTTTAACAGCCCCAAAGGCTTTTTCGCATCTGTGGTAAAACTCGCTTACTTCTCCCCCAGGGTGTACGCCTGGCGCCGGGAAAAAGAAAGACGCGAGACCCTCTTCAAACCAGAAAGGAACTTGCCAGTCGTAGCTTTCTATAAAAATATGGAAAAATTCATGAGCCAGGGTGGAAGAAAGAATTCCTCGCTGAAGAAGGGAGAGGGGGGAGCGAAGATAAATAGTGTCTCTTCGGGAAAATGCTGCCATCCAGGAGGGCAGCATTTTAGAGGTTTCCGGAGATAAAACTACCACACGAAAAGAAGAGGAAGGAAGGTAACCGGTCAATTTTTGAAAGCAAAGACAGGCCTCCTCTCCGGCTTCTTCTACGATGGGAGGTAAAAAAGGGAAGCTCTCCCCGCCTTCTATCACGAAGGTAGGAAGAGCCCCTCCTTCTCGGGATAAAAATAATAGAATCATCACCCCCAGGAAAAAACACCGGAGGGAAAGGTTATTCCACCACCAGGTTCTTTTCTTCTCCATAATCTCTAACTTCAGGAAAATACATAAGATAAAGAAGAGGCGCCTTTACATAAAAGTCTCCCCGGTCTCGGATTCTCAAGTAATAACGAATCACATTTTCCCCGGGATGGAGATTATACACAAAAAGAGTGGGTTGCCCCTCAAAAATAGTCTTTGTAACCAAAGGATAATGCACCCCTTTTTCCTCCGGAAGAGAAAAGGTATAATCTCTCCTGATTAGCTCTCCAGCAGCAGGCATTCCATCCTCTATTATCAGGTACTCCAAGTAATCGGGGCTCTGAATTTCTATCTCACAAACTACCTCCTCCTGAGGATGGAAGACATCCACTTGCTGAGGAGCGAAGAAAACTTTTTCTCCTTTGGTAGGTATCAAAAGATAATAATTCTTCTTCACCGAAAACAATGAAGATGAAGGAGCCTCTTTCTTCCAGCTTTTTACCCTGAGCTCAGCCAGGAACAGATTTTCTCCTTCTATCTCCAGGTGGTTGGAGCCTTCCTTCAAAAACTGTCGGGGAATAACTATTTTCTCTTCTCCCTCTCCCTCTTTAATTAATGCTCCATTGCAAAGCACCCGGAAAACGGGAACGCCACCTTCTTCTTGTAAGAAGTGAGAGCTAACCAGAAAAAAGTAAGCCCGATGAAGAGTGGTAAATAAAGCTCCTCCTTTTTTGTTCCGCCACAACCACAGGTAGGCTTTCTCACCCAGGGGATTTTTTCTCTCTCCTAAAAACAAGGCAGAAAAAGCCGTAGCTGGAAAACGATCATCTTTCCAGGGTTTCTGGAGATCAACTGTTCCCCAAAATACAGTATCGCCCAGAGCTCGAGCTCTTTTTTCTAACTCCTTTTCCACTTTTTCTTTATCTTCGCCTCGGGCGACCAGTCCCCACAGAGCCAAAGCTTTATCATCCAGCTCTCCCAGAGAGGGAAGAGAAGGGGGAACAAAGTCTTTCCTCTCCAGGGAAAGAACATACCAGGACAGAGCCTTTTCAAACTCCCCGGGGGGTGAAAAATCAGAATCCGGGGGTGGGGGATTTTCACTTTCTGTTATCTTCCACTCTAAAAAGCTCAATCCTCGCTCTATTACTTCTTTGCTAACCAAAAACCCTCTCTCCTTTACTTTATGCAAAGCCAGAAGAGCATAGGCGGTGTGGAATAAATCTCCCTCATTTCCCCAAAAGCCCCATCCTCCGTCATAGTTCTGCAGGTTATAGAGGGTATAAAGGTCTTCTCTTGCCGCCTCTGTAACCTCAAGAGTTTTATCTCCTTTCTCTTCTCGAGGTAAGGAAGAAAAGGTAATTAATCGGCTGGCCACCTGCTCGCTGCATCGGTAGGGATAGGAAAGCATATATTCTATCTCTTCGGCAAGCACACTCCGCGGATCGGGAAACAAAGTAAGCTCCACAGATGTAGAGGAAGAAGAATCATAGGAAAACTCAAAAGAGGTCCTATTTTCCTCTACAGTGGAAGAGAAAATCTCTTCTACTCTTACTCCTTGTTCTTTTACCTCGAGCGGTAACTCTATAGCATCGCTTGCCTTCTCTCCTCGAGCAAAAAGCCGCAAATAAGCTCTACCCGGATATTGAGCTTTAACCTCCAGAGGAAACACCGCCTCTTCCGGGGCAGATACTTTCCGGGGTCCTGTTTCCCACTGAAGAGAAATTTCTGGAGAACTCTCTCCTTCTATCACCACTTCCTGCGGTGCTACTTCATTCCACAGAGTAACTTTGCTTTTTAGAGTATCTCCTTCTACTAAAAAGGAAGGAAGTTCTACTCCCAGGGCAAAAGGCTGATAAGTGGTAAAATATTCTTCGGTCTCTCCAAAAAGCTCTCCCCGATGGGCTTTTACTTCTACCCGCCAGCGAGTTAGAGAATGAGGAGCAACAAAGTCCACTTCCACCTTACCTTGTTCATCAGTCGATAAAGCGGGCTCCCAATAGAGAGTGTCGGGGAAATATTTCCGCAACAATACTTCTCCCCCTTCTCCTCCCAATCCTTTAAACTGGGCTTTCATATCCTGAAAAGGTATGCCCCTCCCATAAAAAGAAGAATAGATAGAGTAAGAGCCATAAACTAAGTTATAAAATCGAGAATAGAAGTAATCGTATATGTTTTCCCTCCACCACCAGCTCAAATCAAAAATAGCCTGGTCTACTATAGCCAGTGACAGTTCACACTCTACCGGCTTTCCTTGAGCATCGCTCACCTGAATAGAAATTTTACCTTTCTCTTCCGGTTGATACCTCTGCCGGTCGGGAGTTATCTTTATCTGCAATTCTTTCTCCCTTTCTAGAGGTATAGGTAATACCTGAGAATATAGCTTCCCCTCACTGAACCCTGAAAGACAGACATAAGCCCCCATTGCATGGGAAGGTAAAATTGGAATAACGATTTCCTGTGGTGCAGATATCTGTTGTACTTCCGCCTTCTGGAGATGGGAACCTTCTATGGAGAAGAGAAAAGTAAAAGTCCCTTCCCCAGGGGGGATAACTAAAAGCCGGGCCTGATCGGCCACTCGATAGCTCTCCTTATCCCAGCGGACCTCCAGCTCGCGGGAAGGATAATGTAAATCTTCCCAGGACACCCAAAAGTGAGAAGAGGCCATTATTTTATTACCTGACTTATCTTGAGTATAAACCTGCAGGCGATAGTAGCCAGCTCGGTCTAAAGTTATTTGTATCTCTCCTGTGCCCTGGGGAAGAGAGACATCTAAAAATTGAGAGAGACTTTCTCTCCACCTCTCCGTTTCTTTTTCCCACTCCAATCGATACACTTCTCCATATACTTTCCCTACCGCTACTTTTTTTTCTTCGGCATCCCGGGCCTCTATCTCATAAGGCATAGCCTCTCCCACTTTTACAAAGTAAACTTTGGGTCGTAAGGAAAGATAGAATTCTCCCATCAACACCTGAACTTCTTCTCTTTTCTCCACTGCCCGATAAGCAGGGTCAAACACTACACAGCGCACCTGGTAGCGAAAAGCCCCCTCCCCTTCTGGAAGAAAGCGTATCTCTCCTTCTCCATTTTCATCTAACTGTCCCGTCCCCTCTTTCCATACTTCTTCTTCTCGCTCTTCTTCCCAATAACCAACAGGATAGCGGAATATCTGATAGCGAAATTCACCGCCACTTAAAGGGCGCTCTGAGTAATATTTTCCCCTCACTAAAAAACAAACTTCCTCTCCTCGAGCATAAACTGGTTTTTCTGGCTCCAACTGGACAGTGAAGGCCGGCTTTTCATAATTCTCAATGGAAATCAACTGATAAAACTCTCTATCTCGCCATCGCAACCGGATTAAGAAATCCCCTTCTTCAATTTTTTGAGGCAGGGAAAAGGAAAAATTCACGCTTCCCTCAGAAGTAGAAAAAAGGGTTTCTTTTCCATACTCACTATCTCGATAATCCACCAAGGCTACTTCTACTTTTTCTCCCGGAGGAGGAACGACATATTTATCAGTGCCTGCTTCTCGCAAAATAGCTTTCCCTAAAACAGTTTGCCCGGGCTTATACAGAGGACGCTCGGAGTAAATAAAAGCTTTTAGCTTTCCATCTTCCCAGTAATAAGGGTAGAAATTCAAGAAGGCAAATTCGCCGTATTTCTCCACCAGAATAACTGCTTCTTCTCCCTCTTTCCATTCTCTCGCCCAGGAATACAATCCCTGACCATCGGTAAACCCTTCCTCCTTTTCCCTGCCCTGCCAGATTTTAACCTGTGCTCCTTCTTCCGGTACACCAGTTTTTAAGTCCTGCACTAAGACCACCCCTTTTTCTCTATCCTGGCGGGAAAAGCAAGAGAGATGAGTTACACTGAACAGGACCCGTGCTTCCCTTCCCCCTCCCTGAGCAGTGAATAAGTACATCCCGGGAGGCAGGGGATTAATTTCCACCTCTCTCCAGAAAAAAGGAGAATCCTTTTCCTGAGGTAGATCTACCCAGAAAGTTTTTAGCTCATCAGTCCCCCGGCGAAAATCAGAAGGAGTAATAGTAATAGGGCGGCGAGGTAAGGGTCCGTGAATATCAAATAGATCGCGTAAAAACTCTTTCACCGGGGCAGGAAGCACCCGGGAAGCGAGCCTTCGCACCGCCTGAAAGAAAGAATATTTGGTATTCTGCCACTTTTCTTCTTCCTCCAGAGGGCGGCGAGGTTGCCAGCTATCTACCTGAAAAAAAGATTTCTTTTCTGCACTCTGGATATATTCCTCCGGATCATTGATTTGGTGAAGGGAACACTGCGCTCCTTTAACTCCCCGGCCACTGATATTTATTTTTATCATCTCCCCGGGGTAGTTATGAGCCGGAACGCTAACATAAATCTCCTCTTGAGCCAAAGCTACTCCTCCTGAAAGGAGCAGCAGCACCACCACCATCCACCACAAAAGAAAATTATTCTTTTTCATCTTTTTCCCCTCTAATCTAAGATTTTCCACCGGAAAAACCCTAAAAAGTTAGGATTATCCTCAGTGGGATGCCAATTTTTATCTGGATGTCTGCGCAAAGAGGTAATAGTGGTCTCCCTCACCCCTTCTTCTTCTCCTATAGGGCCGGTGTGGTAAATTACCCTCCCTTTCCCTTCATAAATCATAACATGGTAGGGATAGGAAAAAGAGGCGGGCTGACAGAAAAAAAGCAGGTCTCCCGCTTTAGCCTTCCCTTCTTCTTTTCCCAGGAGCACCATGTTATAGGCCAGAAGATAAAAAGAAGAAGCAAAGACCGAAAAATCTTCTTCTATTTTCTCCAGGTTAAAACTTCCCGGTTTAATCCGGAAAATGTTAACTCCCAGCAAGGGAACTCGAGGATAACTATAAGGAATGATATCTCCTCTTTTGAGGCTTTCTCGATAGGCATAACGAACCAATCCTCCGCAGTCTCTCTCCCTAAATTGGGGATGAGAAGAAGCAATTTGCGAGCGAGCTACCTCAACAAAAAACTCTCGAAAGGCATTTCGCTCACTTTCGGTACTCAACTCCACCATATCGGGAAAACCGTCTCTATCTCTATCTTCCCCAGCAGGGAACACCTCCACTTCCATTTCTTGCCATACGGGAAATACTCCCACTAACACCGAGGTTTTTCCCTCCAGACGCCGGGGCTGAAAGATAACTTTCCTTCCTTCTTGATGGGCAATAATTAATTCTTCATCTTCTACTACTACTGTGGCTCTCTGAAACCAGGAAGGGAAGCCCCACCAGGTAAGAGGCTCTATTTCCTCCACTTTTTCCTCTCCTCCTGCCTGGAGAGGGAGGTAAGAAGAGCAGTTGAGTCTAACAGGAAAAATAAAAGTTAAAACCACCAGGCCGGAAATGATAAAAAGCAATAATTTTTTCGTATTTCATCCCCTCTATTCTAAAATCGCTTCCCAAGGAGAAAAAAACTCCATCCAGGAAACTCTCCGATAGTCCTCCCCTTCTTGAGGAAGCACAAGAGGAGTATCCTTTTCCCCCGCGTGATATACTCGTAAAACTAACTCCTCCCCCTCTTCTTTGGCTACAATGAGCCCGTTAATTTTTACCATCTCTTTCCAGAAAGGGAGGGAAAATTGGTCTTCTTCCAGGATTTCTACCAAATCTCCCACCATTTCTCCTACCGAGGGATGAATTCTCTCCTTGAAGTACCATCCTGTCGCTTCATTATTAACGCACAATAGAAAGCAATCTCCAAAAGGAAGAAGAGATACAGGCTCGGGAAGGATAAAAAAAGAAAGGTTTCTGGCAAAGAGCCATTCTTCCTTCACCCCTAAAATACTGGATAAGGCAAAGAGAAAAGAAAGAGCAATGCCATTTTTATCTTCTAAAGTAGAAAAGGTAAGGTTTAAGTCATCTATCAAGGAAAGTTCAGGTTTAGCAAGATCTACTCCTACCCGGAGGATGTTTTTGTCTCCTTCCTGTAAAAAGAGGGCCATTTTTTCTCCCTCCTTTTCCCAAGAAAAGCGATAAAGCTCTCCCTGCCACTTTCCTTCTCCTTCTATCACCCAGTGGGCCCAGGAGAAAGAACTAAAAAGCACCAGGGATAATCCAAGAATAGTAAAAATAATGATCAGTTTCTTCACCAATTTCCCTCCTCCCTTGTTGATAACAATTTTACTCCTTTATCTGCTTCTCAACATCTCTATCACCAAAAATATACCCAGTACAGCAGCTATCCCAAAACCTATAATCCCCACAATACCCAGAGCCCCAGGCTGGGGAGAGCTAATGTAAATCAGAGAAGAACCAATGAGTAAAGAACCTAAAATGACCGAGAGAGAAAGGCGACTGCTCACTCGGTCTAAACGACGGTTTAAACTCTTTAAGTCTTCACTCTCCATCTGGAAGCGGACTTTTCCTCGGGATAGCTCCTCTAATAACTCCCGGGTTTTATCAGGAAAATCAGCCACCAATTGCCGCCAATCAAAAAGATAATCACCAACCTTCTCCGACAATTTTTCCCATCGCAGGCGCTGAGCAAACACCTGCTCTAAACTTTTCTCTAAATAAGGAACCACGGCAAAATGAGGATCGAGCATCATTCCTGTCCCTTCTACCACCATAAGAGCCCTCATCAGAGAGGAAAGATGAGGGGGAAAGCGCAAATTGTGTTTGCGCAGAAGATAAAAAAAGTCGTTAACCAGGCTGGAAATGTTCATTTCCTTCAAGTTTGCAGTTACATACCGCTCTAACATTTCGTGAAGATCCACCCGGAGAGCAAGAGGAGACCTGACCGGAGAGAGCAAGAACTCATCTTCTAAAATATCCACTACTCTTTCAGCATCTTTCCTCAAAACTGCCATCAACATCCTCACCATATTCTCTCTGGTTCTCTCATCCACTGTTCCCACTATTCCAAAGTCCAGAAAAACCAGCTCCCCGGTTCCTTCTCTAATCATTATATTGCCCGGGTGGGGGTCAGCATGGAAAAAACCATCTTCAAAAATCATTTTGAGAACCGCCTCTGCTCCTCGACGAGCCAAAAGCGGACCATCTACCTCGAGCTCCCCTTGTTCTGCCATTTGAGAAAGACTAAAACCCTCAATCAGCTCCATAGTTAAAACTCGAGTGGTGGTATATTCATCAAAAACCCGGGGGACATAGACTCCTTCGAAATCAGAAAAATTTTCTCGGAACCGGCGAGCATTCACCGCTTCGTACAAAAAATCTATTTCTCTCATCAAGCTCTTCTGAAACTCGGTTACCATTTCTGAAAAAGTAAGGGGAGCAAAAGAAGTTGTCCGGTCAGCCAAACTGGCTAAATAAAAGAGAATTTCCAGGTCAGAAATAACTGTTTCTTCCACTCCTGGCTTTTGAACCTTCACCGCCACTTTATTTCCATCTTTCAAAATTGCTCGATGCACCTGAGCTATGGAAGCAGAGGCAAGAGGTGCGGGGTCAAATTCCTCAAAAATTTCCTCCAGAGGTTTTTTCAGTTCCCCCTCCACCACTTCCTTAATTTCGAGAAAACTCACCGGAGAAGTCTGCTCTTGCAATTTTCTCAGTTCCTGGCAATATTCTTCGGGCAAAAGATCCAGGCGAGTACTTAAAATCTGCCCCAATTTTATAAAAGTAGTCCCCAGCTCCTCAAAAGCCAGACGCAGGTTTTCTTCCGGAGGACGCTTGGTAGTCTCTTTGCGGAAAAAGGGAATGGTTAGCTGCTCAGGAAAGTGAGCGCGGCGAAAGAGATATAAAAAACCATATTTGCGAAAAACCTTGATAATTTCCCGCACCCGACGAAAATTTCTGGAATAGCGACGACCAAAAGGAATCATCTATTACCTCACTGTAAAGCTCCAATAGCTATTTTACCAGATATGGGAAGCTGAATCTCGATGATATTTAAACCACGCTGATTGCTAAAAGTAAGCAACTCCGCTCCCTGCAAGTCTCTCCTCTGAGGAGAGGGAAAACGCACCCCCCAAGGATAGCTACAGAACTGCATTCAATTCTCTCTTTCAACTTGCGCAAACAGTATTGTATCGGGAATGGATACACCCTCAAGCAAAACACCGCTACCCCGGGGATGAGAGAATCTCACCCAATACTTTTTACCAAAAAAGCGATATAAAAGTTTTAGATTTAAAGTAACTTAGATAGCAATCACGCCTGGCCAGGTCTCCATTTATACAATTACCTGAACCGATTCCTCCAGCATAATTTATCTTGCAGTCTTAATAACTCTGCCACCCTTCTATTTCAGCTACCGGGACAGAGACCCGGTTTATGATTTTTTGGTGGATTTAACTTTCTTAATCCACTCGGCATACTCAGCCACCGCTTCTTCCATTCGGTAACGAGGAGAAAAGCCCAGTTCCTTTTTAGCTAAGGAAATATCCAGAGTTTCTCCTCGAGGGAACAGCTTCCCAGGACCCAATACTACTTCTCGGGGCTCATCACTATACTTTTGAGCTAATTTGGCTAAATCAGGAAAACTGGTTACCTCATCGGTGGCAATATTAAATACTCGATGAGATGGATTTTCTTTTTCATAAGCCAACACCGTTCCCCAGGCAGTGTCTTTTACATAGGTAAAACCTAATCTCTGATCTTTGCCTTTCTCCAGATAAAGATTATCTAACCCTTCTATCGATCCAAGAAGAGTGCGGAAAACGGGGGTCATCTCAGAAGGAAGATGTCCAGGACCAAAGAAAAAATAAGGACGAACTACTCTGGCATCTATCCCATAGTGATTACCATACTGGAGAGTGAGGAACTCTGCTCCGGCTTTACTGGCCCCATAGAGGTCGGAAGGGTTAGGATGATGGGTGAGCTCTCCCGGGCAATCCTTAGTCTCTCCATAAACGGCTCCGGAGCTTACATAGAGAAACTTTGGCACCTTATAAAGTCGAGCAAGCTCCAGGAGGTTTAGAGTACCCACTACGTTCAAAATAGTACTAGGATAAGGATTATCCCAGTACTGAGGGGAAGCCATCACTGCTGGAGTGTGAATTATACCTTCTATTTTATTCTCCTGAGGCTGAAAAACCTGCACCAGGCTTGACCAATCCAGAACATCTCCCTTGTGGAAGGAAATCCGATCCTGATATTCTTCCAGATAATCAAAAGAACGAGGTTTCAAATCAAAGGAGATTATGTCTTTCCCCTTTTCAGCTAGATAGTAAGTTACCCAGGAACCTAAAAGACCATTGCCACCAGTTATAAGAATAGGCATATTATCACTTCCTCAGGTTTATTTCTATTTTTACTTTTCTTCTATGATATCAGAAAACATAAAAGAAGGGGGGCTCAAAAGATGAAAAAAATAAGAGGAGGAAAGTTTACTGGAAAAAGCTCTTAACCTTGCAGAGAAGGAAAGCAGGGAAGAATCCCGTTTTATCTCAGGGAATAAAGTTCCTCTCAAGATAGTAAATTACCTTTTTGTGGAAGAGGAGGCAGATAGTTTTGGGGTGGATAAGGAAAGACATCTGCCTTCTTTCTCCTGGTGAGCCCATCTATGGGTACGCTGAACCTCGAAATTATACCATCACAGATGAAAGCGGCACCTACCATATCTACTTTGCCCTGGACTTCAATCTCTACGATAAAGACGGTAAGTCACCGGGAGAAGTCGTTCGGCAATACAATAGAGGGAAACCCCCTTATAACTCCCAAAAGACAAAAAAACATAAAGATAAAAACATAAAAAAACAAATACAACCGAGGGGAAAGCATCCACCAGTATAAGGGGGAAAGAATTCCCCTTATCAACTCCTTCCTTTCCTGTCATCGCGAGCATGGCGTATTTTACCATGCGTGGCGATCTCGCTTTTCAAAAGTGTGAGATTACCACGGGAAGCGAGAAAACGACTCTCGCAATGACCGCCTGGGGTGGTATCACAAGGAGGGATAGCGACCCTTGGAGCTTACTCCTTTTTTCCCTCTCCCTCGACGGGAGAGGGCCAGGGTGAGGGTAGATCATAAGGGGGAGAAAAAGATTCCCCCTTATGATCCCCAAGAAACACAAAAAGTAAAAGAAAGAGAGCAAAAATAACCCGGAGAGAAAGACTTCCGTGTTCGTCACCCCGGCAATTTTTAAGCCGTTTTTAGCCTGTCCCTAAATGCATTTATCAGGGATCCAGAACTATAGGGGGAATCCCGCCACTGAAAAAATTCTCTCGATATACTGTAGGATTTGCGGTTGACTGTAAATTTGGAAGGTAAAGAGAGGTAACAGCAATAAAAGCTTAAAAAAGAGGGCCCAGGGGGTAGCCTTTAAATCAGGGTTTAGCTTTTAGCTTTGGGTGCTTCTCGGTTTGCCATATAAGCACACAAAGCTATGATTATCCCGATTATTATGTGTATCCAGAGTGAGGTGCCCCTCACTCCTGCAGCAATGGGACAAATTATGGTTATAATCCCGATTATCAGATTGATCCAGTTATATATCATTTCTCCCATCTCCTTTTCTCACAAATCTTGCCCCCTGCGCCCTCTCTAAAAAATTATACCTCGAAAGATTTCAATATCCAACTGGCCTGAATGAGGGAAACTAAACTATTCTTAGAGAATCAATGGGGGATGAAATAACCTTGAGGCCAGCTCTCCTAGCCCCCTTTTATACCCAGTTAGTAAGTTTTTTCAAGAGCTATGGCTCTGCCTCTTTTATCATTCTAATCCATTTTCCTCTTTGATCTTTTTCTTGAAACCCCTCATGAAGGTAGAACTCTCGAGCCTTTTGGTTCTTTTCTCCCACCCATAACTCTATTTTCTTTCTTCCTCGAGAAAGTGCAATTCGAATTGCCTCTTCTATCAACTTTTTCCCTATACCCTTTCCTTGAAAAGCAGGATCTACCACGAATTCGTGGATTTCGGCCAGGTATTCTTTCCCTTCTCTCCAGTTAGTATGCATCCCTAAAAACCCTACTGGCTCATTTTCTAAAAAAGCCACTAAAAAGCTCTCCGGATCTCCCTTCCACAGCCAGGAAAGATAAGCCACTATTCTCCAATGATTGTCTTCTCGGTATTCAGGGAGATTCTCATAAGCCCGCTGATAGACGGAAGCGAGATTGGGAACCAGCTCTTTAAATTGAGAATGACTCAGATGATTGCAAATGACCACTTCTGTCAATTGGTTAACCATTTTCAGGTTTAAATTACCTCTGGTTTTTATTATTTGTTAATGTAAACTTATTGTAAGATTTTTTAACCCAAATTGCACTCCAGACCCCAGAAAATTCTCTATTGAACTTTATGCTAAAGCACTATTTCCCCTACCCGGTTCTCTCGTCTATAGATTCTTAACTCATCATTTTTCTGATATATTAACTAGCTATAATTTCGGTCATTAATCGGTGCAGATTTACGGACGAACTAAGATGCCCTAAGTGGAGGTTTGAGGAGAAAGCAAATTTTTCAACGTTGGGGAGCTACTTCTTTTACTACGGCTTCCTCGGGCAAAAACTCCTTGAATTTTTTACTGGAGGTTTTAGCTTTACGAGTACTATGGTTAAGATAGCTACCACCAGTTACTAAAAGAGCTCCTTTTAGTTAACAGCGAAAATTATTAATAAAGATATGTCCTCTTCTTTTTCTCTTTTCTGCGGAGGGGGAAGCGAAAAGTCTCCACTAAAAAAATACCTCCAGTTGAGGAAATGTTATTGACTGCTCTTCCCATTTCAGCTACCAATTCTCCCATGGCTACTTTTTTCTCTCCCGCTTCTTTAACGAAAGTCAGACGATGAAGGGCATATAGCCCGATTAAGAAAGCAAATAAGAACAGGAAATCCCAGTGTTCGAAAGAAAGAGTTTGAAAAGAGCGCTCGCCGGCAGGGCTTATCCAGCGGATAAGCAGGGATAGCTCTCGCTGGGCAAAAAAGTCAGCTAACTTTCCCCCTAAAAGAGGAGCGACTCCTAATGATAGAGAGTTAACCAGGTTATAGGTGGCTAAATAAGGAGTGGCTTGACCCCGGGGGGCCAGCTTCATACCTATATTTCCAGCAGCTAAAAGAATGCCAGCAGTAGATACCCCCATCAAAACATGGATGATAAGAAGTAAAGGTAGAGTGAAAGCGTGTTTTTCTGGTAAAGTAGTGAAAGTCCACAAAAATAGAGAGGCTAAAAATATGGGACTGCTAACTAAAAGAACAGATTTATTGGAGAAGCGGTCAGCGATACTCCCCCACCACCGGAAGAATAAGATACTCATAACCTGACTTATGGTGGATAGGATGATAACGGTAGTCATACTGTATGCCAAGCGCTGCAAGAGATAAACGGTGAAAAAAGGGACAGCTAAGTTATAGGCAAAATACCAGGAACCGGAGAAGAAAAGTAGATTGCGGAAATTCTGGTCTTTAAATGGAGAAAGAAATAGCTGAGCAAAGCCCATCGTTTTTCCTTCTTCCTCCGGGCGAGGTTCGGGAGGAAGAGTTAAATAGTAGAAACTAAAAAAACCAGCTACTACTCCTCCTAAAAAGAGAAGAGAATAGCCAGTAAGAGGGTCAGGAAAGGAGCGTTTCCAGAAATCCAGATAAAAAGCTCCTGCGAGACTCAGCGTCGCTCCTAAGGCATAAGAGAGAGTCATACGATGGGAAAAGAAAGCTCCCAGAATATTTTCAGGAATGAGATCTCTCATCCAGGAAGACCAGCCACAGGAAACCACCGCATTACAGATAGAGTGACAGAGAATGACAAGAGATAGAGCCGTAATTCTCTGGGCAGGGGAAAATAAGAAAGGAATAAGAGGTAAAATAAACAGAAACATACGACTTATAAATGCTCCTATCGCTACAATTAGCTTTCTTCTTCCAGTTTTTTCTACTAAAAAAGTAGCCGGAATCTGTACCAGCTGGGTGAGTGCCGGGATAGCAGCTAAAACTCCGATGAAGAAATTGGAAGCCCCCAGAAGCAGAGCAAAATCTACTAAAAATGCTCCCCCGGTCAAGGTGACCATAGCCTGACTGGCTAGACCATCTTTCACTACCGCTTCCAATCCTTTTGTAATTTCTTCGCTACTAATGGTATCCTGGGGATGAAATCTCCGGGAACAGGAGCGAAAATAGCGAGATAGACGAAGACGAATTGATCTTTTTCCTCGATTTAATAGCCCATTCTTTTTCAATTTTTCTCCTCCTCAGGGAGAAATTTTTATTTATATTACGGTCTTTCCGGGAAGACAGTTTCTGCTCCCTATTATAAAGAGAAAATTATAAAATATCGAATAACAAAAAACCCGGCTGAAGATATGCCGGGGTGGTAAATAATCTAATCTACGACTTCTTATTACTTTTTAAAGGGCAGGCGAAAATTTCCCCTTTTATTTACCAATTGGTCACGTATGATTATAGTATCCCCCAAAACCTGCTAAATCGCTCAAGACTTGAAAACTAGTTACATGGGGTAAAAAATTCGGAAATCGCTCCCCACTGAGGGATACCTTTTCTTCCTCACTTTTCCCTTTAGTCAGCTTTTGTTTTTTATTCTGCCTTTATTTTTTATGTCTTGTGCGTACATCGCAGATACCGAAGGACGCTTTTTCCTCAACACTGGGGTAATACTTCTTAGTGTTATTGTTCCGAATCTTCTCTATCTATTTTCTCTTTTGTCTTACGCCGTAAGCTACCCTTTTAATCTTACGTCATAGACTGTCTGTGCTCGCGGTGGCAGATGAGGGAGTTCCTCGCGATGACAGAAAAGAAAGTCCTCAGAGTAAAAGGAAAGGGGTTTATAAGGGGAAACGTTTCCCCTTATACCGAGGGATGCTTTCTCCCTCGGTTGTATTTGTTTTTTTATATTTTTTTATTTTTATTTTTTTAGGGGATCATAGGGGGTTTCCCCCTATACTGAGAAAGACGCTTTTCCTTTCTCAGTAGGTTTTTGTCTTTTATTTTTTGTCCTTTTCTTTCGTCTTTTTTTAGGGGGTTCTCCCCCTATTGCCTGCCGTAGGCTGCTTGCTTTTTCTTCCTCGGCAGTCTTTTGTCTTTTATATTTTCCGTCTTTTGTTTTTCTTCGTTTGTTTTTCTGTTTTTTCAGGGGGTGATAGGGAGATCAGTTTCCCCCTATAGTCGCGGGAAAGAAGATCTCTACCCGGCAGGAGACCAGAAAGAGTC
>Ga0116168_1001616_pt1 | contig 16360 bp, 11 predicted proteins | sample AD_UKC129_MetaG_FD_89795 | JGI IMG/M metagenome (GOLD analysis project Ga0116168, IMG submission 89795) | Active sludge microbial communities of municipal wastewater-treating anaerobic digesters from Canada - AD_UKC129_MetaG | ecosystem: Engineered > Bioreactor > Anaerobic > Digestate | place...
CCAAAGGAAAAGGCCACAGCCAAGATGTTCTGCGACATATACGAGCCTGATGGAAGTCCTTATAAAGGCGACCCTCGTTATGCACTCAAAAAGGCCTTAGAAAAGATGAAGTCCATGGGTTTTACAAACTTCTATTTAGGACCTGAGTTGGAATTCTTCTATTTTAAATCAGATAATGTCACAGAAATACTCGATCAAGGCGGGTATTTTGACTATCCATCCGATGCAGCAGAGGACCTGAGAAGGGATACGATCCTTGCCTTAGAGGAGATGGGTATAAATGTTGAGTATTCTCACCATGAAGTAGCCCCATCCCAGCACGAGATAGATTTAAGATACACAGATGCCCTTGAGATGGCAGACACTGTTATGGCCTATAGAGTTACAGTCAAAGAGATAGCAAAAAAATATGGTGTATATGCCACATTCATGCCAAAGCCTATCTTTGGAGAAAACGGAAGCGGCATGCACACGCACCAGTCCTTATTTAAAGGGGATAAGAATGCCTTTTTTGACCCTAATGATAAGTATCATCTGTCTGAGGTGGCAAAGTCATATGTAGCTGGGCTTCTAACCCATATAAGGGAGATCACCCTTGTCCTTAACCAGTGGGTAAATTCCTATAAGAGGCTTGTCCCTGGCTATGAGGCTCCAGTGTATATCTGCTGGGCAAGGAGAAACCGCTCTGCCTTGGTGAGGGTCCCTATGTATAAACCGGGTAAGGAAAAGGCAACAAGGATAGAATTGCGTTCACCTGATCCTGCCTGTAATCCATATCTTGCCTTCTCGGCAATGCTCCATGCGGGACTCAAGGGCGTTGAAATGGGATATAAGCTCCAAGAACCCACTGAGATAGATGTGTACCACCTTGCACCTGAAGAGAGACAAAACATGGGTATAAATGAACTTCCAGGAAGCCTTATAGAGGCCATAGAGTTATCTGAAAAAAGTGGGTTACTAAAAGAGGCCATAGGTGAGCATATCTTTAATGAACTTATTCAGAGTAAAAAGGTTGAATGGGATGATTACAGGATAAGGATCCAGCCTTATGAATTGGAACGTTATCTACCAATTCTTTAATGATTAAAGCTAAAGAGGGGCTTATAGCCCCTCCCTCTTTATGGCGTATTTCTGTATCTTATATCCTATCTGTCGCTGGGTTATACCGAGAAGTTTCGCTGCCTTTGACTGATTGAAATTGCATCTTTTAAGGGCATCTATTATACGCTCTTTCTCAAGCCTCTCGGTCTCCACTATCAAAGAGCCATTTATGTTATTGCGTCGAACAGTTATCCCCTCTTTGATATATGATGGTATATCATCTACATTTATAATACCATCCTCACTTAATACAACAAGCCTTTCAATGGTATTTTCAAGCTCCCTCACATTGCCTGGCCAGGGGTATCGCATAAGAAGCGCCATTGCTTCATTGTTGATGCCTATATTTTTATTGTATTCCCTATTGAATTTGTTGAGAAAATGGTCTATCAGGGGAGGAATGTCTTCATCTCTGTCTCTAAGGGGAGGTAGATATACGGGCACCACGTTTAATCGCCAGTAGAGGTCTTCTCTGAATCCTCCATCCTTTACCATCTGTTCAAGGTCCCTGTTTGTTGCTGCTATTATCCTTACATCCACCTTTATGGATTTTGTCCCTCCTAAGCGTTCAAAGGTCTGCTCCTGAATCACCCTTAATAGCTTTGCCTGTATGGGTAGACTTACATCACCTATCTCATCGAGGAAGATCGTTCCTTTATTGGCAAGCTCGAATCTGCCTAATTTTGTCATGTATGCGCCTGTGAAGGCACCCTTCTCATATCCAAAGAGCTCTGCCTCAAGTAGTGTCTCAGGCAGTGCAGCGCAGTTTAATGCTATAAAGGGCATGCCGGATCTATCGCTTTCATAATGTATAGCCCTTGCGATGAGCTCTTTCCCTGTCCCGCTTTCACCCCTTAGCATGACATTGGCCTTGCTCTTTGCTACCTTAAGGCATATCTTTATCACGTCCTGCATCTTGTCTGATATGGATATGATGTTGGGTAGGCTATATCGAGACCTGAGCTCAGTTGTTAGTTCTTCCTTTTCCTTTCTCTCATTATGGTATGCCCTGTGGATCTTTATCGCCTGACCTATAAGGGTGGCTATAATCTGCAGAACCCTCAAATCCTCATCCAATGAAACCGACTCATTGAATATCCTATCTACTGATAGCACACCGAGGGTTTCATCCTTTATCCTGATAGGGACGCAGAGAAAGGAGATGTTGTTCTTATCTATCCTTGCACCGGTTCTATTGAGAAAGAGGGGCTCTTTGCCTAAATCAGGGATGGCCATGGGTAAACCTGTTTCAACTACCCTCCCCACAATACCCTCCCCTATCCTGTATTTACCCTTTGCTATCTGTTCCTTTGTGAGCCCATATGCAATGGCTATACTTAGTTCTCCTGTCCTTGCATCCAAAAGGGTTACTGTCCCACGATTCATATCAAGGTGATCTGAGAGTACCTTCATGGCCTTTAAGAGGTTCTTCTCGAGCTCAAAGGATGAGCTCAATACCATACTCACATCAAGTAGTGCAGTAAGTTCGGCATTTTTTCTCTTTAAGGTCTCCATTTTTGTCACTATTTATAACATATTTGTATAAAAATTACACTTTTGTTTTAAGTTTTTAAATGAAATATTTTAAATAGTTAGTAATCTCAATTACTTATCAAATGGCACAGCCCTTGAAATACCATTTATAAGTTTATTAAATCCCGGGAGGTGTTTATGAAAAGATTTAGTGTTCTAAAGGCAATAATAATTTTGTTGGTAATGTTTTTGGTATGTTCCAAAAAGACATCTTATGCCCAGCAGGCAAAAAACATATCGGCTTCAATATCCACCGGGATATATAACCAGTATATCTTTCGTGGATATGAGATAGGCCAAAAGGGGGTTGTGATTCAGCCATCAATAGGTGTTTCTTATAAAGGTTTTTCTGCCTCCATCTGGGGCAACATAGATACAAACCAGAGAAATACAAAGACAGCTACCTTTACAAATGAGTTCAAAAAGGGCATAAACGAGACTGACCTCACATTGAGCTATACCTATAACATAAAAATCCTTGCTGTGACAGGTGGTTATATCTATTATGGGACAAAATATGCCGATGAGACAGAGGAGGTCTTTATATCTTTTGCACTGGATATACCTGGTAAGCCCATCCTTTCCATCTACAGGGATATAACAAGTTATAAAGGTACTTATATGAACTTGGGGCTTTCACACTCCTTTCCCTTATATAAGGGGACAACCCTCGATTTATCTGGATCCTTTGGTTATTTTGCAGGTGAGAGTGACTACTGGAGAACCTACGACAAATCAGCAGGGTCATATACAGGAAAAAAATATAAGGGTTTTCACGATGGTATGGTAAAGGCAGGCCTATCAATCCCTGCTACAAAGTCGTTTTCCATCCAGCCATCTATACAGTACTGGTTTCCCCTCTCATCAGATGCAAAGAAAGAATACCCCACTGCCGGTGATATAAAGGATTCGTATAACCCTAATGGCCCGGTTAAATACAACATAGTTTACGGTATTGGATTTGTTTACAGTTTTTAAATATTAAAGAAAGGGAGGTATAAAATGGAGACAAAGATAGTTTTCGACACCATATGGGTCTTATTTACAGCCATGCTGGTATTTTTCATGAACCTCGGTTTTGCCATGGTTGAGGCAGGTTTTGCAAGGGCAAAAAACTGTGTAAATATCCTGTCAAAAAACTTCATCGTCTTTGCCATCTCGTCTTTAGGCTTTCTCCTTTTAGGATGGGGACTGATGTTTGGAGATGGTAATATATTTTTCGGAACCAACGGGCTCTTTTTTCTAACAGGACCTGATAATTCCCCTGCCACTGGCGATGCATATAAGGGTGTGTATTCTGCCCTGAACTGGACAGGTGTCCCGCTTCTGGCAAAGTTCTTCTTCCAGCTTGTTTTCTGTGGTACTGCTGCCACCATAGTCTCCGGTGCGGTGGCAGAACGGATAAAATATGGATCATTTATTATCTTTTCCTTTGTCATGTCCATCTTTATATATCCAATAGTGGGTCACTGGATATGGGGAGGCGGCTGGCTTGCCAAACTGGGCATGTTCGATTTTGCTGGATCCACCGTTGTGCACTCTGTGGGTGGATGGGCAGCACTTGCAGGTATTCTCGTTTTGGGTCCCCGTTTTGGTAAGTATACTGATGATGGAAAGATTCATCCCATCCCGGGTCACAATCTCAGTATAGCCACCATAGGTGTCTTTGTCCTCTGGCTCGGCTGGTTTGGATTTAATCCAGGTTCTACCATGGCAGCAGATCCTGCAGCCATATCCCATGTAGTTATGACCACAAATACATCTGCCATAGCAGCCATATTGAGCTCTACCATCATATCATGGATCGTACTCGGTAAGCCTGATTTAGGTATGACCTTAAATGGTTGCCTTGCAGGTCTTGTGGCAATTACAGCGCCCTGCGCCTTTGTGAGTGTGGGTAGTGCAATTATCATAGGCGCAATTGCAGGCGTGCTCGTTGTGCTATCGGTGATATTTTTTGACCGTATAAAGATAGATGACCCTGTGGGTGCGCTATCAGTCCACCTTGTGAACGGTATATTTGGAACCATATCGGTTGGTCTCTTTGCCCAGGATAAAATAGCAGGGACACAAACAGGAAATGGCCTTTTTTTTGGTGGTGGATTTAGTCTTTTAGGCGCGCAGATTACAGGTGTTGTCTCGTCAGGTCTTTTTGTCTTTTTCCTATCTTTGGTGGTATGGCTTGTCATCAAGGCAGTGTTCGGCGTAAGGGTCACGCTCCACGAAGAGATAGAGGGATTGGATATAGGCGAGCATGGAAACAATGCCTATCCTGAATTTCTCATCCATAGGCCTGTCTACTCATATATTGGAAAGGCAAGATCAGCAGCAAATGAAAATTGAATTAATTAAAAAAGGAGGAGAGAAAATGAAAAGGATAACAGCCATAATACGCCCTGAAAAATTAGATGATGTAAGACATGCCCTTGAAAAGGTGGGTTATGCAGGCCTTATGATCTCTGATGTCTTGGGTCATGGTAAACAGAGGGGGATAATCCAGCAATGGAGAGGCGAGCGATATAAAGTGGATTTAATACAAAAGGTAAAGATAGAAATAGTAACAAAGGACAGTGAAGTCTCTGCCATCAAAAAGACCATCATAGAAAATGCAAGAACCGGTGAGATAGGGGATGGTAAAATCTTCATCTCCACCGTAGACGAGGTTATAAAGATTAGAACAGGTGAAGAGGGCGAGCCGGCCCTTTAATAAAAGGGTCTTTCACGGATAGGCACAAAAATTGCAAAATATAATGCGGAGGTTATATGAAAGAGACAGGAATCATAATAAAACCAGATATAAAACGTCATAATAGAGGATAATCTATGTGCAGGCTTGCAGCCATAACATCAAATAGGTATCTCTCTCCAATGGAGAATATAGCGGCCCTTGAGACAATGAAGGAGGGTCACGATGGCTCAGGTATGGGACTTGTGCTTAAAGATCTGGGCGGTCTCTTTGAGGGTCTAAAGGGATATCCAATCCTGTCAGGCATATGTAAGGAAGATAAAAAAGGGCTATTAGATGAATACATGAATAGAAAAGGGTTCAAACTTATATTCGAATGGAGCCCAAAGATAAGGCCAAAAAGAGGTGTTTCAAAGAGGGGCCATTATTTTGCAAGGATATACGATTACCCGGAGCCTTATATTGAGATATCGCAGAAAGAGAGGGAAGAGCTACTCGTTAAAACGAGGATAGAGCTTCGCCAGATAGGCGAAAAAGATGGCTCTATTATTGCCTTTAGTTTCTATCCTGATGTCATAACATTAAAAGAGGTAGGTGACCCACTTGAGCTTGGAGAGTTCTTTGCCATTGACAATGGTGAACTTATGGCAAAGATCATCCTTGCTCAGGGAAGACAGAATACGAATTATTCCATTGATCTATATGCCTGTCACCCCTTTTTTATTCAGGGGTATGCCACCATGACAAATGGAGAGAATACGGCCTTTGTGCCCATAAGGGAATTTCTTATGTCAAGGGGATTTTATGGTTATACAGGGTATCAAAGCGATAGTGAGGTGTTCGCCCACATACTCCATTATGTAGTAGAAAGGCTTGGCCTACCTATCCAGTACTACAAAGATGTAATCACACCCCTTAGCTCAAAGGAAATTAATTTAAGACCTGAAAAAGAAGTTCTCCATATGCTCAAGAAATCCCTCAGGTACCTTGTAATAGATGGGCCAAACTGTGTTATAGGGTTTACGCCCGATGGCACCTGTTTTATGGTTCACGATTCAAAGAAACTAAGACCGGGTGTGGTCGGTGGTCTACCTGGGAAATACTGCCTCATGTCAGAGGTATGCGGGGTTGATAGGATTATCCCTGAAAGGGACAGCTCAAAGGATATATACCCCATGAAATACGATATGGTGATAGTGCCGCCCGGTGCTTCTGAAGTCTTAATATGGAATCAGCTTGCAGGTGAATTTAAAGAAGACAGGAGACATGCGGCATGACAGATACTCACATTGCGAGGCCTGATTTCAACCATACACTCTCCTTGATGGATTTCCCTTATATAATACAGTGGAGGGAAGACAGGTGTAAAAGATGCGGCCAGTGCACATCCGTATGTCCTCAAGGCGCCATAAGTCCAGCTGTAAAATTATTAAGAACCATAGAATCTGAAGGTAGTATCCCTACCCCTTCAATCAAAACAAAGGTGATCCATGTGATAGAACAGCTAAGGGATATAGAACATTACTGCACAGGCTGTGCCATGTGCCAGCTTGTATGTCCTAACAATGCCATAGAACCTAAATACAATCCCCAGCATAAGTTCTATCATTACAAAAACCAGGGCGGTGAACCTTATAGAAGAGGTGGTAGGAGAAATGACCCATCTCCATCGATACTTGACAGGATAAAGTTTACCAGAATATCTATGCTTACAGACCCTGCCCTTGATGCCCAAAGACACGAGTTCAGGATAAGGACCTATATCGGGAGGATTCTTCAGCCTGAGATTTTACCTTTAAAGGGCATAAATGGCCATCTTACATTGAACAAAGATAGTGATATCTTTATCCCGCCTGTCAGGGAGATATTCCCTGTCATGATAGGCTCCATGTCCGTTGGTGCCTTATCCCCGCCTATGTGGGAGGGCCTTGCTATGGGCGTTGCCTATCTCAATGAGGTGGAAGGTATCCCTATAGTTATGTGCACAGGCGAGGGCGGTGTTCCGAGAAGACTTCTCACATCAAGGTATCTCAAATACTTTATTCTCCAGATTGCCTCTGGTTATTTTGGATGGGATGAGATTATCCACAGTATCCCCCATATGGTGGTAGACCCGGCAGCCATTGAAATCAAATACGGTCAGGGTGCAAAGCCAGGTGATGGCGGGCTCTTGATGGCTCAAAAGGTGATAAGGCTCATAGCAGAGATAAGGGGTGTGCCAGAGGGCGTTGATCTCGCATCGCCTCCAACGCATCAAACAAAATATTCCATAGAAGAGGCAGTAGCAAAGATGATCCAGTCCATGTCCATGGCCTTTGGGTTTAGAATCCCCGTATACCCAAAGATATCAGGGACGAGGACAGCCAAAGCAGTCCTTAATAACCTTGCTCGTAATCCCTATGCATCTGCCCTTGCCATAGACGGTGAAGATGGTGGGACAGGGGCTGCATATGGTGTCTCTTTAGACAAGATGGGCCATCCAATAGCATCCAATATAAGGGATTGTTACCTTGAACTTGTAAAACAGGGTAAACAGAACGAACTGCCTTTAATCGGTGCGGGCGGTGTTGGTAAAAAGGGCAATCTGGCAGCGAATGCTGCAGCCCTTATCATGCTCGGTGCCTCTGCTGTTCAGGTAGGTAAATACATCATGCAGGCAACGGCAGAGTGTCTCGGCGACGAATTAAATAGGTGCAATCTCTGCAACACTGGAAAATGTCCGAGGGGGATTGCAACCCAGGATCCAAGGCTGTACAGACGGCTTGACTCAGAGAAGGTGGCAGAGAGGTTGGTTGATGTGATAAAGGCATGCGAAATGGAACTGAAAAAGATCTTTGCACCCATGGGCAGAAGCACAGAACTGCCTATTGGCATGTCCGATGCATTAGGGATAGATGACAAGGATGTGGCTGAGAGGTTACAGATAAGCTATGTATGCTGAAAGAATTAGCCCTTTTATTAAAGATTCGAATATTATCGAGTGGATTGATGACAGAACCGTCCTCATCCATGGTTTTATAGAGGATAGAAGGATCCCCTCTAAGGACCTCGAGGAATTGATACAAAAGGCAGTAGAAGATGGTGCGAGGATACTCCACATCGAGGCCGATGGTCAGCACGGTATAGGTGGGAGGATATGGCCTAAGGAAGAGGCAATAAAGGTCATTGTCCGTGGTCCTGTTGGCCAGAGGTGTGGTTCCATGGGTATGCCCGGGACTGAAATCATTGTTTTGAATTCAGCGTCAGACGATGTGGGGTGGCTAAACTGCGGGGCAAAGATTACTATCCTCGGTGATGTAACAAACGGTGCATTCAATGCAGCAGCCCAGGGCATACTCTACGTCCAGGGAGGCGGTGGCGCAAGGTGCGATACCCTCACAAAGCATAATCCACGGTTCGATCCGCCCCAGTCCTGGTATTTCAGGGATGTAGGTGACAGCTTTGCAGAATTCAAGGCAGGCGGGATCTCTGTGGTCTGCGGTGTAGAACCGAGAAACCCCGACAATATACTGGGATATAGACCATGTGTAGGCATGGTAGGTGGTATAATATACTTCAGAGGGAGGGTTCAGGCCTTCAGCGAGAAAGATGTAAAACTCCTTGACATTTCTGAACAGGACTGGGAATGGCTGAAAACAAATATGGTTTCATTTCTTACCTCAATCAACAGGATGTCTTACTACGAGGAACTTACCCGCAACCCCATTGAATGGAAAAAATTCATCCCCTATACACTCAAGGAGAGACAGTCAAAAAGACGATTTGTCTTATCTATTACTGATTTCCGTAAAGACATCTGGGAAAAGGAAGTAGGTAATGGAGGTCTATTCGCAGAATATATTGACCATGACAGATGGAGCGTAATACCATACATAGCCACAGGGGAGTTTAGAAGACAAAGGCCTATATGGTCAAATGAGAGATACCTACCGCCCTGCGCATATGCCTGCCCAACCCAAATCCCAACACATAAAAGGACAAGGCTCATAAGGGAAGGAAGGTTAAACGAGGCAATAGAGCTTATGATGCAATATTCACCCCTTCCACAGACAGTCTGTGGTGAAATATGCCCTAATCTATGCATGGATGCCTGTACAAGGGGAAACCACGACAGACCATTAAATATAGATATGCTGGGGAAATTAAATCTTAATACCCCACCACCAAAAACTAAAGCATCAACAGGGAAAAGGGTCGCTGTTATAGGAGGTGGTCCTGCTGGTATGAGTGTTGCCTGGCAGCTCATGTTAAAGGGTCATAAGGTAAGCATTTATGAGGCCCACGAAGACCTGGGAGGTAAGATAGGGCAGTGTATACCAAAACACAGGCTCTCCCATGAGGTGTTGAAAAAGGAGATAGGGCGCTTCAAAGATAAGGAAATAGAAATACATCTAAATTGCAGGATAACAAAGGAAGGTTTCCAGAGGCTATACAGGGAAAACAATATAGTTGTTATAGCCTGTGGCGCCCATAAACCAAGGATGCTTACATTCCCTGGTTACGAACACGCCATATCTGCCTATGATTTTTTGAGGTCCATAAATGAAGGGAAAATACCTGATTTAAAGGATAGACATGTGGTTGTAATAGGTGCTGGGAATGTGGGTATGGATGTGGCATCAGAGGCTTATATATATGGGGCAAAAGAGGTTATTGCCATAGACATACAGAAACCTGCTGCATCAGATAAGGAGCTTGATCTCGCCAAGAAAAAAGGCACAAAGATCATCTGGCCAAAGATGGTGGATAGATACGACGCTCATGAAAAAAAGGTACATTTCAAAGACGGCACATCCATGGATGCCCATCTTCTGATTGTGGCAATAGGTGATATGCCTGTACTTGATTTTATACCACCTTCCGTTCATTCAGAGAATGGCTGGATTGTGGTGAACGAATTCTACGAGACCTCTGATCCAAAGGTATATGCCATAGGTGATGTAACAGGCCTTGGTCTTGTAACCCACGCCATAGGTCAGGGAAGACTTGTATCCCAGTATATCCATTCCAGACTCACATCTGCCCCTTATTCCTATGAAAGAAAAGACGTAATACCCTATGGGAGGATAAAAAGTCAATACTACGGGATAGACTTGTCTTGTTATTCAGACCCTGTTTCAGAGGCCACAAGGTGCATGTCCTGTGGCACATGTAGGGACTGCCACGTATGTGAGGTTACATGTTATTTTAATGCAATAAATAGGGTTGAATACGAAGACGGCACATACGAATACACAGTGGATGATAAAAGGTGCATTGGTTGCGGTTTCTGTGCGAATGTATGTCCCTGCGGCGTCTGGGAGATGGTGGAAAATGATATAGTAATGGGACATTAGGAATAATTGTTTGTCTGAAACCACCTCACCTTTTTATCAAGGATCGATGCAGGATCTAAAAGGTTTGACGCCTGTGTTTCAATTGTCAGCGCCAATGATGTGAGATTGCGGATTACAACGGATATACCATCAATCCTTACACTGCAAAACCATACTAAATAACTGTTTAAAAACTGCTTAGAACTCGTAATAATTTAATATGTCTAATGAAAAACGGAGAGAGAGGGATTTGAACCCTCGGTCCCGCTTTGTGGCGGAACACACGATTTCCAGTCGTGCTCCTTCGGCCTCTCGGACATCTCTCCCTACTTCTTTTATACCATACCCTGCAAATATTAAACAAGAGGTTTTAGCTTTAATATTGATTACTATAGATTTTATTAACTTACGGTGATAAAATTGTGTGTTACTCAATGAAGAGGAGGTAATGTTGAAGACAATAGATGAAATAAACGAAAAGATTAAAAAGGGCAAGGCCGTTGTTTTAACTGCAGAGGAAATGATAGACATTGTAAAAGAAAAAGGAACAAAAAAGGCATCAGAATACGTGGATGTGGTTACAACAGGCACGTTTGGGCCTATGTGTAGTAGCGGAATGTTTTTAAATGTAGGACACTCTAAACTGAGGATAAAGATAGGCGGTGGCAAATGCTTGCTAAACGATGTTCCTGCTTATTGTGGTATTGCTGCTGTAGATATATATATTGGAGCAACGGCACTACCTGAAGATGACCCTAAAAATATGGTTTATCCGGGCGCATTTAAATATGGTGGCGGCCATGTAATAGAAGAATTTGTAGCAGGGAAAGATATAAAGCTCGTAGCCACTGCTTATGGCACAGACTGCTATCCTAAAAAGAAGATCGAGACTTATATTAATAAATACAATGTAAACGAAGCATATCTTTTTAATCCTCGAAACGGCTATCAAAATTATAATGTAGCAGTGAACCTGAGCAATCGTATTATATATACTTATATGGGTATCATCAAACCAAATTTAAACAGTGCAAATTATTGTAGTGCCGGTCAACTATCTCCTCTTTTAAAAGACCCTAAATATAGAACAATCGGTATTGGCACAAAGATCTTTTTAGGCGGTGGTATTGGTTATGTCTCATGGTATGGCACACAGCATAATCCCTGCGTGCCAAGAAGCCCCGATGGAATACCAAGGGCTGGTGCAGGAACCCTTGCTGTAATTGGCGATGCAAAACATATGAGCCCTGACTTTTTAAAGGGTGCGAGCTTCATCGGATACGGAGCAACGATGTTTGTGGGTCTCGGAATACCCATTCCCATTATAGATGAAGAGATGGCATATTTTACTTCAAGAAGTGATGAGGACTACTGGGCACAGGTCGTTGATTACGGAAGCGACTATCCTAACAGAAATCCGGTAAGTCTGTGCGAGGTAAACTATGCCCAGCTTAAATCCGGGAAGATAACAATAAACGGTAAAGAGGTCCCTACCTTTCCAATTTCAAGTTATCCAAAGGCCCGGGAAATTGCAAAGATATTAAAAAATTGGATACTTTCAGAGAACTTTTTACTTACAAACCCTGTTGCCCCATTACCGGGGATAGATTCAAATATAAAGATGAACACCCTTGAAATAAGAACCTTGAACAATAATACATAAGCCCAAAGGTTTAAAATCTACCATTATGAAAACAAAGGCAATTTCGTTGATTTCAGGCGGATTAGATAGTGTCGTTTCCACAAAACTAATAATGGATCAAGGCATTGAAGTAATTGGGCTTCACTTTACATCTGTGTTTCAAAACAAAATGAAATCACAAAGAGGCCTTATGGCAAAAAAAAGTGCTGAAGAGCTCGGTATAAAATTGATAATAATAGAAAAGGGCATGGACTATATCGATTTGATTATGAACCCTTCCCACGGATACGGAAAAAATATGAATCCATGTATAGATTGCAGGATTTACATGTTAAAAAAGGCAAAAGAGGTTATGCTCGAAGAAGGTGCTGAATTTTTAATTACAGGAGAGGTTCTCGGCCAAAGACCTATGTCACAAAGGAAAGATGCGATAAATCTCATAGAAAAGAAAAGCGGTTTAAAGGGTTTGATATTAAGACCCCTTTCTGCAAAACTCTTCCCTCCCACCATTCCAGAACAAAAAGGCCAGATAGACCGGTCAAAACTACTCGACATTGCAGGAAGGTCAAGGGAAGTTCAATTTGCAATGGTTCAAAATTACAATTTAAAAGAGTTTAGCCTTCCCGGTGGAGGGTGTCTTTTGACAGACCCTATATTTTCAAAAAAATTTAAAGACCTGATAAAATACCAAAGCAATATAACCATGACCGACATTGAACTTCTAACCATAGGTAGGCACTTCAGGGTTGATGAAAAAACTAAAATAATTGTGGGTAGGGACAAAGGGGAAAACGAAAAGCTCTTATTGCTTAAAGAAGGATTTACATCTGTTACCCCTTTTAATTTTCCCGGTCCATCTGCCCTTATAAAAGGCGACATCAATCAGTGGGTCATCAAACTTACGGCAAACATAATAGGTCATTATAGTAAGATAAAGGAAGAAAAGATTACCATAAGTATAGATGATGTTGAAATTTTAGAGTGCCCATTAAAGGCAGACATTTTTGAATATTTGGAACAAATTAAAATATGAAATATAAAAATTTTAAGGAGTGACAAATGACTGGAAAGACACTAAAAAAGCTTCTCAACGTTTGCAAAGGTATTATACCCCCTGATACAGTTATAAAAAACGCCAATGTCATAAATGTGTTTACGAATACAATAGATGAGGATGTATCAATCACAATAAAAGATGGATGGATTGTGTCTATCTCAGACAAAAACAACCAATTCTGCGGAGACCCAGAAATTATAGATGCAAAGGGTCTTTTTTTATGCCCCGGGTTTATCGATGCCCATACACATGTTGACAGTATGTATCCCTTCTACGAATTCGTTCCTTATTCCATAAGAGGCGGGACAACGACTGTCATAACAGAGTGTGCAAATATAGCGAATGCCAGCGGTTTCAAAGGCATTGAAAGTTATATTAAAAGCACAAAGGGTTATCCATTAAGATGTTTTTTTGTTGCACCGCCATTAACACCACCCCTCCCAGAGATGGAAGAGTCTGTAGGAATAACACTGGATGAGTTTAAAAAAATCTTAAAAAGAAAGGATTTTCTCGGAATTGGAGAGGCATACTGGACAAGTGTGGTAGATGGGGATGAAAGGGTTTTGGAGCAGGCTGCATGGGCCATATCCTTAAACAAAGCCCTCGATGGTCACTCATCCGGTGCTAAAGGTCAAAGGCTAAATGAATATCTCATTACAGGTATCACATCATGTCATGAATCGGTAAATGCCAATGAGGCTGTAGAAAAGATAAAAAATGGCGTGTATGTGATGATAAGAGAAGGATGGGTAAGAAGGGAGTTAAAAGAACTGTCAAGGCTGGCAGATATGGATATAGATAAAAGGCGACTGATACTTGTATCTGACGTATTCGATGCGGTAATGCTCTGTGAGGAGGGATATATGGACGCAGTTGTAAAAAAGGCCATAGAATGCGGTTTTTCATTTTTTGATGCCATAAAGATGGCTACTATAAATCCTGCTGATTATCACAGATTGAGATTTTTAGGCGCCATAGCGCCTTTGAGGTATGCAGATATAATCTTTTTAAAAGACCTAAAGCAGCTATCCATTGAAAAGGTTATGGTGAATGGGGAGATAGTCTTTGCAGAAAACAAATTCTTAAAAACATTAAAGCCTTATAATTATCCAGAGGCATTAAAGCATACCATAACAATAGGAGATTACAAGCCAGAAGATTTTCTAATAAAGGCCGAAATAGGAGAACATAGAATAAGGGTTATAGAGATTTCAACTCAGACGATCACAAAGGAAGTGGTTACAAAGTTAGTGTCAAAAAATGGTTTTTTAGAAAAGGATTTAGAAAACGACATCATACCTATCGCAGTGATAAACAAAACTAAGCCTTATCAATTTGGAAAAGGTTTTATTAAGGGCACGGGGATTAAAAACGGTGCCATTGCAACAACCATTATATGGGATACGTGCAATATTCTCGTCATTGGAAGCGATGAAAAGGATATGGCAGAGGCAGTAAAAACATTAAAAAGGATTCAAGGTGGGGCTGTCATTGTAAAAAACGGTGAGGTTATCTATGAATTTCCCATGCCTGTGTTTGGAACAATACCATTAAACAGCATAGAGGAGGTAAGGGATAAAACCCTTGAATTTTCAGCAAAATTAAAGGTTATTGGATCTAATTTTGAAAGGCCTTTTCTGACCATACAGACCATACCCTTTACAGGGCTTCCTTTTCTTCGCATCACAGATAAAGGCATTGTGGATATAAAGAGTAAAAAACTCGTTTCTATATTTTTATAGAGCCAAAAGCTTAGATTTTAACCCTGTTTTCGGTGCCGTTTTTAAGGCGTTTGATGTTTTCACTATGCTTTAAAAAAATAAATATACCTATCAAAACAGAAAGGGAAACAAATTCAGATGGCATTTTCAAAAAAAGTAAGATTATGGGCATCGCACATGTGGCAATTAATGAACCGAGGGATACGTATCGCCATTTTAAAACTACAAGAACGAAAATTAAAACATCTATTAAAACGGCAAGGGGGGTTAGGGCAATATAAACACCAAGGGCAGTAGCAACACCTTTGCCACCCCTAAATTTCAAATAAATCGGATAAAGATGGCCAATAAAAACAGCAAAACCAATAAAAGCAGTCAAGACCATATTTTTTTCTCCATATTGGATAAAAAAAACTGGGAAAAAACCTTTTGCAGTATCTCCTATCAGTGTCAAAATGCCCATCAATCTCCCTGCTGTTCTCATAACATTCGTTGCACCTATATTACCACTTCCAACCTGCCTGGGATCTTTTCCTTTAAATTTGGACAGGATTATTCCCACAGGTATAGAACCGATAAGATATGCCAGAATAGCGTAAAAGGGATAAATTATCATTTTTTTATAATATGCAATGTAATTATTCTTGTCAACAAGGCAATTTATATGTATAATAAAAGCACTGAAAAAATAAAAAATTTTATCAAACTATTGCTTTTTATAGTAGTCTTGTATTAAAATAACTATTTAAGCTGGTGTAGCTCAATCGGCAGAGCAGCTGACTTGTAATCAGCAGGTTGCGGGTTCGAGTCCCATCACCAGCTCCATGGAGAGGTTCCCGAGTGGCCAAAGGGGGCAGACTGTAAATCTGTTGGCGCAGCCTTCGGAGGTTCGAACCCTCCCCTCTCCACCATTTTAAAGTAATGGATAATGGTGAAGGTGAAAACCTGATAAAAAATTCACTGATCACTATTAACCTTATGTTTTTTGGGCGGGAGTAGCTCAGCTGGTTAGAGCATCAGCCTTCCAAGCTGAGGGTCGCGGGTTCGAGTCCCGTTTCCCGCTCCAAAATATATTTTATAGTAAATAACAGGTTATACCTGTTTTGCCCGCGTAGCTCAGTCGGCAGAGCACTTCCTTGGTAAGGAAGTGGTCACCGGTTCAATTCCGGTCGTGGGCTCCATAAATACAAACGGAGGTCCTCTATGGCTAAGAAAAAGTTTGAAAGAACCAAACCCCATGTGAACATTGGCACCATAGGACATATAGACCATGGTAAGACAACACTTACAAGTGCAATCACAAGG
>Ga0116168_1001617_pt1 | contig 16352 bp, 14 predicted proteins | sample AD_UKC129_MetaG_FD_89795 | JGI IMG/M metagenome (GOLD analysis project Ga0116168, IMG submission 89795) | Active sludge microbial communities of municipal wastewater-treating anaerobic digesters from Canada - AD_UKC129_MetaG | ecosystem: Engineered > Bioreactor > Anaerobic > Digestate | place...
GCCCGGCGCGCCATCACGCGGCAGCCTCTGGCGCGCCGCTCCGCCGTTGTTGGCCATCGCCATCGTGCTGGGCGGCGGCGTGGCCTGGTGGGCGGGCCGGGTGGTCAAGATGACCGACATGCCGCAGATGGTCGCCATCTACAACGGCATGGGCGGTGGTGCGGCGGCACTGATCGCGGCCGTTGAGTTCGCCCGAGCCGAGGTGCACGGCCCGATCGTCGGCACCCTGGCGGTGCTCGGATCGCTGATCGGTTCGGTTGCCTTCAGCGGCTCGGTGATCGCCTTCCTGAAGCTGCAGGGCATCATGAAGAAGGCCATCCGGCTGCCCGGGCAGAACCTGATCAACATCGCGCTGGGCCTGATTACCATCGGCCTCGGCGTGTGGATCGTCATTTCGTCGGTCGGGGTGGGCACCGCGAACCCGGTGCTTCTGGTGATGTTCTTCGTGTTGTCATTGGCCCTCGGCGCGATCCTGACCATGCCGATCGGCGGCGCCGACATGCCGGTGGTGATCTCGCTGCTCAACGCCTTCACGGGCCTCGCGGTCGGCTTCGAGGGCTACGTGCTCGGCAACCCGACGCTGATCATCGCGGGCATCGTGGTGGGCGCGTCCGGCGCCCTGCTGACCCAGTTGATGGCCAAGGCGATGAACCGCCCGATCCTGGGGGTGCTGTTCACCCCGATCAGCGGCGAGGCGCAGGCCGGCGGCGCCATCGAGGGCAGCATGAAAGAGATGACCGCCACCGACGCGGCCGCCCTGATGCGCTACTCCGAGAAGGTGATCGTGATACCCGGCTACGGCATGGCCGTGGCGGGGGCGCAGCACAAGGTGTGGGAGATGGCGAAGCTGCTCGAAGAGCAGGGAGTCGAGGTGTCGTTCGCCATTCACCCGGTCGCGGGCCGCATGCCGGGCCACATGAACGTGCTGCTCGCCGAGGCCGGTGTGCCGTACGAGAAGATCTTCGACCTGGACGAGATCAACGCCGAGTTTCCGCAGACCGACGTGGCACTGGTGATCGGCGCCAACGACGTGGTGAACCCGGTGGCCCGCACCGACAAGAGCTCGCCGATCTACGGCATGCCGATCCTCGATGCCGACAAGGCCCGCAACTGCATCGTGATCAAGCGTGGCCGGGGCGCCGGCTACTCCGGTGTCGAGAACGCGCTGTTCTACGCCGACAACACGTCCATGCTCTACGGCAGCGCCCAGCAGGCCGTCGGCGACGTGATCGCGCAGTTGAAGGAACTGGTCTGATCAAAGCGCGGGGTCACACGCAGGCCGGGCCCCGGCCGTCCGAAAGAAGCGCGAGCCCGAGTGACGTGCGGGGCCGGGCGCACCTGTCGTCCGAAAGATCGGGCGTGCCGAAACCGGGTCGGTCGTACCGTTCGCGTGCGTCCGGACGACCGCTCGCGCGCGAAACTGCACCAGATTCGGCAGCGTCTCCGCCTCAGTAGGCGAACAACCCCACCAATGTGGTGCAGTTCGATACGCGTCGAGACTGACGCTCACGAGCTAGCCTGCGCCACATCCCCACACCTCGAGCCGACGCCGACGTGCGAAACTGCACCACATTCCGCAGTCCTTGGCGCTCGCGAGGCAAGCAGGCGTGCAAATGTGGTGCAGTTTCGCGGCGGATGCGCCCACCGCAACCGCGATGGCGACTCAGCTCAGCCGGGCATCTCGGTGTAGTCCGCGGGGGCCTTGATCTCGACCGGCTCGTTGTACTTCGACACCAGGACCTCGGTGACGGTCTTGGTACCGCCCATCTCGGCGGTCATCAGCACCTTCACCATGCGACCCTCGGAGTCGAGCCAGGCCTCGTAGTTCGAGATGCGGGCGGTGGACGCACTCGCACCCGAGGCCTTCGACAGGTCGAGCGTGACGCGGTAGTGATCGGCCTGCACGCCGTTGACGTTCTCGGAGCCGACCAGGTCGACGGCCGTGATCGCGTCCTTGTTGTCGCGCATCCACTGGGTCTGATCGGTCTGGGACAGGTCCATCGACTTGGTGGTGCTCTCGGGCATCTTGACCCACCCCTGCGCCGACTTCATGAAGTACTTGCCGTCGATCACGATCATTTCGGTGGCCGCCTCGCCGGTCATCGTCAGGCGCATGGCGGTGGTGCGACCGTTGTCGGCCTTGACCACGGCCTGCATGGTGCTCTTCTTGTCACCGTTGGTGATGGTCATGTCGGTGGTGTAGCTGGTCACCGACTTCATCGCGGTGGCCACCTTGTCGACGAACGCCTCCGGCGTCAAAGCAGTGCCGGCCGGGGCCGAGGTGGCCGTGGTGGCAGACGTGCCGCTCGCCGCAGCGGACGGCTGCGTGGTGGCTGCACCGGAGCAACCACTGAGTAGGGCGAGGGAGGCGGCGAGACCGACGACGACGCGCGGTAGCAGCATGAAACATCCTTTGAGTAGAGCAAATGGTCGTCTGGAGTATGCCATGAGACCGGGTCGGGGCGGGTTGTCGAGACACCGGCGCCAGGGGCTGCGACCAGTTGCGCCCGGCCATAGGCTTGCGGTGGACTGGCAAACTGAGCCATCGCAGCACCCCTCGACGCTGGAGGTACCCATGACGGAGCCTATTTCGGTGCGGCTGTGCACACAGGACGACCTGCCGGCGCTCAGCCGGCGCGAGCCGCACGCGAATGCCCGCTACGCCCAGGGACATTTCGAACGACAGCAGCAGGGTGACTACCTCTTCGCACTTGCGGTTCGCGGTGCCGATCTGCTCGGCACCAGCGTGCTCGACTGCCGTGGCGACAACCTGCTGCAGCCCGAACTGAAGAGCCTGTGGGTCTACCCCGAGCATCGTCGAGTCGGCGCGGCCAGGTCGCTCACCCGCTACCTCGAAGAGCAGGCGCTCGACCGGGGCTTCGACGAGATCTTTCTGCGCGTCGACCCACAGAACGCGGCGGCGATCCCGATGTACATCTCGCTCGACTACACCCCGACCGGCGACCATCACCTGACCACCTACGAATACGTGGACGGGCTGGGCGCCAGCCATTCGCGCGAGCAGATGGACGCCATCTACCGCAAGTCGCTGCGACTGCTGCGGGCTCAGTAGTTCAGCCCCAAGGAAGCGCCGATCTCTTCCTGGTCGATCTCTCCCTGGTCGAGACCCATGCGAACAGGATTTTCGACAAGCTCGACCAACTGGTCGCGCCTGATCAGCACTGCCCCGAAGGCCGCTCTGGCGCGGGGCACGTCCGCTGACCGACGGGGCTCAGTCTGCCTGGTCGAGCCCGACCGCGAGAACGGTGACGTGACCCCGGTGCCAGTCGAGGTCGAGCACCACATGACTCTGCTCGGTGCGGTAATCCGCGAGCCACACCTTCTGGGTGAGCGCGGTCACCGCCAGCTGGCCCAGATCGCCGACCTCACGGCCACGAACCTGCAGGGTGGTGCCGTCTGCGAAGCAGATGCGTGCCAGTCCCCGCGAGGACCCCGGCCGGATGGCACGCAACGGCACGTGACGCCGGGTGACGGTGCCGAGCCGATTCAGTAGAACCTGCACCGGCACCAGGCCGAACTCCTGCTCGACCCGGTGCCCCAACTCGATCAGCTCGCGGGCGTCCGAATCGGCCAGGCCGAGAAACGTATGAGCGGACACCGGTTCGTCGAAAGGCACCACGGTGCGCCGCGGCGGGCGGCAGATCAGAACGGTGACCGCCATCAGAGCGCCCACTACCGCCAGGGCCACCAGCCACGTCATGCAGCTACTGTGCGCCCGCGTCCGGCCGCACGCAAGACCCTTTATCACGTGGACCGCGACCGGCGCCCCGTACAACTCGAGGTCGGAGCGGTCCAGCACGTATGACTCGACCCGGCGCTGGAGGCCATCGAATGTCGCGTTGCGCGCCGTCGATGAGTGCGTGGTCGGCCACACATGGTGCCGCTCGAGGGCGCAGCCCGTAGGCCCGTTCAGGTGTTCAGAATCTGATGGCAGCGACGCACGTCGTCCGTCATCTGCTCGATCAGCGCTTCGATGCCCTCGAAACGCACCTGACCGCGAATCCGGGTGATGAAGTCGACCGCGACCGGCGCCCCGTACAACTCGAGGTCGGAGCGGTCCAGCACGTACGACTCGACCCGGCGCTGGACGCCGTCGAAGGTCGGGTTGGTGCCGACCGAGATGGCGGCGGGCCATTGCGCCGGACTCTCCCCCGCCAACAGCGGGTCGCCATGCGCATCGAGGCCGTCCAGCCGGCTGAGCCAACCCGCGTACACGCCGTCCGCGGGGCAGGCGAGCAGGCTGGGCACGGGCAGGTTCGCCGTCGGGAAACCCAGTTCGCGGCCGCGATGATCACCGTGGGTGACCACGCCGCTGAATCTGAACGGACGACCGAGGTGTTCACGCGCATGCGCGACGTCGCCACTGGCCAGAGCCTGACGGATCACCGTCGAACACGTCTCTTCGTCGCCGAACCGCACCAACCGAAGAGCCTCGACCTCGAAGTGTCCAGCACCCAACTCGCGCAGGGTTTGGACGTTGCCGGACGCCCGATGCCCGAATCGGAAGTTCTCCCCCACCACGATCAGCGCCGGACGAAGGGGCAGCAGCACCTGCTCGACGAACTCCTGCGGGGTGTGCTGTGCGAAAGCGGGGGTGAAGTCGATCACCTCGACCCGGTCGGCCCCCGCCTGCCTGAGCAGCGCGATGCGCTCGTCCAGGCCGGTCAGCAGCATCGGGCCCACCTCGGGCCGCAGCACGCTGACCGGGTGCGGCCAGAACGTGACCACGACCAGCGGAAGGTCCGGACGACGGGCGTGCGCCTCGGCCAGCACCTCGACGTGCCCGGGGTGCACGCCATCGAAGTTGCCGATGACCACCACCGTTTCGCTCACGGTGGACCACCCTAGTGCCCCCGGCCACCCACCTTTGCCCGCTGGGCGACGCCCGGACGGTGCGTCGCGGCGTTCTCCTCGGTCACCACACGACCCGGTACGGCTTCCTCGTCGGCCTCACGACGCATTCGCCCGAACGCTGCTCGCCGGTACCACGCGTCGATGGCAGGGCCCCCTACCCGGCCAGCTGCTTCGTTGTCACTGGTCGTGTCGGACCGAGGTGGTTGGATGGACCCATGGAATTCCGCTATCTGGGTCGCTCGGGGTTGAAGATCTCCGAAATCTGTTACGGCAACTGGCTGACGCACGGGTCACAGGTCGAGAACGAGGCTGCGCTCGCGTGCGTGCGGGCCGCGCTTGAGGTGGGCATCACCACGTTCGACACCGCCGACGTCTACGCCAACACCAAGGCCGAAAGCGTGCTGGGTGAGGCCCTGGCCGGCGAACGCCGCGAGTCGCTCGAAATCTTCACCAAGGTGTACTGGCCCACCGGTCCCGGCGGGCACAACGACGTCGGCCTCAGCCGCAAGCACATCATGGAGTCGATCAACGCCTCGCTGCGTCGGCTCAACACCGACTACGTCGACCTGTACCAGGCACACCGATTCGACGTCGAAACCCCGCTCGAAGAGACCATGCAGGCGTTCGCCGACGTCGTCCGGCAGGGCAAGGCGCTCTACATCGGGGTGAGCGAATGGACCGCCGAGCAGATCCGCGCCGGTCACGCGCTGGCCGGCGAGCTGGGCATTCAGCTGATCTCGAACCAGCCGCAGTACTCGGCGCTGTGGCGGGTGATCGAGGGCGAGGTGGTGCCCACCTGCCGCGAGCTCGGCCTGTCGCAGGTGGTGTGGTCTCCGGTGGCGCAGGGCGTGCTGACCGGCAAGTACCTGCCCGGCCAGCCGTTGCCGGACGGGTCGCGGGCCACCGATGACAAGGGTGGCAAGAACATGATCAGCCGGTTCATGAACGACACCATTCTCGAACGGGTGCAGAAGCTGTCGCCGATCGCGTCCGATCTGGGCCTCACCATGGCGCAACTGGCCGTCGCCTGGGTGCTGGCCAACGACAACGTGGCGTGCGCCATCGTCGGCGCCTCGCGTCCCGAGCAGGTCACTGCCAACGCCGAGGCGTCGGGCGTGACGCTGACCGACGACGTCAAGGTGGCGATCGACGAGGCACTCGGCGACGTGGTGGTCACCGATCCGGCGATGACCGCGAAGAACGCGCCGGCCAAGCGTCCGGCCTGAGCCTCCGCGGCAGTAGTCAGACAGCAAGGATCGGGCCCGCCGGTTTCCGAAGAAGTGCCGGCGGGCCCGATCACCGCTGGTCAGCGCAGCACGAAGATCAGCTTCGGCTGCCCGCCGGTGCTGAGCACCTTCACGTGGCCGTCGCGGTACACCCGCACCGTCGCCGACATGGCCGCGGCCAGGTTGAGCCGCTGCCACGACCCCGGCGCAGTGCCGTGGCGGCTGCTCCAGGTGGTGTCCAGCGGATGTCCGGAAGCGATTTCGGTCTGGGCCAGCACCGCCCTGCGCTGCTTCGCGGTCAGCTTCGGAAAGGTGCTCAGCAGCAGGCTGGACGCGGTGGCCGGCACCGAGGCGGACTGACGGGTCGACCGCACGGGCGCGAACCCGTAACCCAGCCGTTCGGTGTACACCTTCACCGCCGACCTGCGGTTGGTGACGATCTGGCTGGTACCCCCCGGCACCTTCGCGCCGCCGTACGGATTGTCGGCGTACGCCTTGTCCCTGGCGATGCAGACCGCCAGCCTGGCGCCGCACCGGGCCTGCAGATAGCCGACCAGCTCGGCGCGGGCGGGCTCCAGCACACCGGTGCGGAAGGCCTTGTCGGACCAGCGTGCGGCCAGCGCCAACTCGCCGTTGATCCGGCCGCCGACGATGTCGAGGGCATAGTGGACGCCGAGCACGATCCGGTTGTTGCCGGCCTCGGAGGCGCGGGTGAGAATCTCGGGCGCGAGCTCGGGCAACAAGGTGGCCAGGGTGATCCCCGCCTCGTAGGCGGTCGTGGTGTGACCGCTCGGGTAGCCGCCGCCGGTGCAGAGCCCGACCGAACCGTAGCCGGGGTCCATCACCACGTCGCCGGCCGCAAAGGCATGCGTGGTGTCGGTGGCGGCCGGCACCCGGGTGATCCGCAGGTTGCCCTTCGCGTCCGCCCACGCCTTGCCCTTGCGGATCGCGACCAGCGATGAGCTGTTCACCTTGCTGGGCGCGCAGCCGTCGGCGTCACCGGTCACCGCGGCCGCGGCCGGGTCGCCGTTGAGGTACGGACGCGGGTAGCTGAAGGCGGCCTTCGCGGCGCCGGTACTGACATAGGCACCCGTGGCGCCGGTCGAACTGTTGATCAGGGCCGCGACCAGCGGCAGCTTCTTCTCGATCCGGCCCTGGGCGTAGAGTGCGCCGAGCTTCTTGCCCAGCCCGTCGGCGATGCTGATCGACTGGTCGTAGCCGGAGCCGTCCGAGGCCAGATAGTTGGAGTTCTGCAGGGCGCGGAACTGCTGCTTCGCCGTCGCGTGCTGGTTGATCCAGCTGGTCACCCGGTCGTTCCACTGCAACACGGTGGAGTTCTTGACGGTGCCGTGCAGGTCGTTCAGTCCGGACGACTGCCACAGGTCGCTGTAGCCGCTCAGTGCGGGCATCAGATCCGGCTTGGCGGTGTCGGAGGGGTAGGACGTGGCGGCCTGCGCATTCGTCAGGCCGGTCGAGGCGAGCAGGGCGAGGGTGGCCGCGGTCGCAGCGAGCGCGCGGCCACGGCGGAGCCGGCCGTCAATGGGTGGGGTCATGGGGTGTATCGCCTTCCTGACTAATGCCCGGGCGGACGCCGGGGCGCGGCAGGCAGCCCGCCGGGTGGTCCGGGTGGGCACCGGACAGCCGCGGAGGCGTGCCGACTCAGACATCGTCGCCCCTCACGTTCCCCCACGCTGCACCGATCCGCCGACGGTCGGCAAGGCTTCACCCCCGAAGGGGTCGCGCGTCACCTTCCGTTGGCAGCGCGGCCACCATCGCCGATCAGGGCAGCAGCGAGAGCCGTTCGAGCAGTTGCAGGGCCTGGTTCGTGGCCGGCGTGGCCGGGGTGCCCGGTGCGCTGAGCAGGGCCGCGACGTCGGCCAACCGGTGCTCGCGGACGGCGCGGCGCACACCTGCCTCCAGGCCCAGCGGGCCCGCAGGCAAGCCGGCCGCGGGCACGTCCAGCCAGCCCGGACGACGTCCGCCGGAGGGCCACGTGGCACGCAGGCTCGGGCCGTTCGCCGCGGACGTCCGCCATTCGACCCGCGGGGCGAGCGCCGCCAGCGCGGTGAAGACGAAGCTGGTGTGGTACGTCGACAGCACCACCGCGTCGGCCGCCGGCAGTCTGTCGGTGCCCTCGACCAGCGCGAGGGTGAGGGACGGCAGCGTTCCGACCGCGTCCGCCACGTCGCAGAGCACCATCAGCGCGGTGGACTCGACCGGCCCGGCGGTTTCCCGAAGGAACGGCCAGGTGAGCAGAAGTTCACCGGCCAGGTCATAGTCGTCCTCATCGAGCGCCCCGGCCAGGGCGGAGCGGGCCTGGTCGACCAGCCGAGGCTTCCAGTCCGCAGGAACGGCGTCGGGATCGCGTCCGAAGTCGGTGGCGTACATCAGGGCGTGGGTGAAGGCGTAATGATCGTCGCGGGTGCCGTGCAGCAGGTCGATCTCGCGGGCGAGCACGGTGGCCTCGAGGTCGGTGCGGGTGAACTCGCGGCGTCCCGTCAGCAGGCCGAGCAGCCAGAGCCGCTCCAGAGCCCGATGCGGCAGCAACTCGCGGCCCTGCGCGGCACGGGCGGCGAAGGCGGTGTGGAGCAGATCGTCCACCCGGTCGTCGCGGTGCCGTTCGCGCAGCACGAGGTAGGGCACCGCCAGCTCGAACGCGGCGGACGCGTGCAGCGCGAGCGCGGTCAGCGTGCGCGGGTCGACGGCCAGGACGGCGAGTCGCTCGGCGAGCCGGGCGGCCAGTACGCAGTGGTGCCAGGGCTTCAAGATGCGCAGCAGGATGGCCGATTCGGCAACCACCTTGGCGATGCTGGCACCGACCTCGGCCACGGCGGACTGGTCCCGGGTGGTCAGCACCACATCGAGGACCCGCTCGCAGACGCCCACGCCGCGCTCGATCCAGCGCGCGTCGATGACGGACGGCGCCGGCCGGGTGAGTGACCCGGCCGGAGCCGCCAGAGTGGATGTCATCCGATCCGGCCCTCGCCCAGCTTGGCGTTCAGCTCGCGCAGGTTGATCGTGAGCTCCTTGATCAGTTCGTCGTGCAGTTCGAAGCCGCGCCACTTGAAGATGCGGAAGTCGCTGCCGCACCAGCGGATCCAGCCGTCGTCGTCGTACAGCGCGCCACCGACATCGGCGACCGTCTCACCGACCGCCTTGAAGTCGATGGCGCGGGCGAAGTTGCCGGCCAGCTTGGCGTCCAGTTCTGCATTGGGCATGTCTGCCTCCTAGGGGTTGGGCCCGCGTGTTCGGACCTGCTGCTCAAGAGCGGACGTCGCTGTGGCCGAGACTGCGCACAACTACCACCCACGCGCAGCTACTGCCACAGCACCACCCGGCGGCCCTCGACCTCGACGACGTGGGCCGGCGTGTCGTACAGGTCGGTGAGCTGCTCGACGGTGATCACCTGCTCGACGGCGCCCTGGGCGACCACTCGCCCTTCGCGCATGGCCACCACGTCGTCGGCGTAGCGGGCGGCCACGTTGAGGTCGTGCAGCACCACCACGATCCGCAGCCCGCGCTCGGCCGCCAGCCCGGTCAGCAGCCGCATCAGCTCGACCGCGTGCCGCGGGTCGAGGTTGTTCAGCGGCTCGTCGAGCAGCAGGTAGTCGGTGTCCTGCGCGAGGGCCATCGCCACGAAGGCCCGCTGCCGCTGGCCGCCGGACAGCTCGTCCAGAAAGCGGTCGCGCACCTCGTCCAGGCCGAGCAGGTCGAGCGCCCCCTCGATGTGGGTGCGGTCACGCGGGCTACGTCCGGTGCCGCCGTGCGGAAAGCGGCCGAAGGCGACCAGTTCCTGCACGCTCAGCCGGATCGGCAGGTGGTTCTCCTGACGCAGCACCGCCAGCCGCTTGGCCAGCTCGCGCGAGCGGGTGGTGGCGACGTCCAGGCCGCCGACCACGACGCGTCCGGCATCAGCGCGGATCAGCCGGCCGATCGCGCACAGCAACGTCGACTTGCCGGCGCCGTTGGGGCCGATGATGGCGGTCAACCCGTCGCCGAGCTCGATCGTCACGTCGTCGACGGCGACGATCTCGCCGTGCCGCTTGGTCAGCGCTTCGGTGCGGATCATCGGCTCACCGGGCCCTTCCGGTCAGGACGAGGACGATGAACACGACCCCGCCGAGAAACTCGATCACGACCGGCAGCTCGGTGGCGAAGCCGAGCACCCGGTCGAGAAACCACTGCCCGCCGACCAGGGCGATCAGCCCGATCAGGCACGCCGCGGGCAGCGCCCGACTGTGCCGGTGTCCGACCACGGAGTAGGCGACGTTGGCGACCAGCAGGCCGAAGAACATCACCGGGCCGACCAGCGCGGTGGACGCCCCGACCATCAGCGCGACCACCACGATCACGTGCATCACCACCCGGCGATGCTCCACGCCCAGCCCGATGGCCGGGGCCTCGCCGAGGGACAGCACGTCCAGTGACCGGCGGATCGGCCACAGGCTGGCCAGCGCGGCCAGCACCAGCAGCGCCGTCGGCAGCAGCAGCGTCCGGTCGACCGAGGTGAAGCTGGCGAAGGCGAGGTTCTGCACGATGGCGAACGTGTCGGGGTCGAGCAGCCGCTGCAGAAAGGCGGTCACCGACCGGAACACGGTGCCCAGCACCAGGCCCGCCAGCACGATCACGTGCAGGTCGAGCCGGCGGCCCAGGAACAGGCCCCAATACAGCGCCACCACGAAGCCCGACATCAGCACGAGTTCGACCAGCCACGACACCAGCGGGGGCGCGGCGAGCAGCACCATCGGGCCGAGCGCGAACACGGTGAACACCTGAATCGCCATGAAGACCGCGTCGAAGCCCATGATGCCGGGGGTCAGGATGCGGTTGGCGGTGATGGTCTGGAACAGCACCGTCGAGACGCCGACGGCGACCGCGACCAGCAGCATGGCGGCGACGGTGCGGGTGCGCAGGTCCATCGGGTACTGCCAGCGTTCGGGCAGGTCGTGGAACAGATACAACGCGACCGCACCGGCGGCCAGTGCGCCGAGCAGCCCGATCCGCGCACCGCCGCCGAACCGGACCCGCCGCCGGGCGGGCGCGTGAGATGTGGTGCCCCCGGCGGGACGGGTGCCACGTTCGGTGACGGTGGGTTCAGCCACGTCGTCCCACCGCCTCGGCCCGGCGGGCGGCAGTACCCGTTGCGCGGCCGGCCTTCGAAGCGTTGCCGCTCCGCGTTGCACCGCCCGTCCGCGAGGCTGGACCGAGCAGCAGCCACAGGAACACGGTGCCGCCGACGATGCCCATCACGATCGAGATCGGAATTTCGAACGGGAACCGGACGAGACGTCCGACCAGGTCGCAGGCCAGCACCAGTGCAGCCCCGAGCAACGCCACCAGCGGCACAGCGCGCCGCATGTGATCGCCGATCAGCCTGCTGACCAGGTTGGGCACCACCAGGCCCAGGAACGGCACCAACCCCGTGGTGACCGACACGATGCCGGTGACCACGGCGACGATGGTGACGCCGAGCAGCAGCACGCCGCGGCTGTCCAGGCCGAGGCCGCGGGCGGTGTCGTCGCCGAGCGCGGCGACGGTGAACCGGTCGGCGGCGATCCAGGCGACCAGGGCGGCGGCCGCGGCGAGGTAGAGCATCTCGTAACGGCCGCGCACAATGCCGGAGAAGTCGCCGATGCTCCAGCTCAGCAGTTCCTGCAGCAGCTCGGTGCGGTAGGCGATGAAGGTGGTGACGGCGCCGATCACGCCGCCGTACATGATGCCGACGACCGGCACCAGCACGCTCGAGCGGACGGGGATGCGGCGGGCCAGGGTGAGGAACCCGAAGACGCCGACCAGGGCGCCCAGCGTCGCGACGGCGGCCTTGCCGGGCAACGGCAGGCCCGGGTTGGTCAGCAGCAGCATCAGCAGGGCGAAGCTGGCGGCGTCGCCGGCTCCGGTGGTGGTGGGTTCGACGAACCGGTTGTGGGTCAGCAGCTGCATGATCAGGCCGGTGACGGCCATCGCCGCCCCGGTCAGCACGAGGGCGACGGTGCGCGGCAGCCGGCTGGCCAGCAGGACGAAGCCGTCCAGCTCGGCCACGCCGACCAGCACGGACGCCGTCGCGAGGGCCGTGACCAGCACGACCCCCGCGATGATCAGCAGGGTGGGACGGGTCAGCACCGGCTCATGTGGTCAGCGCGCCGTGTACCGAGTCGAGCACCCGATCGATGGCAGTGAGCCCGTTGATCACGATGTACAGCTCGGACGCCGGCAGGTAGATGATCTGCTTGTTCTGGCCGGCGGTGGTCTTCGCGACCAGTTCGTTGGTCAGGGTCTGCTCGGCGCTGGCCGGCTCACCGGTGGCCGCACCCCGGTCGAACGCGATGATCCAGTCGGGGTTGGCCTTCAGGATGAACTCGTTCGAGACGGTGTCGCCGTGTGAGGAGCCTTTCGCGCCGGGAAGCTCGGCTGCCGGCACGGCCGGGGTGAAGCCGAGGGTGTCGAAGAAGTAGCCGAACCGCGAGCCTTCGCCGAAGGCGCCGTACTCGCCACCCGAGACCGACAGCAGCAGCGCGCTGCCGGCCTTCTTGGCCTCGGCCTGCAGGCTCTGCTGCTTGGCGGTGATCGCGTCGGCGAGCTTGGTGACCTCGTCGTTCTTGTCGAAGATCGTGCCGAGTTGCTTGGCTCGCACCAGTGCTGCGTCAGGGTCGAAGGCGCCGGCGTACTTCGCGGTCAGATCGATCGTGATGCCGATCCGGGACAGTTCGTCGTAGGCACCGGTACTGCGTGCGGCGGTGACGATCAGGTCGGGGCCGAGCTTGGAGACGGCCTCGAAATCGGGCTCGAACAGGGTGCCCACCTTGGGCAGGTCGGCGTACTTGACGAGGTAGTCGGGCAGCCCGATGGCGGGCACGCCGACCACGCTGTCACCGGCGCCGATGGCGTCCAGGGTGTCGAGGGTGGCGATGTCGAAGGTGACGACCTTGGTGGGCTTCTGCGGCACGGTGACCGCGGCTCGGGCGATCTCCAGGTTCTCCTGCATCGAGGTGGTTCCGTCGGCCTCGACCTGCTTCAAGGTGGGCTTGGCGTTCTCGATCACCACGGTCGGTCCGGCCGGGGTGGACGCCGCGGGCGTGCCCGCGCTGCATGCGGTGGTCAGCAGCGCGACCACGGCCATCAACGCACCGGGCAGGGCGCGACGGGTGCGGGTGTGAACGGACAGGTGCTGTTGGGGAGATTTATTTGTTGACACACTCATAACTTATTTACTCGCGTGCCTAGTGGCGAGCCCGGGTCCGTACTCTGGGCAGGCTTGATAACGGCCCACCCGATTGGCTATGGGGAAATCACTCGAGGCGTCAGTTGAGCGGCCCGAAACTGCGCAGGTCGTCGTCGGGGTGTTCGAAGCGGGTCGGCTTGTGCCGGCGACGGTTGACCAGGAACATCACCAGGCTGAGCACCACGCCGATTCCGATCAGCACGGCACCGATCCAGTACTGCTCGAGGGAGCGTCCGGTCCACGGCCCGACCAGGTAGGCGCAACTGAGCGCACCGACGATCGGCAGCCAGGTGGGTGCGGTGAAGTGGTCGTGTTCGACCGGGTCCTTGCGCAGCACCAGCACGGAGATGTTCACCAGGGTGAACACGCCGAGCAGCAACAGCGCGGTGGTGCCCCCCAGTTGGGACACCTGGCCGACGAAGGTGATCAGGCCGACCGCCAGCGCGGTGGTGAAGAGAATGGCGACCCACGGCGTCCGGCGCCCCTTGAGCACCCGGCCGAAGGCGGGTGGCAGGACCCCCTCGTTGGCCATGCCGTAGAGCAGCCGCGAGGCCATCAGCATGTTGATCAGCGCCGAGTTGGCCACCGCGAACATCGAGATGAACGGGAAGATGGCGCCGATCGGCAGGTCGGGGGCACCGGTCTGCACGACCAGCAGCAGCGGTGTCGCGCCCTCTTTGGACAGCTCGCCCGGGGGCACCAGCGCCACCGCCGAGATGGACACCAGCACGTAGATGACCCCGGTGATGCCCAGACCGGTCAGCATGATCTTCGGGAAGATCCTGGACGGCTCCTTGGTCTCTTCGGCCATGTTCACCGAGTCCTCGAAGCCGACCATCGCGAAGAACGCTAGCGAGGTGGCGGTGGTGACGGCGATGAAGACGCCCTTGTCCTCGGGGGTGTGGAAGACGGTCACCCGCGAGAAGTCGGCCCGGCCCTCGGACATCGCGAAAACGGCGACGAAGATCACCATCAGCAGGCCGGACAGCTCGATGCAGGTGAGCACCACATTGGCCTTGACACTCTCGCCCACCCCACGGACGTTGACCGCCGCCACCAGCAGCATGAAGCCGATCGCGATCACCGTGGTGAGCCCGGCCGAGGCGTCCAGGCCGAAGCCCTTCTGCAGGTTCTCGGCGAAGGCCCGGGCGGCGGTCGATGCCGAGGTGATGCCCGAGGTCATCACGGTGAACGCGACGATGAAGGTGAGGAAGTGAATGCCGAAGGCGCGGTGCGCGTAGAGCGCAGCGCCGGCCGCCTGCGGGTACTTGGTGACCAACTCCAGGTAGCTGTAGGCGGTGATGGTGGCGACGACGAAGGCGATCAGGAACGGCAACCAGACCACACCGCCGACCTCTTTGGCGACCACGCCGGTGAGCGCGTAGATGCCGGTGCCCAGGATGTCGCCGATGATGAACAGCAACAGCAACCCGGGCCCCATCACCCGCTTCAGCTCATTGGGCTGGCCGGTTTCGGTCTGTTCGGTGGCGGACATGGGAACCTCCGGGTGTGTGGCTACACCCTGCACGACGGGGGGACGCTTGACAAGGGTCCCGCAGTCAGAGCGATCCCCCGGGAACGCACCGGTGACCGCTCTCCGGCATCAGGCAACGCTGATCAACGCGCGATGCGGTGGTTGGGCTCGGTTCGGCACTCAGCCGACGAGCACGGCGACGGGGACGGCCCGCTCCCCCGCCGGCCGGTACAGCGCCAGCAACTCCTGCCCGTGCAGCAGCGCGGTCGGGTCGGCGGGGACGGGCCTGCGCAGGGGCCGTCCGTAGCCGACGTCGCGGGCTTCGTCGTCGCCCAGTTCGACGAACGCGAAGTGGTCGCGGGCGACCGCGGCCAGACCGATCAGGGCGGGTCGCTGCGGCGGGTCGGCGGTCAGCGCATCGGGCCTGAGTGCGCCGGTGAGGTCGAAGCCGCCGACCCGGGTTCGGCGCAGGCTCGTCAGATGACCTCCGGTACCCAGCGCAGCACCCAGATCGCGGGCCAGGGCCCTGATGTAGGTTCCGGACGAGCAGTCGACCACCACGTCCAGATCGACGACCGGCACACCGTCCGCCTCGGTATTGCGGCGGGCCAGCACGTCGAAGCGGCTGACGGTGACCGGCCGGCCGGCCAGTCGGACGTCCTCGCCCTTGCGGGCCAGCGCGTACGCGCGCTGGCCGTTGATCTTGATCGCCGACACGGTGGAGGGCACCTGCACGATGTCGCCGCGCAGCACCGCCAGCGCATCCTCGATGGCCTCGTCGGTGATGCCGGACGCACCCTGCGCCGCGGTGAGCTCGCCATCGGCGTCATCGGTGTTCGTGGCCTGGCCGAGTCTGATCGTGGCCTCGTACGTTTTGGTCGTGAGCGCGAGATGCCCCAGCAGCCGCGTACCTCGTTCGACGCCGATCACCAGCACCCCGGTGGCCATCGGATCGAGGGTGCCGGCGTGCCCGACCTTGCGGGTGCCGAGCAGCCGGCGGCAGCGTCCGACCACCTGGTGCGAGGTCCAGCCGGACGGCTTGTCGACCACCAGGATTCCGCTGTCACTCACCCGGTCAGGTTAGTGCCACGGCCGCGTCCACGTTGCGGCGCATGATGCAGCGGAACTTGGCGAGGTCCGCGACCCGGGTGAAGCCGGCACGCTCGAACATGTGCAGGGTGCCGTTGAACAGAAAGGACGCCGAGAGCTTGCGTCCGTCAAGGTCGTGCCGCGGAAACCCTTCGACACTGCCACCGCCGGCGCGCGCGATGGCATCGAGAGCACCGGTCAGGGCCAGTTCGGCCACGCCGCGACGACGGTGGTCGCGGTCGACGAAGAAGCAGGTGATGCGGTAGGTCGTCGGGGCGATGCCGCTCGCGTCGTACTGCTTGCGGTGATAGATGTTCGGCAGTTCGGCAGGGGTGCCGTACTCGCACCAGCCGACCGCCTGGTCACCGTGCATCACCAGCGCGTGGTGGGTCGCACCCCGCTGCACCAGTTGCTGCTTGGCCGACCTGTTGCCTTCGGCGCCGGGACCGGTGTCGCTACGGTCGTGGAA
>Ga0116168_1001618_pt1 | contig 16352 bp, 13 predicted proteins | sample AD_UKC129_MetaG_FD_89795 | JGI IMG/M metagenome (GOLD analysis project Ga0116168, IMG submission 89795) | Active sludge microbial communities of municipal wastewater-treating anaerobic digesters from Canada - AD_UKC129_MetaG | ecosystem: Engineered > Bioreactor > Anaerobic > Digestate | place...
CCCTGTGGTTGCCCCGTTTCTTCGTAGCCCCAGCGCTTTGCGCTCCGACCCCGGCCGCATTGTTGGCATTTGACGAGGTCACGGGCGTTGATGGACCGTGGGGCAGGCACAGGGGCCTGCCCCTACGGGGGTCGATGGACTCATAAACGGTGCGGGCAACCCCCTGTGGTTGCCTTTTTCTTTTTGAGAAACCTTAACGATTTTGCCGATTATTCAAAAGGCGCTGAAACGGCTGCCAGGCATGACCTTTTCGGCTGGCAATGGGGACCGGGTTCCAGCTGGCGCCCATGTCGGTGTCGCGGAATCACTGTGGTGCGAGATCGAGACAGCACGACAGGGCAATTGCGATTGACAGAAGACCGTTTCCGCTAGGACAATCGCTCTCCCTACGCCCCGACCTAGGGGACAACCGTGGGGGATACTAAACCGACGATGTTTCTTCACGAGATCGAGACCCAAGTGAGTGCCCTTCCATGTGGAAAGCAGTGACGACTACCCTTAATCGTGCCTTGACCTCCCCATTGCTGTGGGGCTCGGCCGCGTTTGTCGCATTTCAGTTTTTTCTCAAAGCCGACCTGCCGGGTGGTGATTTTCTCCGCCGCTACACCGCGGGTCACCCGATTGAGTACATCGAAACATTTCTTTTTTTTCTCGCACTAGCGGCCTTGATTCACAAGGGACTGACAATCCTCTACGAGTGGTCCACCCTCGATCAACCGTGGTTATCCGGTCCGCTTAACGCCCCGGCGGATCGTCTCCTCGGCGATCTCGATGCGCTTCCTGAGGTCCTCCACACCAGTCCCGTGTTTCGCCAACTAAGGGCCGGCCTGAGTTACCTCTGCCGGGGTGGCACCGCCCAAGAATTGGATCAACACCTGGCCTTTGCTGCCGAGCAGGAGGCCGATGAACGCCGTCATCACTACGCCTTCGTGCGGTTGGTCATCTGGGCGATTCCCATTTTGGGTTTTCTGGGCACAGTGGTGGGGATCACGCTCTCGCTCGGTAATCTCGCACCACAACAGTTAGAGGAGACCTTGCCCGCGGTCATGGCCGGATTGATGGTGGCTTTCGACACGACCGCCCTGGCCCTGGCCCTGTCGATGATCCTCATGCTGGTACAATACGTCGTGGAGCGCTCTGAGCAGCGGCTCCTCGCCGCTGCCGGGGAAAAGGTCGAGAACCTGCTCCTTTCCCGCTTCCCCGCACAGTCGGTGCCGGGACGGGAGTTGACCGCCGTGCGGGTCATGTTGGAAGAAGTTCTGACGACCTGCCGCCACCTGGTGGAAACCCAGGTCACCCTCTGGCAGCAAAGCCTGGAACAGGCCCAAAAGCAGTGGCAAGGCACCTGGTCCAATTGGCAGGAACAACTGGGGAACAGACTTGCCACGGCCCTGGAAAACGCCCTGCAGCGCCATGCCGACCGGCTTCACGAGGCCGAGGCCCAGCTTTTCGAGCGACTTCAGCAGCGGGAATTGGAAGCCGCCCAAGACCTGACCGCACGGTGGAAATCACTGCTAACAGAGGCCTCGCGTCAGCAGGAAGAATGGGCCAGCCTCCAGAAAATCCTTCAGGGACACGTGACGGCTTGGCAGACACTTGCCTCCGAGACCCAACACCTCGCTCGGTTGGAGGAGTTGCTCCAGCAGAACCTAACGGCCATCGGTTCTGCCAAACACTTTGAGGAGGCTTTGGCAAGCCTGGCTGCGGCAGCCAACCTGTTAAGTGCCCACCTCCACCGTATCCCCTTGGAACCACCCCGGGCGGAACGACCCCGACGGGCAGAAGCGGCATGAACTGGCGACGACGCAAACATAGCAAATCGGGCGAAAACCCCATTTCGCTGTTCCCCTTCCTGGCCGTGCTCATCTGCACGATGGGGGTCCTTATCCTGCTATTGGTCATCCTCGTTCGCCAAGCCCGCCTAAAGGCCCTCGCCCAGGCACAAGCCTCATCAAATCCTGCGTCCCAGAAAGAGGTAAGCTCCCCAATTCCCACGGAAGACGAGCTTAAGCGCTGGGAAGAAGATTTGGCCTGGCAGGAAGAACAACTGCGAACAGCCCGGGAAAAGACGCAGGCCCAACTTACCGAAGCCCGCCTGATCTTGGGACACATTGAGGATTCCATCCGTACCTTTCGCCAGGAGCTTCAGAGCTTGCAGGAGCGGCTCCAGCGGCTGAATGAAGTCACTAACGAGAGCGGAAGCGTATCAATTGCCGAACTTGAAAACCACCTCCACGAACTGCACGAAGCCGCACAAAGTCTCAAGGCACAAGTCGAAGCCAAAGAGCACCAGCGGCGTCGCAAAAGTTACGCCATCATTCCCTATCAGGGCAAATTCGGCACCGCCCGTCGCCCCATTTACCTGGAATGCCGCGGCGACGGCATCCTCCTGCAACCGGAAGGAATTCGCTTTACGGTGCAAGATTTTCTCGGGCCACTAGGGCCCGGCAACCCGCTGGACGCGGCCCTGCGGGCGATCCGAGAAGAACTCCTCGCCCGAAAGGAATTCGACCCCCAAGCCGATGGCGAGCCTTATCCTCTTTTGATCGTGCGGCCGGACGGCATCGAGGCCTACTACGCGGCACGTGCCGCCATGTCTTCTTGGGGAACGGAATTCGGCTACGAACTGGTGGAGAAGGACTGGGAGTTGGTCTATCCCCAACCCGATCCCCGACTGGCTGAGGTCGTTCAACAAGCTGTCGATCTTGCCCGCAAAAGACAAGAATTCCTCGTCAAGGCGGCGCCCGGAAAATATGGGCGAACACCTCGGCAGTATCGCGCAGCGCCGTATGTTGGCGGGGCTGTCCCCACCGAAGCACCAGCCACACCGCCCGAAGACCCCATGCTTGCCCAATGGCTAGCCCGGCAACAGTCCGGTAACACCGCGGTGCGTCCAGAATCCGCGCCCGGCGGCGCGGCCGCAACCTCACGGACGGGCAACTCGACGTCGGAGCAAGCCTCCACCCAGTCGCCTGTCGAGCGCCAAGTCGAGGACCACGTCACCATCTCCGACCTTCGTGTGATGTCGCCACACCGGCCTGTCGGTGATCAGCCGCAGGTCGGCGGTGCCCCCTCACCCAAGGAATCAACCGCTGTGGAGATCACGACGGGCGTCACTCTACGCCCGTTGGCGGAACAACGGGGCCGAAACTGGGGCCTTCCCCCCCATGCCGCTTCGGCCATCCCGGTGACCCGTCCCATCCGCATTGACTGTTTCCCCGACCGAGTTGTCCTTATCCCGGAACAAGGTCTCGACCATATCCGAGTCTTCTACCTGACCCCGTCTCCGGCAAAAGCGGTGGATGAACTAGTTAAGGCCATTCGGGAGTACGTGGAAACATGGGGTATCGCTGGCAACAACATGTACTGGCGACCGGTCCTTTCCGTCCGTGTCGCCCCAGGGGCCGAGGCCCAATTCCAAATACTGCAAATCCTTTTAAAAGACAGTGGGCTAACCGTGGAGCAAACCAGATAACGATCGAGCGAGCACGATTGTGCGATCAATGAATATGGCGTATTGTCCAGGAAAACTTTTTCCACGATGAAAAACACGGAACGAGACGGACAGATCAACGCCGGCTACGATTCCTTTCTCGACACCGTCACCAACATTGTCGGGATTCTGATTATTTTGGTGATGGTCGTCGGCGTCCGCGCGCAGCACCTGCCCTTCACCCTGAAGCCGGACACGTCCCACGCAGAATCCGCCGAAGAACAGGCCCGGCGGGCCCGCGCCGAAGAGCTTGCCCGGCGATCGACGGCCCTTCTTTCCCTCCGGCGCGATATCCTTGAACTTTCGGCAACTGTCGAAATGGTGGAGGCAGAACGGCTCGCCCGCGAACGTGAGCGCCAGCGACTGGCCCTGGCCGCCGCCCTTTTGAAAAAGGAACTGGACGAAAAGACTGTCGCCCTCTCGCAGGAAGAGCGACGCCGTGAACAATTGGCTGAGGCCATCGCTGCATGTGAGCGAGATATCGCCGCATCCCAACAGCGCCTTGCCGAGTTGTCCTCCACAACCGAACAGGTGCAGATTGTCAATCACCCCACGCCGCTGAGCGTCCCCGTCGATTTCGAGGAGATTCACTTCGTCATACGGCAGGGAAAAATCGCGTACATTCCGCTCTCATCGCTCCTCGATGAGCTGATGTCGGACGCCCGCCGAAAAATCCCCCGCCTCTTCGAGGTCCCCGAAATCACCGGGACCGTGGGACCGGTCGGCGGATTCAAACTGGAGTACTCCATCGTCCGTCGGACCATCGGCGAGGCCGAGATCGCCGGTGTTCCCGGTGCCGGGGCATACGCCCAATTGCGACGCTGGATTCTCATCCCGGAAGGCAACGTCGGTGAACCCGTCGCCCAAGCCCTAGAAGAATCATCCGAATTCCGTCGGCGTATCGCCGGATATCGTCCGGACAGGACGACCGTCACCATCTGGTGCTATCCCGACGGCTTCGCCGACTTCCGCCGTCTCAAAGATTTTCTCCACGAGCGGGGCTATTCCGTCGCAGGCCGGCCCCTGCCCGACGGCTTCCCCATCACAGGCTCGCCCGGCGGGACCAAATCCTCCGCACAATAGGTGGTCCGAAGCCATTCCGGATAACTGCAATAATCGTTACGATTCCACTCCGGGACGTGGGCCACCGGCGGTCAACCGGTGGGATTCCCCGTCGTTCAGGCTTTGCGCTTGACGAATTCGGGCCTTTTATTTTTCCTAGATAGTGATCCAATTGGCGAAGTGCCTCAAGTCAATCCTATGCGGAGGGTCTCATGGCGCCGGCTGTCAAACCGATCCCGCTCAATCGGGCGATCGCCCCTTTCTTTGTTGGTGTGGATTTAGGCGGCACCAGCACCAAGATCGGCCTGGTCGATGACCTGGGTCGTCCGGTGTGCCAGCCCCAGGAGTTTCCCACCGCTGTCGAAGATGGTCCGGAACAGCTTGTCGCCCGTGTGGCCGAGGTCATCAACCAGATGATCCAGACCTCCGGACTGGAATCCACAGAAATCGCTCGTGTCGGACTAGGTTGCCCGGGTATTTTGGACCTTCACACAGGCGTGATGGTCAACCCCACCAATTTCCCCGGTTGGGGTGGATTTCCCATCCGCGAGGCCCTTGCTGATCGTTCGGGGATGCCCGTCGTCATGGCCAACGATGCCTCCGCCGCTGCGTACGGCGAACTGTGGATCGGCTCTGGCCGCGGCTTCCGCAGCCTCGTCCTCCTGACGCTGGGGACTGGCGTCGGCTGCGGTGCTATTATCGGCGATGTCATCATTGAGGGTGAACACGGCCACGGTACGGAATGCGGTCATATCCTGATCGATCCCTCCGACACAGCCCCCGTCTGTTCCTGCGGCCAACGGGGACACCTCGAGGCCTTCGCCAGTGCCACGGCCGTCGTTCGCCGTGCACGAGAAAAAATTGCCGCCGGAGAGGCTCCCCTCCTTGCCGAAAAGGTGTCCAACGGCGAAAAACTGTCGCCCCTTTTGCTGGCCAAGTTGGCCGAGGCAGGCGACCAACCGTCGCTCGATCTGATCCTTGAAACCGCCCGCTACCTCGGCTTGGGGATCGTCACGCTCCTCCACACATTTGACCCATCAGGCCTCCTCTTGGGTGGTGCGATGACGTTTGGTGGCGACAAGTCTCCCGTCGGACGCCGCTTCCTGGAACGCATTCGGGAAGAAGTTCGCCGCCGGGCCTTTGCCGCCCTGGCAAACAAGGTTGCCATCCGCTTCGCCGCGCTGGGCGGAGACGCCGGCTTCATCGGGGCGGCCGGCATCGCCCGATTGCACCACCGACGTTACCGATGAATCATCCCCAAGGATTACTGCAATTCGACACGCGGGTCGAGAATGGTGTAGGCCAAATCGACCAGGACGTTGGCCCCATAAAGCAACAGCGTAAAGAGGAGAACCAATCCCATAGAAAGCGTATAGTCTCGCTGAAGAGCCGCTTCCACAAAATGCATCCCCAACCCAGGGATGGCAAAGATCTTCTCCACCACCGGCGAACCGGTGATAATTCCAGCCACAGCCGGCCCGAGGAAAGAGACCACCGGTGCCAACGCCCCCGGCAGGGCATGCTTAAAAATGATCGTCACCTGATTCAGCCCCTTGGCCCGCGCTGTGCGGATGTAATCCTGCGTGAGGACCTCCAATAGTCCCGTGCGCGTCAAGCGGGCTATCGACGCGGCATAGGGCAAGCCCAAGCACACGGCGGGCAACACCAAGTGCGACGGTCGGCCCCAACCCGCCGCCGGAAAACACGGTAGCACAAACACCAAAAGCATGATGAGCACGCCCGCCAAAATGAAATTGGGAACGGCCAGTCCCACCGTGGCTAAGACCATCAGGCCACGATCCAGGACACTATTGCGAAAGGCCGCTGAGGCAACCCCCGCCGCGAAACCCAATGTCAGCGCCAATCCCATGGCCGCTAACCCTAAGGCCGCCGAAATAGGTAACCCTTGGGCAATGACTTCGTTGACCGTGAAGTCCGCCATGCGGTAGCTATAGCCCAAGTCGAATTGCACGACGTGGCCAAGTTCTCGCAAATACTGCTGCCAAACCGGCTCATCCAAATGGTAGCGCGCCGCCAAATTCTTTTCGATTTGCGGATCCAGACGACGTTCCCGATCCAACGGTCCCCCCGGCACTGCCCGCATCAGAAAAAAGCTTACGGTGAAGACCACCCACAGCGTGATGGCCAACCAGATCAAGCGATCAATCAAAAACCGGAGTAACATCCTCGGTTCACCCCAATGCCTCAGGCGCCGACAGACGACAGGTTGTGGTTCCCTTAACTACTTCCTATTGTCCTGCGCTGCCGCTAGCAATCAACGGCAAACCCGACATTGAGAGAGAATCTGCTGCGGTGTGGCCTGATAGCCGCTGTAGAACGGTCCGAACTCAGCGTAACGGGCGCTGGCCTCGTCAAACCGCATGCGATAGACGATATCCTTCAAAAACTGTGGATTCCTGGCCCAAAGCGTTACTCCCCATTCCCAGTCGTCCAACCCGATGCCCACCGTCACCAATTGGGTCACCCGTCCGGCAAACTTCAAACCCGTCTCGCCGTGCTCCCGCATTAGGCGATCGCGCTGCTCAAAATCCAGCAGGAACCAATTAGCCTCCGGCAAGCGACGCTTGTTCATCGGATAAAAACAAAAGGCAGGCCAGTTGGGTAAATCCGGTTGAAGCCGCTGCCGGCGCATAATCTCATAACGCCGCGCATACTGCCGCGTTCGTTCCTGGTGTTCCGGCGAGTCAGGCGGCAAACCTTCCTGCTGCAATCGTGCCGCATATTCCTCCACTGTGGGAACGTACTCTGAGACCTCCGTCATCGAAACAAACGACCACATCGGTTCAATGGTGGGTCCCAGCAAACCCGCCAAAAGCCGCTGATGAACGCGATCCAACTTGAGCGGATCGGGGTCGAGCATCAAGATCCCGAAATCGGCTTTATGGCCCATGATAACAAAGGTCTGAAGTCGCATGGGGGCCTCCGGGGAACGCGGATCGAGCGTCTCACAAAAGTCCTTGCACCCGTCGGTGTACTCTCCGGGGGCCAATGTACGAAGTCGCATGCGATCAAAACGGTAAAACCAATGCTGACAGTGCCAACCTTCCTCAGGTTGCAAGGAGACCTCTGGCCGCGGTGACGTATCGTTGTCAGACGCCATGAACCAACCTCTCGAACGTGTCCAACCATCGGTCAACCATCCCGCCCGGGACCCCCGCACCCCAACACACTTCGCAAAAGGATTACCCGAACCAGGAATTGTTCCCTCCCCTGCCCCGAAAGACAAGTCAACGACTCTCAAGCCGGCCGACCTGCCCCAACGCAAGCTGGAAGGGAATGGCCGGCCGCGCCGCCGTGACGGTAAATCTTGCTCAATACCGAACGTCGCAACATCAAGAAACACCCCGCACTCCAAAATTGCCCACCCAGCACTCCTTTTGTGACATCAATAGTACATATTCATCACAATGTGATTCACTGTCCTTCTTGAAAATAGTCCACTTCGTGTGTTATACTGCCCTCCGTTGTGGCTTTGACAAACTTCGATTGTAAGGGCAGAGCGTGGGCAGCTCGTCCATTTCAGGCCCTCCGAAAACCCCACCGGGACGAGAGCCCCTTTGTGCGCTGCCCGGCAATGTTCACGACCCAAGCGCGGACTGACGTCCGTTTTTTTGGGGCCCTTGTAGTGTTCATATGTACATTACCAAGCGACGCATGCACCACGCGGAGGTTACCCGTGCTCAACCGTCACCTCGCCGATAAGATTCTCAGACTCCTCACGGAAGAAAGACTTAGTCAGCGCCAGGTGGCCCGATTGACAGGCGTAAGTCGTGCCACCATTGCCGCCATCGCCAAGGGAGAGTGGCATGCCCGGTTTCGGGAGCGTCCCAAGGACGAAAGTGATCAACCGCCCGCTCCCAGCCGCTGTCCGGAGTGCGGTGCCCTTGTTACACCGCCGTGCCTGGCTTGCCGCATCCGTGCCATGAGGATACGGGGTGAGATTCTTCCTCTGCCGGGCGAAGGTCCCGGTCCCCTAAAGCTCGAACTCCGCGGTCCGCACTATGCCCGCTATCTAGAAGTCCGCGCTGCCGCCATGGCTCGGGGTGAAGGAGAACCCCTCGAAGACCCCACCGAGGATGCCGCCGATGATGACGCCTGGTCCGACGAGGCCTTTTGGGCAGATGAGAGTCCATCCCATAATCTCCCCTCGCCCGTTTGGCGGGAGAGGGGTCGGGGGTGAGGGTGGCTCGAATTGGTGCCGGTTTTCTCAATCGATTCCGACGTTCGCTTGCCCTCACCCCAACCCTCTCCCGAAGGGAGAGGGGGACTTTTTGGGATAGGCTCAAACCCAGAAGTGATGCCTCTGCGGGGCGACAGGCCCGGTGACTCTGTTACCCCCGATGTTCAACGGAGGGCCGCCTGATGACCCAATTTCGTTACCTCGTGCCGCTACACCAAGCCCAGGACTGGATTCGCGACGGCGATTTACTCCTCTTTCGGCGCCGCGGTCTGATTGCCGCTGCGGGTCGGGGGGAGCATTCCCACGCTGCTTTGGCCGGTTGGTGGGGGGAGACCCTCTGCTGCCTCGAAGTGCGGGGACGTTCCGGCGGTCGTGTCGTCACGTTGGCCAGCCAAGTCGAACAATTCCCAGGGCAAATCGATGTCTTTCTCGCCGATCCGGACAACCGCTGGCCAGAATTCGACCGCCGCCAGACGGTGCAGGCCATGCTGCAATTCGCGGGAACACGCTACGGCTACCGGAATTTTCTCCGCGTGGCCCTCCGCCACATCCCGGGGATAAGACTCATCATGTCACCCAAAACGGATGATTCCGCCATGGACACGCTGGGTCCCATTTGCAGCCAAGCCTGTGTGATGGCCACGCGGCTCGGCGGTGGTGTGGACCCCGTTCCTCAATTGGCCGACGAATTGACCGAACCGGCCGACCTCGCCCGCAGCCCCTTCTATCGTTATCGGCTCACACTCATCCCTGATGACGTGGCCCAACCCACCCCGGAGCCGCAGCCCTCCTCCGCCGAACCCCCGCGATGGCTACGACTGCTGACACTCGTCGGTGTCTTTCTTCTCATCTTTGTTTTGACGGGAAGAGCGACCCAGGGCCAATCCTCGTGTCCCGGCGGTTACTGTTATGGCCCCGGTGCAGCAGGCAAGGCCAGCGATACCACGCCCCCTGCGGGTGGGCTTTCGGTTTCCCAGCCGATCCCCGAACCGCTGTCAAGAGCCACCGCCCGGCTGGAGAATCATCTCCCCGGTGGGGCCATCGTGTACGGCTCCGGCGTCCTCATTGCCCGGGATGATCGCTGGGGTTGGGTTCTAACCTGCGATCATCTCTTCCGCGAAGGCGTCGGCCAGGTCAGGGTGGTTCTGCCTAGCTCCAGCGGACAGGTATTCGAAGGCCGCGTCTTTGCCCGCGACTCGCTGGCCGACTTGGCCCTCGTCGGTATCGCCGCCCCGCAGACCCAGCCCATTGCCCTGGCCGACACGCATCCCTCCCCAGGCCAAACCGTGGCCTGGGCGGGTTACGGCCCGACGGGTCGCCTCCATGCCGCCATGGGCCAGGTCCTCGGCTATGTCAGCACAAATGTCTCAGGGAATCGGGAAACCCTCCAGATCACAGGTGCAGCGCAAGATGGTGATTCGGGTGGGCCCATCGTGGATGCTCAAGGACGTTTGGTGGCCATCGTCTGGGGCACAGATGGTTATCGCACCGTGGGCACTTACTGCGGGCGGATTCGAGCCTTTCTTCGCAACTTTTTCGCTCCCCGCGAGGAGCAGGTGCCGGTTCTCGGTCCCGCCGTACCGCCTGTCCCATCAAATCCTCCGCAGGACCCGCCAGGAAATCCTCACGATCCCCTACCGCCAGGGTCGTCCTCAGGAGATTCCCTTTTGAGTCGATTACGCGATCGGCTAGAGGGCCTTCAAGGAAAGGTCGAGGCCGCCGAATCCGGCCAGCGGAGCCTCAGCGAGCGCCTTCGCCATCTTGAAACGACGCTTGGCGTGGTCAGCGACCTGCGTCAGCGGGTGGAAAAGGCAGAAGAAGTGGTCGGGCGGGAAAACATTCGGGCCGTCATCCGCGAAACAGCGGCTGACCTGCTGAGGGATCGGGGGCCCTCCTGGGCAAGCGCCCTCTTGTCGGCCGTGCTCACTGCCCTGGGTTGGACCGGCCCTCCTTCGCTTGCCCTGGCCTTTGCCGCACGACTGGCGGTGAGGCTCTTGGAACGCCGTCTCCGCACCAGCCACCGCGCAGAAGAAAACGTTCCATCAAACCCTAACATCGTCACTCAGTAAAGGAGAAGACAATGACGCCCATTGACTGGGGTGTGCTCGGCGCATTCCTTAGCACCAGTATCCTCATCCTCCTTCCCTGGATGTTGAAGGTCCATGCCCGACTGGCCGTGGCCTTAACCAGGTTGGAAAACCTGGAAAGTCGCCTCGCCGCCATGGCTGAGAAGATGGATGAACTCGTCCAGGCAGAACACCATCGGGCGACAAGCGAGGCCCTTTGGGAAACCCGGCTGCAAACCCTCGAAACCCGTTTCGGTGAAAGTGAACTGTGACGGAAAAGAACAGACCACTTCGCCAGGATAAGCCACAGAAACAGCTAAGGTAGGTCCCATGCACATCCGTGATCGAATCAAGGAATTGCGGCGTATTCCCGCCCGCCAATTGCGCCCCAATCCCCGAAACTGGCGTGTTCATCCGGCCAAGCAGCAGCATGCTTTGCGCGGCATCCTCGCCGAAATCGGTTACGCCGATGCCCTGTTAGCCCGCGAACTCCCCGATGGTACCCTTGAATTGATCGACGGCCACCTCCGCGCCGAGACGACGCCGGACGCCATTGTTCCCGTGCTTGTCCTCGATGTCTCCGAGGCCGAGGCCAACAAGCTACTCGCTCTTCTCGATCCCCTGGCCGGTCTGGCCGAACAAGACCACGACGCCCTTGCCCAACTTGCCCGTGACATCGAATTTGAAAGCCCTGTTCTCCAACAGCTCCTTGCCGAAACAACGCAGGCTGCCGACAACCCACCACAGGAGTCGCCACCGGAGACGGAAACGAGTGCCGTCGATCCCGTCCCGGAGTTATTCCAAGTCCTAGTGGAATGCCGCGATGAGGACGACCAGCGGAGGCTGTTTGAACGGCTTTCCGCTGAGGGCTACACCTGTCGCCTCCTGACGCTCTAAGCCACTGCCGATTTGCTACGTCCGCCTTAAATTGCGAGTCACCCATGAAAAAGCACGTCGTCGAAGTGGTTCTCGAAACGCCGCTCGATCGGTCCTTCCGCGTCATGCAGGTCGCCGGGATGTTTGATCTTCCCCTGGAAAAAGTGACCCGCGAGCGGATTGCCGTCGAGATTCCCCAACAAACCGAGGACTGGCAACTGGGCTTGATCGTCGGGCCGTCGGGAAGTGGCAAATCGACCCTCGCCCGCCTGCTATTTGGCGATCGCGTCAGCCGTACTTTCACCTGGCCCGATGACCAAGCCATCGTCGATGCCTTTGGCCAATGGCCTATCAAGGAGATCGTGGGGCTTTTGACGGCCGTGGGCTTCAGTTCGCCCCCAGCGTGGTTGCGGCCGTACCGGGTCCTCAGCAACGGAGAACAGGCCCGCTGTGATTTGGCCCGCGCTTTTGCCGAGGCCCTTCAATCGGGTCCGGTCGAAGATGCACAGCCTTGGCACGTCCTTCTCCCACCCACAGCCGATCGCAGCCGGCCGCTTGTCGTCTGTGACGAATTCACGAGCGTCGTTGATCGCCACGTGGCCCGAGCCATTGCCGCGGGCTTAGCCAAACGGCTTCGAAAGGGGACACTTCCCTGCCGATTTGTGGCCGTTACCTGTCACTACGATGTGGCCGACTGGCTCACCCCGGATTGGGTCATCGATATGGCCACGCGGGAGTTTTCTCGGCGATCCTTTCGGCGCCCGGAAATCACCTTGGCAGTCGTTCCTTGCCGGCGTGAAGCGTGGCGGGCCTATCGCCGTCATCACTATCTAAGCGGCAGTCTCCCCTCGGCCGCCGAATCCTATCTGGCCCTATGGGATGGCGAAGCCGTGGCCTTCTGTGCCGTGGCTTCCCAGATCGGTCGGCGGCACTACCGCCGCATCAGTCGTTTGGTTGTCCTCCCGGAATATCAAGGGATGGGGATCGGCTCGGCATTTCTCGAAGCGATGGCACGTTACTATCGAAAGCGGGGGCAACGTGTGGGAATCACGACTTCACATCCCGCCATGATTGCCCATCTTGCTCGTTCGCCCCAATGGCGACTGCGTTCCCTCCGCAAATGGGGCTCGCGCGGTGGTGGACGAAACCTGCCGCAATACCGTGGTTCCTTCGGTCGTGCGGTCATGTCCTTTGAGTTCATCGGCCATGCCTCGTACCGACAGCCCACCGCCGCGTAATGGCGAAGCCGTTCCAGAGGATCAGGAACCGCGGAAACGACCTAAGACTCTTGGCGGAAGGAAACAGTTGTGACGGAAACCCAGGGACAAGAGACAGCGCGTCGCGGTTTGGACGAATTCCGCAAACGGGAAATTTTGGCAATCCTCAGTGTGGGTTGTAGTCGTCGCACAGCGGCCCGTTATGTGGGATGTTCACCCTCCACGATTCGCCGCACCGCCGAACGTGATCCCGCCTTTGCCGAGGCCCTACACAAGGCCGAGAGCAAGGCGCAAATCCTCTTTATGCAAAACATCGCGGCAGCTGCCCGCAAAGAACAGTACTGGCGTGCCGCGGCCTGGGCGCTGGAACGCCTCAACCCGGAAGACTACGCCGCTCGTTCCCCCCATGCCGTGACATTGGAGCAAATTCGAACCCTGGTCTCAGAGTTTGCCCGCATCATCGTGGAAGAAGTCCCCATCGCCGCCCACCGGAAAAAGATTCTCCGCCGCTTGGAACGCCTGGGTCGGGAATGGGATGTCCCTCCCTCTGTGGCCGTCAATCGCACTGACCCTTCGGACGAATGAAAGGACGCCCAAGATGCCGCGGAACACATTTGCCGAGAGTGACCTGGTTCTTAACCAGCCGCAGGCCGCGGGGATGCTCACCTTGTTACAATCCTCCCTGGCAAGCTTGCACGGCCGGACCCGGCGGCTGCACCATTCGCCCTGTGAAGATCAACGATTCCTCGATTGGGCCCGAGAATACCTGCCGCAACACTTCCGGTTGCCACCTTCGCGCATGCATCGGGTCGTTGCCCGCCATTTGGAAAAGGCCGTCGCGCACCGCGGGATGAAGCTCAATGTCCTAGGGCCGCGGGGGTCTGCCAAATCGACATTGGTTTCCTTGGCCTATCCCCTATGGTGTTTGTTGGAAGGCAAAGAAAGCTACATCTGGTTGGTCTCCGATACTCGGCATCAAGCGCGTGCCCATTTGGAAAACATCAAGGCCGAACTGCTGGACAACCCTCAGCTTTGCGCACGATACGGACCGATCAGGCGGAAAGGCACGGTCTGGCGGGCAGAAAAGGTTGTCCTTCCGTCAGGGGCCGCCATTGAGGCCTTCGGCACCGGCCAACGCTTGCGGGGACGACGACAACGCGCCGATCGCCCCAGCCTGATCATCGCCGATGACATTCAAAACGACGGACACATGACGTCTAGCCGCTTGCGGGAACATTCACGGACCTGGTTCCACGGCACGTTGATGGCCGCGGGCAGCCCGATCACCAACGTCGTTCACCTCGCTACGGCCTTGCACTACGACGCCCTGGCCATGGAGTTATCCCGAACCGCCGGTTGGCAGACGCTGATCTTTCGCGCCATTGAACGCTTTCCGCGGCGAATGGACCTTTGGGATCGCTGGCAAGAAATCTACTGCGACGCCGATCGGCCCCAGGCGGTCCATGAGGCCCGTCATTTCTTCCTCCAGCACCGTCGGGAAATGGAAGCCGATGCGGTCGTCCTTTGGCCGGAGCGAGAAGACCTTTACACCCTGATGTGCTTGCGGGCTGAGATCGGATGGGCGGCCTTCGCCAGAGAAAAACAAAACGCTCCGGTCTCGCCAGAATTGTGCGAATGGCCCGACGAATACTTCAACGAAGAAATTTGGTACGAAACGACTCCGCGCAATCTAAAACTGCGAGTTGCCGTCCTTGATCCCAGTAAGGGGACCGACGCCAAGCGTGGTGATTACTCGGCGTTGGTCTTTCTGGGAGTTGATGCTCAGGGCCAGATGTACGTGGATGCGGACCTGGCCCGTCGCCCAATTGCCCAAATGGTCACCGATGCCGCCGAGTGGTGTCTCCGCTGGCGGGTCCAGGCCTTTGGCGTGGAGGCCAACCAGTTTCAAGAACTCCTTGCCGAGCCGCTGGAAGCGGAGTTTCGTCGCCGTGGGCTCATGGGGTTTTCACCCTGGTTAATCCGCAACCATGTCAACAAACTGGTGCGGATTCGTCGTTTGGGGCCGCTTCTCGCGCGGCGAACACTTCGCTTCCGGCAAGGCTCGCCCGGTGCTCGACTCCTGGTCGAACAGCTCCGCACCTTTCCCATTGGTGACCACGACGATGGCCCCGACGCCTTGGAAATGGCAATTCGCCTCGTTGGCGAACTCGCGCGACCGGCCCCCGACCTCTCCTCCACGCAGCGGATGGTTGTCTGGTGATCGTAGCGATTGCCTTGGTTGTTTCCTGTTCGAGCCATCACGACGGTCAGTAAAAGAAGAAAGGAAGAACCATGCTGCCGTATGTCCGGCACGAGGGTAAGGCCCCCGCCTGTGTCGTTCGTTTGGCCGAAATCTTCCACGATCCCGAAGACTGGGACCTGGAAGGCCGTCGCCTTTGGTGGCCGCTGGGCTGCCGAAGTACGAGTGTTCCTTTCCAGACGGAGACGGAACTGGACCACATCCGCAGCGAATGCCGTCAACTGGCCGTGGAAAACGAGTTTGCCATTAACGGCCACGAAAACCGAATCAGTTACGTGGTGGGCACCGGCCACCGCTACCAAGTGATGCCGCGACCGGGGTGTCGTGTGCCGAAGTCCATCCTCGCCCAAGCAGAGGCGGTCCTCGATCGATTCCTCCGCGAAAACCGCTGGCACGCACGACAGCAGGAAATTATGCGTCGCAAAGACCGCGACGGTGAGGCATTTCTCCGCTTTTTCCCCGGCGATGACGGTATCCTGCGCGTTCGTTTCATCAATCCAGAGGATATCCGCACGCCGACCCAATACAGTCAGCGGCCTGAGCACAGCTTCGGTATTGCTACTGATCCAAGTGACGTAGAAACCGTTCACGGTTACTGGGTTTGCGAACAATGGGTCCCCGCCGACCAGATGCAACATCGCAAGGCCAACGTCGATGCCAACGTCAAACGCGGTCTGCCGCTGTTTTATCCGGTGAGGAAGAACCTTCGCCGGGCGGAGAAACTGCTGAGAAACATGAGCACCGTGGCCGGGCTCCAGTCGGCCGTCGCCCTGATTCGCAAACATACGGGCGGACGCAGCAGCGTGGAACGCTTTCTCCACGATGCCGCCCCGCCGGTTCCGGGCGAGCCGTCCGCCAGCACCGGTTACACCTCGGTGCAACGTTTTGCCCCGGGAACCATTCTCGACGCCACCGCGGGAGTGGAATACGAGTTTCCCGTGGCCGCCATCGATGCCGCCCGCTATGTCACACTTCTCCAAGCCGAATTGCGGGCAGTGGCCAGCCGCCTCGTCATGCCGGAGTTCATGCTTACCAGTGATGCCAGCAACGCCAATTACGCCTCCACCCTGGTGGCGGAAGGTCCCGCCGTCAAGATGTTCCAACGACTTCAGGCCGAGATGATCGAGGAAGATCACGTCGTTCTGGAGCGGGCTTTGCAAACGGCGGCCCACGCCGG
>Ga0116168_1001623_pt1 | contig 16302 bp, 15 predicted proteins | sample AD_UKC129_MetaG_FD_89795 | JGI IMG/M metagenome (GOLD analysis project Ga0116168, IMG submission 89795) | Active sludge microbial communities of municipal wastewater-treating anaerobic digesters from Canada - AD_UKC129_MetaG | ecosystem: Engineered > Bioreactor > Anaerobic > Digestate | place...
ATCCTGCTGATCGTGCACGGCAACGAGCGGCCGATCGAGGTCACCCTGCCCGTGATCGAGGGCATCTCGAGCTACACCTCGCTGTGGTCGAGCGTTCCCGAGCGGCCCGACGACGAGCATCCGCAGTTCGCGCCGGGATCGGTGATCGCGCTGCCGGGCACCGCGCTGCACCTGTTCCGCATGGAACCGGTGACCTCCCCCGCACGGGCGATCGCGTCCGATCCCGTTTTCCCCAACGACCCTGTGTTCCCCCCGGAGGGAGCGCGGCGGTAGGTTCGAGACATGGCCACGACGACGAGATCCTCCGCTTCCGATCAGCGCGGCTCCGACGAGCGCAGCACGGCGCCGAGCCTGCGCAGCCTCTCGCAGATCCCGCTTCGTCCCGCGGGCGTCGAGAGGTCCGTCGCCGACACGCGCACGGGCCGCATCCCCCTCACCCTCCCCCATCCCGCCGCCCTCGATCCGCGGTTCCGGCCGTCGGCGTTCGCGGGCGAGGCGGTGCCCTTCCAGGTCACCGCGTTCCGCGAGGGGCACGACCTCATCGGCGTGCACGTGCGGCTCACCTCCCCCTCGGGCATCGAGACGCTGCACCGACTCGACCCGCTCGGCGACGGCTTCGACCACTGGCGCACCGTCATCGCCCCGATCGAGCAGGGCGTCTGGACGTTCCGCTTCGAGGCGTTCGCCGACGACTTCGCGACGTGGGAACATGCCGCAGACCTCAAGATCGCCGCGGGCGTCGACGCCCCGCTCATGCGCGAGATCGGCGCGCGGCTGCTCAGCACCGCGGCCAAGGAACGCGACCGCAATGCTGCCGAACGTCGCGCGCTCACCGCGGCGGCCGGGGTGCTGCGCGATGCGGATGCCACCGACGACGACGCCCTTGCAGTCGTACGCGACCCGCAGCTCGCGGCGTTCTTCCGCGACCGCCCGGCCCGCTCGCTTGCGACCCTCGGCCCCGACCTCGAACTGCTCGTCGAGCGGGAGCGGGCGGGCGTCGGCGCGTGGTACGAGTTCTTCCCGCGGTCGGAGGGCGCCAAGCGCCGCAAAGACGGCACGATCGCGAGCGGCACCTTTCGCACCGCGACCAAGCGTCTGCCGGGCGTCGCCGCGATGGGGTTCGACGTGCTCTACCTGCCGCCGATCCACCCGATCGGAGAGGTGAACCGCAAGGGCCCGAACAACACGCTCGTCGCGGGGCGCGGCGACCCGGGCTCGCCCTGGGCGATCGGTTCGGCCGCGGGCGGGCACGACACGGTGCATCCTGACCTCGGCACCCTCGCCGACTTCCGCGCCTTCGTGCGCGCCGCGCGCGCCGAAGGCCTCGAGGTCGCCCTCGACCTCGCGCTGCAGGCGGCACCCGACCACCCGTGGGTGACGGAGCATCCGGAATGGTTCACGACTCTTCCCGACGGGTCGATCGCGTTCGCCGAGAACCCACCGAAGAAGTACCAGGACATCTACCCGATCAACTTCGACCGCGATCCCGAGGGCATCCGCGCCGAGGTGCTGCGGATCGTGCGGCACTGGATCGCGCAGGGTGTGAAGATCTTCCGCGTCGACAACCCGCACACGAAGCCCCTGCAGTTCTGGGAGTGGCTGATCGCGCAGGTGAACGCCGAGAACCCCGACGTCGTCTTCCTCGCCGAGGCGTTCACGCGGCCGGCGCCGCTGATCGGGCTCGCCCAGGCGGGGTTCCAGCAGAGCTACTCGTACTTCACGTGGCGCAACACCAAGGCCGAGCTCGAAGAGTTCCTGCAGTGGATCTCGGGTGAGACGGCAGACGTCATGCGCCCGAACCTCTTCGTGAACACCCCCGACATCCTCACCGAATACCTGCAGTACGGCGGCCGGCCGGCCTACAAGATCCGCGCCGCGCTCGCGGCCACCGGCGGCGCGTCGTACGGGGTGTACGCGGGGTACGAACTGATCGAGAACGTCGCCCGGCCCGGCTCCGAAGAGAACATCGACAACGAGAAGTACGAGTACAAGCTGCGCGATTGGGCGGCCGCGGATGCCTCCGGTCAGAGCCTCACCCCGTACCTCACGCGCCTGAACGAGATCCGCCGGGCCCACCCCGCGCTCCGCCAACTGCGCGGGCTCTCGGTGCACTGGAGCGACGACGACGCGATCCTCGTCTACAGCAAGCACATCGACGGCGCCCTCACCGCGTCGGGCGAGCCCGACACGATCATCGTGGTCGCCAACGTCGACCCGCACTCGATGCGGCAGACGACCATCCACCTCGACACGACGCTCTGGGGCGTTCCGCGGGGCGAAGACTTCGAGGTCGAAGACCTCATCACCGGGGCCGTGTGGACGTGGAATCAGGATGCCTTCGTCCGCCTCGACGCGTTCGCCGAACCCGTCCACATCCTGCACGTGAGGACTCTCCGATGAGCACCGTTCCCGACCACATCCTCGACGCCGTCGCCGGTGGCTCCTATCACGCGCCGCACGACGTGCTCGGTCCGCACCAGCAGCCGGACGGTTCGTGGGTGATCCGCGCGCGCCGGCCGATGGCGGCGACGGTCACCGCGGTGACGGCTGACGGCGCCGACGTGCCGCTCGCACACGTGCGCGGCGGGGTGTGGGAGGGCGAGACGGCCGACCAGCCCGCGGCCTACGAGCTCGTCGCGACCTACGACGGCGGCCCCGACTTCCGCAGCGACGACCCGTACCGGCATCTGCCGACGCTCGGCGAGGTCGACCAGTACCTCATCGGCGAGGGCCGGCACGAAGAGCTCTGGAACGTGCTGGGCGCCCATGTGCGCCATTTCACGGGCGTCACGGGCGTGTCGTTCGCCGTCTGGGCGCCGCACGCGCAGGCCGTGCGCGTGGTCGGCGACCTCAACGGGTGGGACGGCGCGTCGCACGCGATGCGCAGCCTCGGCTCGACCGGTGTCTGGGAACTGTTCGTCCCGGGTCTGTCGGCCGGCACCACCTACAAGTACGAGATCCTCACCCCGCACAGCGGCTGGATCCTGAAGGCAGACCCGATGGCCTCGTGGGCCGAGGTGCCGCCGGCCACGGCATCCGTCGTCTACGAATCGTCGTACACGTGGGGCGACGACGACTGGCTCGCCGCGCGGGCCCGCCGCTCGCCCACCGATCAGCCGATGTCGACCTACGAGCTGCACCTCGGGTCGTGGCGGCCCGGGCTCGGCTACCGCGACGCCGCCGACCCGCTCATCGACTATCTCACCGAGGTGGGCTACACGCACGTCGAGTTCCTGCCGCTCGCCGAGCACCCGTTCGGCGGTTCGTGGGGCTACCAGGTCTCGGGGTACTACGCGCCCACGAGCCGGTTCGGCACCCCCGACGACCTGCGCTACCTCATCGACCGCCTGCACCAGGCCGGCTTCGGCGTGATCATGGACTGGGTTCCGGGGCACTTCCCGAAGGATGCCTTCGCGCTCGCCCAGTTCGACGGCGAGGCGCTCTACGAGCACCCCGACCCCCGCCGCGGCGAGCACAAGGACTGGGGCACGCTGATCTTCGACTACGGCCGCAACGAGGTGCGGAACTTCCTCGTCGCGAACGCGCTGTACTGGTTCGAGGAGTTCCACGTCGACGGCCTGCGGGTCGACGCCGTGGCATCCATGCTCTACCTCGACTACTCGCGCGAAGAGGGCGAGTGGGAGCCGAACATCTACGGCGGCCGCGAGAACCTCGAGGCCATCCGGTTCCTGCAAGAGGTCAACGGCACCGCGTACAAGCGCTACCCCGGCATCGCGATGATCGCCGAGGAGTCGACCAGCTACCCCGGCGTCACCGCGCCGACCAGCGAGGGCGGTCTCGGGTTCGGCTTCAAGTGGAACTTGGGCTGGATGAACGACTCGCTCGTCTATTTCCAGCGCGACCCGATGTACCGCTCCCACCACGAGGGCGAGCTGTCGTTCTCGTTCGTCTACGCGTTCAGCGAGCGGTTCGTGCTGCCGATCAGCCACGACGAGGTCGTGCACGGCAAGGGAACCCTCTTCACCCGCATGCCGGGCGATCACTGGCAGAAGCTCGCGAACGTGCGCGCCTTCCTCGCCTACATGTGGGGGCACCCCGGCAAGCAGCTGCTGTTCATGGGACAAGACTTCGGTCAGCTCTCGGAGTGGTCGGAGAGCCGGGGCCTGGATTGGTGGATGCTCGACCAGCCGCCGCACCGCCAGCTGCTCGAGTTCGTCGGCGCCATGAACCGCGTCTACCGCGAGCACGCGCCGCTGTGGTCGCGCGACAGCGACGGGAGCGCGTTCCGCCGCCTCGGCGAGCCGAGCTGGAACCCGAACGTCATCGCGTTCTCGCGCGTCGACCACCACGGCAACACCGTCGCGATCGTCTGCAACTTCTCCGGCACGCCGATCGACAACTACACCCTCGACCTGCCGGCCGCCGGCGAGTGGACCGAGCTGCTCAACTCCGACGCGCAGCAGTACGGCGGGTCGGGTGTGGGCAACCTCGGCGTCGTGCACGCCGACGACAACGGCCGCGCGACGTTCGTGCTGCCGCCCCTCGGCGTGCTCTGGCTCGGGCACAGCTCCTGAGAGCGCGGCCGCCGCTGTCGATGACGGCGGCGGCGGCGGTTCGGTGCTGACCTACGTCAGAACAGCAGCGAGGCGAGGCGCCCGCGGGCGCGGATGACGCGCGCGTCGGCGTCGCCGACGAGGCCGAACAGCTCGAGCAGACGCTCGCGCACGGGCGCGCGATCATCGGCCGGGAGCGCCCCGAACAGGTCGAGCAGGCGCCCGAACGCGTCATCGACGTGCCCACCGGCGAGGTCGAGATCGGCGGCGGCGAACTGGGCCTCGACGTCGAGGGGGTGCTCCGCGGCGCGCGCCCGGGTCTCGGCGAGGTCGAGGTGCTGCACGCGGTCGAGCAGGCGCACCTGACCGAGCCCGGCACGCGCCTGCTCGTCTCGCGGGTCTTCCGCGAGGGCCGCCTCGTACGCCGTCACGGCGCGGGCGTAGTCGCCCGCTTCGATCGCGTCGAACGCCTCTTGGTGAAGCGGCGGCAACGCCGGCTCGACGGGCTCCGCCGGATCGGATGCCTCGGCATCCGCCCCTGCTCCCGGCACGACCCCGGTGACGCCCTGCTGGGCGGCCAGCTGCAGCAGCTGGCCGAACACCTCGCGCACCTGCTGTTCGGGCACGGCGCCTGTGAACAGCGGCACCGGCTGACCGGCCACGAGGGCGACGACCATCGGGATCGACTGCGCGCGGAACCCCTGCGCGAGCTGCGGGTTGGCGTCGACGTCGACCTTCGCGAGCACGAGCCGCCCGCCGAGTTCGGTGACGACCTTCTCGAGGATCGGGCTCAGCTGCACGCACGGGCCGCACCACTCGGCCCACAGGTCGACGACCACCGGCACGGTGCGCGACAGCTCGAGCACCTGTCCGAAGGTCGCGTCGGTCACGTCGAACACGAGCGAGGGGCCGCCGGCCGGGGCGCCCGTAGCCGCTCCGCCGCCGGCTTCGGGCGCGGGCGCGGCCGCGCGGGAACGGAGTGACGACAGGTCGACGGCGCCGCGCAGCACGGCACCCGGACGGGGATCGCTCATCAGCCGACCACTTTCGATTGGAGGACGTTCGACGAATACCCGAGGAGGCTGATGCGCTCCTTCGAGCTCTGGGAGGGGACGAAGAAGAACAGCTGGTTCGCGTAGGTCGTCGTGAATCCGGTCGAGGACTGCGCGACCCCGGCGAGCGTCTGCACGATGGGGTTGTTGTCGACCTTGATCACGGCGTCGGCGTTCGTCGGCACGACGGTGTCGAGGTCGTCGACGGTGACCGCGACGATGGCGCCCGAGTCGAGCGTCGCGAGCGCCACCGGCGGCTGGGTGCCGGCCGAGGCCGAGAAGGTCAGCGAGCCGGTCTGCGCGCCGGTCTGGTTGAAGTCGTTGAGTCGCTGCGTCCGGTTCGCGTCGAGCTGCTTCTGGAACGCGTCGTCGGCCACGTCGAACGAAGCCGCGTAGGCGCTCCCCGTCCCCTTGGTCAGCACATCGGCGTAGGCGGCGGCCAGGTCGTCGGGCGCGATCGCGAGGAACGGCGAGTCGGCCGGGATCGGGATCGCCCCGACGTAGGCGGGCGCGAGGTTCAGCTTCGTGTCGGAGGTGAGCGTCGCGATCGAGGTGAGCTTGTACGGCGCCCACGGGTCTTGCTGCGAGACGCTGAGGATCAGATCGGACTCATCCGCGCCCTCGCCGCCCGGGGCGACGGCGAAGAACGTGCGCGGCCACTCGTCGTTGGCCTCGGGCAGGATCACCTGCAGGCTGCCGTCGGGGATCGGCGCGAGCGCCGTCTGGGTGGGGATCGCGCCGCGCAGGGTGTAGTTGGTCTCGCGCACCGCGAGCGCCGTGCCGCCCAGGCGCGTGGCGGCGGCGATGGCGTCGCGCGCCTCATCGGCGGTCGCCACCGTCTTCGAGATGCGGTCGACGATGCGCTCGGCCTGCGCCTGCGTGACGACGGGGCTGCCCTGATCGTCGGGCACGACGACGCTCTGACTCGACGAGGGCGTCGGGCTCGCGGCGGGCTGCGGCCAGGCATCCGCGGTGCAGCCGGTGACCAGCACGGCGCTCACGGCGAGGAGCGGGAGGGCCGCGAAGGCCTGCGTGCCGCGCGTGAGACGGCGACGCGACGGGGTCGCGGCGATGACGCCCTTGTCGGCGCCCTCGACGGCGAGGTCGATGGGCTCGGTGACCGGCAGGGGCACTCCCTTGCGGCGCGGCCCGCGCGAGCGACGCGCGAGGCGCACGCCGAGCACATACAGAACAAGGCCGACGACCAGCAGGATCGAGCCGCCCACGATGAGCGGCCCCGCCCACGGGGTCGAACTGCGCACGGGCCAGGTCACGGTCAGCGAGTGCGGAGCGGGCTGGGTGCCGTCGGTCGCGACGAGAAGGCTCATGTCGGCCGGCAACTGCAGCGGCGTGATGAGCACGTCCTTCTGCTCGAACTCGTCGAGCCACAGGTCTGAGCCGGCGGGTGTGAGAGCGGTGGTTCCGGCGGCCGCCGGCTCCGAGGCGGCGACGGATGCCGAGGTGATCTCCCCGGCGTCGAAGCCGATCTCGGTGTAGTCGGCGCGGGCGAGCCACGCCTTGATGTCAGCGGTGCGGCCGTAGGCGGCGAAGATCGTGCCGTCCTCTTGCACGCGCAGGTTCTGCGAGCCGTCGTGGCTCGTGAGCACCGAGCCGTCGATCAGCACGTAGGGGGCGTCGCCCGCGACCTCGATCGCCTGGCTCTCGGTTTTCGGTCCCTCGAAGATCGTGCGCTGCGCGATGCCGGCACCGATCATGAGAGCAGCCAGCACGAAAGCGGCCACAGCCCACACGAAACGCACGAATCACACCTCCCCGCACTCCGCGGCGGGGTCCGGGAGCACACTCGACGTTCCAGACTAGCGAAGATGTCCTGTGCATCGACCGGGAGCTGTCAACCCCCGCGTCGCATCCGGTCGCCGTCGCTAGTGTGCGTAGTCTGAGCATCGAACCGGCCATCTCCGAGGAGTACGCGTGAAGCTTCACCACCCGTTCCGCACCGCGCTGATCGCGACCCTCGGCGTCGGCGTCGGAATCCTGATCATCACGAGCGTGCAGTCGCTCTCGACGATCCTGCTCTACGTCGGCACGGCGCTCTTCCTCGCCCTCGGCCTCGACCCCGCCGTGTCGTGGCTCGAGCGCAAGGGCCTGCCCCGCTGGGCGGCGCTGCTCATCACCTTCGCCGTCGTGCTCGCGGTGTTCGCCGGCATCATCCTCATCGTCATTCCGGTGCTCGTCGGTCAGATCTCCCAGCTGGTCACGCAGATCCAGGGCCTCGTGGAGCGCATCGTGTCGGGCGATTGGAACCCGGTCGACGAGTTCAGCGCGTGGCTGCACGCCACCTTCCCCGCACTCGACGTCGACAAGGTGTTCGGCTACATCTCCGACTGGTACAACACGCTCGACTTCGGGCAGATCGGCTCGGCCGCCGGCAACACGATCCTCGGCATCGGCGCCGGCATCATCGCGGGGTTCACCGGCGCGCTCATCGTGCTCATCCTGACGATCTACTTCACGGCATCCACCCCGAGCCTCAAGCTCGCCGTCGCCCAGCTCGTGCCCGCCTCCAAGCGCGCCCGGTTCGTCGACCTCGCCGACCAGATCACCGCCTCTGTCGGCTACTACGTCATGGGGCAGGTCACCCTCGGCGTCATCAACGGCGTGCTGAGCGCGATCTTCCTGACGATCATCGGGGCGCCCTTCCCCGCGGTGCTCGCGGTCATCGCGTTCTTCTTCTCGCTCATCCCGCTCGTGGGTACGCTCACCGGCTCGACGATCATCGTGCTCACCTGCCTCATCCCGGGGCTCGGGTCGCCGCTGACCGCTCTCGTGGCCCTCATCTACTACGCGATCTACATGCAGGTCGAGGCCTACATCCTCTCGCCGCGCATCATGAACCGCGCCGTGTCGGTGCCCGGCGCTGTCGTCGTGATCGCCGCCCTCGCGGGCGGATCGCTGCTGGGCCTGCTCGGCGCCCTCGTCGCGATCCCCGTCGCGGCGAGCATTCTGATCATCTACCGCCAGGTGATCGTGCCGCGTCAGAACGAGCGGTGACGCACCGCCCTACTCCTGGTCGTCCCACTCGGCCTGGTCGTCCCACTCGGTCGGCAGCGGCAGGGCGTCGGGATTGACGGCCGCCACGATCTCGGTGAGCACGCGGCGGGTCTGACTCTCCCCCACCCACAGGTGCTTACCGCCCTCGACGGCGATGACCGTGGCATCCGGCACCGCGGCGAAACGCTCGCGCGCCTCGTCGGGGCGCAGGTAGTCGTCGAACTCGGGCACGACGACGACCATGCGGCGCTCGTCGCCCGCCCACGCGGCCACCTCGTCGGGGGTCGCGCGGTGCAGCGGCGGCGAGAGCAGGACGACCCCCTCGACGTCGTGGTCGCGACCGTACTTCAGCGCCAGCTCGGTGCCGAACGACCAACCGACCAGCCACGGGCGGGGCAGGGCGCGCTCGCGCACCAGGTCCATCGCCGCGGCGACGTCGAACGCCTCGGCCTGGCCGCCGTCGAACGCGCCCTCGCTCGTGCCGCGGGGAGACGCGGTGCCGCGGGTGTTGAAGCGGAGCACGGCGAGGTCGGCGAGAGCAGGCAGGCGCGCCGCGGCTTTGCGCAGGATGTGCGAGTCCATGAAGCCGCCGGCGGTCGGCAGCGGATGCAGGGTCACGAGCGTCGCGACGGGTTCGCGCTGCTCGGGCAGAGCCAGCTCCCCCACGAGGGTGAGGTCGTCGAGGGTGCGCAGTTCGATCTCTTCGCGCCGCGCCGGCAGCAGCACGGGTCCACGGATTTCCATCAGCCGATCCTCCAGCAGGTCGTGTGCCAGTGCCGACGCGCCGCGAGGTCTGCGGCATCGCCGAGCACGCCGTCGGCGCGCCAGACGACGACGTGTGCGACGCCGGGAGCGACCTCGCGCCCGCAGCCCGGGCAGGTGTAGGTCTTCTGGGCCGCGGCCGCGTTCACCGGTTGCACCGTCCAGGTCACGCCGCGGCGCGTCTCGGTGCGCTTCCAGCCGGCGAGCAGGCGATCGAGCGAGTCGTCTTCGGGTTCGCGGCGACGACGGTTCGCGCGGGGCATCCGCTCAATACCAACCGCTCGACTGCGAGTGCGCCCACGCGCCGCACGGCGTGCTGTAGCGGCCCGTGATGTAGCCGAGGCCCCACGCGATCTGCGTCGCTGGGTTCGTTTCCCAGTCGGCGCCGGCCGAGGCCATCTTGCTGCCGGGGAGCGCCTGCGGGATGCCGTAGGCACCGCTGCCCGCGTTGTACGCGTTCACGCGCCACCCCGACTCTTTGCTCCACAGCGCCACGAGGCACGCGAACTCGTCGTCGCCCCACCCGCGCGCCTGCACCATCGAGTAGGCGACAGCCTGCGCCGTGCCCGGGTCGGGAGACACGAACGGAGGCGTCCACGCCGCCGACGAGGCGGTCGACGAGTCGACGGCGGCCGTCGGGGTCGGCGTGGGAGTGGGCTTCGGGGCGACGTACACGGTGTAGACCATGCCGTCGCGACCGAGCGACACGGTGTCGTCGCTGCGGGACAGATACGACTGCGCGTCGGCGATCGTGCCGGCGTAGAGCGACAGCGGGTCGAGCTCAGCCGCCTCGGCGTGGGTGGTCGACGCACTCAGCGGACCGATGTACGCGACCCCGAACGCGGCCACCGCGAAGAGGGCGAACGCGCTCATCACGCCGCGGCGGCGCGACCAGCGCTGCGCCGGCGCCGCGGGGCGTGTGGTGCGTGCCGGTGGTGCACTCGTTCGCGAGGCATCGGCGCGCGCGACGTCTCTGCGCAGGGTGTCCCTGCGCAGGGTGTCTGTACGCGCGGCGGGCGACGAGGTCTTCGGGTCGGCCGCGGGTGTCAGCTCGGCGTCGGAAGTCACAGTGGGTCGAGTCTATCGGCCGCCGCCGGGCGGTGCCATCGCGCGCTCATGAGAGGTCTCACACGACGGCGAGCATGACCTCGACCACGGCGTCGAGCACCGCGTCGACCTGCGCTTCGCTGTACCCGCGGCGCTGCATGCGGAACGCGACCGACCTCACCTGGTCGACCGTGACCGGCTCACCGTCTTCGAGGAAACGCGCGATCTTGTCGGCGACGAGATCGACCTCGTCGATGCGGTAGCCGTAGCGCAGCAGCCCCACCCGGCGGAAGCGGTGTCGCTTCGGGCGCGTGAGCCGGTCGAGCACCTCCTGCGCCAGCTTGCGCGACTGCCCCACCCACGCGCGGGCGCCCGCGCGGCCGAGCGCGTGCTCGCGCTCGCGCGCCGCGAAGGCGTCTTCGATCCGGCCGAGCGCCGCATCGACCGCGGCGATCTGGTAGCCGCGCCGCACGAGTGGGAACGCCACGGTGCGCACCGTGTTCGCGTCGACATCGGTGACATCGGATGCCTCGAACGCCGCGCGCGCCCGCGTGAGGAACGCGTCGACGTCTTCGGGGCGGTACCCCTTCTGCCGCCCCGACGTGTGCGGGAACGGAGCGGTTTCGGTCGCGGTCTGAACGGTCATGCACCCACCAACGGATAGAACAGGAAATACATCGCCAGCGCGGCGCCGGCCGACGGGAGGATCGAATCGAGCCGGTCGAGCACACCGCCGTGACCGGGAAGCCACGAGCTCATGTCTTTGATGCCCAGGTCGCGTTTGATCATCGACTCGCCGAGATCGCCGACCGTGGCGCAGCCGAGGATGACGACGCCGAAGATGACCCCCACCCACCACGGCGTGTGCAGGGCTAACAGCGCGTAGAGCACGGCAGCGATCGTGGTGGCCACCGCTCCCCCGGCGAAGCCCTCCCAGGTCTTCTTGGGGCTGATGCGCGGGGCCATCGGGTGCGAGCCGAACGCGAGACCGCTCGCGTACGCGCCCGTGTCGGCCGCGACGACCACGACGAGCATGCCGAGCACCCACAGCTCGCCCTGATCCTGACGGAGCAGCACGAGGGCGAGCGAGGCAAGGAAGGGCACGTACAGGGGCACGAAGCCGGTGACCAGCACGTCGGTGAGCACGTCGCCGTACCGCCGACCGTCGCTCGCGGCCATCTGCGCGAGCATCCGCCAGACGATGACGGCGGCGACGCACGCGAAGGTGATGACCCAGTGCGTCCAGTGCCCGAAGAAGTAGCCCGAAAGCATGATGATCGCGCCCGCGACAAGCTGGGGCACGACATCGATGCGCCGGCCCGCGGTCTGCAGCGCCCGGGCGAACTCGAACACGCCCAGTAGGCACACCGGAATCGCGAAGACGAGGAACAGCCACTTCACGAACAGCAGCGACGCCAGCACCACGGCGCCCACGGCGAGGCCGATGAGCGTCGCCATCAGCAGATTGCGGCCCGTGCGCTCGTTGATGCGGTCCTGCACCTGCTCGAAATCGGCGCGTGCGCGGTCGATCTGCTGCTCGAACTCGCTGCGCGCGGCGCGCACGTGCTCATGGAACGCCGAGGAGCTCTCGGGCTGTCGGCGGGCCGCACCCCGGTTCGGGGGTGCGTCCTCGCCCGCGGCGGGTTCGCCGGAGGGGTCGGTCATCGCCTCACACCTCGAGGAGTTCAGCCTCTTTGCGCCCCAGTGCCGCATCGATCTCGTCGACGTGCGCGCGGGTGATCTGGTCGAGTTCCTTCTCGGCCCGCACGAGGTCGTCTTCGCCGACATCGCTCTTCAGCCCGTCGAGCTCGTCTTTGGCCTTGCGGCGGATGCCACGCACGTGCACCTTGGCGTCTTCGCCCTTCGTGCGCACGAGCTTGACGTACTCCTTGCGACGCTCGGCGGTGAGCTCGGGCATGGTGACGCGCACCAGGTTGCCGTCGTTGGTGGGGTTGACCCCGAGGTTCGGGATGTCGCGGATGGCCTGCTCGATCGCCTTCAGCGCCGACTTGTCGTAGGGAGTCACGACGAGCGTGCGCGCCTCGGGGGCGTTCAGCGACGCGAGCTGCGACAGCGGGGTGGGCGACCCGTAGTAGTCAACCATCACCTTCTGGAACAGCTGGGGGTTGGCGCGTCCCGTGCGGACGGTCGCGAAGTCTTCCTTCGCGGCCTCGACGGCGCGGTCCATGCGCCCGGACGTGTCGGCCAGGATGTCGGCGATCACGGTCACTCCATTCGTTGTTGCAGTAAGGGCAAGTCTAGTGCGGGCCGGTGTCGCCGCTCAGACGGTGACGAGCGTGCCGATCCGCTCACCGAGAAGCGCGCGCGTGACGTTGCCGGCCGGCTCCATCCCGAACACGCGCATGTCGATCCCGTTGTCCATGCAGAGGCTGAACGCCGTCGAGTCGACGACCTTGAGCCCGCGTTGCAGGGCATCCTGGTAGGTGATCTCGTCGATCTTGGTGGCCGAGGCATCCTTGTTCGGATCTGCCGTGTAGACGCCGTCGACACCGTTCTTGGCGACGAGCACCTCGTCGGCACCGATCTCGAGCGCACGCTGGGCGGCGACGGTGTCGGTGGAGAAGTACGGCAGGCCCGCACCGGCGCCGAAGATCACGACGCGCCCCTTCTCCAGATGACGCTCGGCGCGGCGCGGGATGTAGGGCTCGGCGACCTGCGTCATCGAGATGGCCGACTGCACGCGGGTCGCGGCACCGGCCTGCTCGAGGAAGTCTTGCAGGGCGAGCGCGTTCATGACGGTGCCGAGCATGCCCATGTAGTCGGCGCGGCCGCGGTCCATGCCGCGCTGGCTGAGCTCCGCGCCGCGGAAGAAGTTGCCGCCGCCGACGACGATCGCGACCTCGACCCGGTCGACGGCTGCGGCGATCTCGCGCGCGATCTGGCCGACCACATCCGGGTTGACGCCGAGCTGCCCTCCCCCGAACGCTTCGCCGGACAGCTTCAGCAGGACGCGGCGGCGTCCGGTGTTCTCATCGATCACGGGGTTCCTCTCGTCGTGTGGCAGAGTATCGCAGCCCGGGCCGCGCCGACACGTGACGGCGGCGGGCATGGGAAAGGGGTCCGCATCCTCGCGAATGCGGACCCCCAGAGGCGACTTACGCGCCGACCTTGAAGCGGGCGAAGTCGGTGATCGTGATCCCCGCGTCGCCGGCGACCTTCGCGACCGACAGCTTGTTGTCCTTCGCGTAGTCCTGGTCGAGCAGGGCGACCTGCTTGAAGAACGCGTTCACGCGGCCCTCGACGATCTTCGGCAGGGCGGCCTCGGGCTTGCCCTCGTTCCGAGAGATCTCGGTGACGATCTCGCGCTCCTTCTCGACCTCGGCCGCGGGAACGTCGTCGCGCGAGAGGTAGGTGGGGTTGGCGAACGAGATGTGCTGCGCGATCGAGCGCGCCGTCTCGGCGTCGTCGCCCGTGTAGGCGAGCACCACGCCGACCTGCGGCGGCAAGTCCTTACTGGTCTTGTGCAGGTAGATCTCGAACGCGTCGCCCGACAGCGTGCGCACGCGGCGCAGTTCGACCTTCTCGCCGATGATGGCGGCCTCGTCCGAGATCAGCTCGGCGACGGTCTGGTTGCCGGCGGGGGCGGCGAGGGCCGCCTCGACCGAGTCGGCGTCGACGGCGGCAGCCGCCTCGAGCACCTTGTCGGCGAGCGCGATGAAGCGCTCGTTCTTCGCGACGAAGTCGGTCTCGGTGTTCAGCTCGAGGATCGTGACCTTGTCGCCGTGGGCGACCGCGGTGACGAGACCCTCGCTGGTCGAACGGTCGGCGCGCTTGGCGTTGCCCTTCGCGCCCTTCAGGCGCAGGATCTCGACGGCCTTCTCCAGGTCTCCGTCGGCCTCTTCGAGCGCCTTCTTGGTGTCGACCATGCCCGTGCCCAGCTGCTCACGCAGCGTCTTGATGTCGGCGATGGTGAAGTTTGCCATGGGTGGTGGCTCCTTGATCGTGGTGAGTGGATGCCGGTGCGGGATCGACGCGCGTCGCGACGATCCCGCACCGAGAGTGGTGTGTGAGCCTTACTCGGCGGCGAAGGCCGCGGCGTCGCCCTCGGCCTTGGCCGCGGCGCCGGCCTCGTCGGCAGCCGACTCGGTCGCGATGGTCTCGACCTCGGCGACGTCGGTGACGACCTCGGCCTCAGCGGCGGCATCGGCGACGGGCTGCTCGAGCAGCTCGCGCTCCCAGTCGGCGAGCGGCTCGGCTTCGGCGGCCTCGTCGGTCGGGTTGTGGCGCTGGATGAGGCCCTCGGCGGCGGCGTCGGCGATGATGCGGGTGAGCAGGCCCACCGAGCGGATCGCGTCGTCGTTGCCCGGGATCGGGAACTGGAACTCGTCGGGGTCGGCGTTCGTGTCGAGGATGCCGATCACGGGGATGCCGAGCTTCTTGGCCTCGTCGATCGCGAGGTGCTCGCGCTTGGCGTCGACGACCCAGATGGCCGACGGCGTCTTCTGCAGGTTGCGGATACCGCCGAGCGACTTGTGCAGCTTGTCGAGCTCGCGCTTCTTCAGCAGCAGCTCTTTCTTCGTGAAGCCCGAGTCGGCGGGGTTCTCGAAGTCGAGCTCCTCGAGCTCCTTCATGCGCGCGAGGCGCTTGGAGACCGTCTGGAAGTTGGTCAGCAGGCCACCGAGCCAGCGCTGGTTGACGTAGGGCTGGCCCACGCGCGTCGCCTGCTCGGCGATGACTTCCTGCGCCTGCTTCTTGGTGCCGACGAAGAGCACGGTGCCGCCGTGGGCGACCGTCTCCTTGACGTACTCGTACGCCTTGTCGATGTAACCGAGCGACTGCTGCAGGTCGATGATGTGGATGCCGCTGCGCTCGGTCAGGATGAAGCGCTTGACTTTCGGGTTCCACCGGCGGGTCTGGTGTCCGAAGTGCACGCCGCTGTCGAGCAGCTGGCGAATGGTGACGACGGCCATGGCCGTTCTCCTTTGTTCTGGGTTTCTCGCTCGACCGATCGGCCGATGCTCCTGGCGCCCGGCGCACACCCGCTCGCCGCCGGAGCGGTGAGACCTCAGGGTGTGAATGCCACGCGGCCGGACCTCGATCCGACTCGCGCTCTGGGCACGCGTAGTCACCCCGACATGCGGGGTGCGACTCCCAGTGTATCAGTCGGGGATCGTGCCGCGCGGCTCGGGCGGGCTCGGCGAGGCTCGGCGCGGGTGGCCCAGCGCGGCGGGCCCGGTGCGGCGCCTCCTCCCCCGCGGGCGGATTCGGCGATCCGTCCACAGATCAGCCCGGTCGACTCCCCTGCATCCGTCAGCGCGGCGAGAGTGGACGGATGCGGATGCGAAGAGGTCACGCCCGGGCCCGGGTGCTGCTGCCCGCGGCGATCGTCGCCGCACTGCTGGCATCCGCCGCGCCGTCGGATGCCTCGGCATCCGTTCCGGTTCGCGAGGGCGCGGGCGCGGTGACCAGGTGGGCGGGCGCGGGCGCGGCGTTCGCCGGGTCGTTCGCCCTGCCGATTGACGCGTCGGACCCCGCGCTGGCCGGGTGGCAGTGGCCGGTGGCGCCGCCGCGCATCGTCGCGCCGTTCGTCGCACCCGCGCACGAGTACGGCCCCGGGCATCGCGGCATCGATCTCGCGGCGGCACCGGGGGCGGAGGTTCACACGCCCGCGGCGGGCACGGTCGCGTTCGTGGGGCGGGTGGCGGGGCGGCCACTCGTGACGATCGACCACGGCGACGGGCTCGTGACGACGCTCGAGCCGGTGAGCTCGACAGTCGCGATCGGCGACGCCGTGGCCGCCGGCGACGTCGTCGGAGTAACGGATGCCGGTGGCCACACCCCGCCCGGCGCCGTGCACTTCGGGGTACGGAGGAACGGCGCGTACATCAACCCGATGCTGCTGCTCGGTGAGGTTCCGCGGGCGGTGCTGCTGCCGTGTTGCTGACGCATCGCCC
>Ga0116168_1001627_pt1 | contig 16272 bp, 15 predicted proteins | sample AD_UKC129_MetaG_FD_89795 | JGI IMG/M metagenome (GOLD analysis project Ga0116168, IMG submission 89795) | Active sludge microbial communities of municipal wastewater-treating anaerobic digesters from Canada - AD_UKC129_MetaG | ecosystem: Engineered > Bioreactor > Anaerobic > Digestate | place...
CTCCGTGACCGTCGAGTTCCAGGTGACCCTGCGCCGCGGCGCCGCCGTCACGTGCGCCATCGAGGCACAGGACACCGACCACGGCGTCGTCGGCTGGCGGATCGTCGAATACCCCGCCGACGACGCGCACAGCCGCAGCTTCACCGAGACGATCCCGACCGTCGCCGAGGCGACGACCGGTTTGGCGACCTCTTGCTGGATCCCGTAGTCTGATCCGACATGACGCGCCCCGGCTGCCTGCCGGGGCGTTCGGTTTACCCCGCACGACCGGGGCATCCCCAGCATGACGCACCCGTGCGGCGACGCCGCACGGTCCCCGACGCAAGGAGAGACGCGTGGCCGAGAACACGGAGACCTTCCTCACCCAGGACGCCTACGACCGGCTCGCCGCCGAGCTCGAGCACCTGTCGACGACGGGACGCACCGAGATCGCAGCGCGCATCGAGGCCGCTCGCGAAGAGGGCGACCTGAAGGAGAACGGCGGCTACCACGCCGCGAAAGACGAGCAGGGCAAGCAAGAGGCGCGCATCCGCACCCTGCAGCAGTTGCTGAAAGACGCCGTGGTCGGCGAGGCCCCCGAGGCCGACGGCATCGTGCGCGGCGGCACCGTCGTGACCGCCCTCGTCGCCGGCGGCGAAGAGGTGTTCCTGCTCGGCAGCCGCGAGATCGCGGCGGGATCCGAGCTCGACGTCTACAGCGAGGCATCCCCCCTCGGCGCGGCGATCCTCGGCCTCGAGGTCGGCACGAAGACCTCGTACACGGCTCCCACCGGGCGTGAGATCCCGGTCGAGATCGTCAAGGTCGAGACCTACACCGGCCAGTAATCGCGGTGGGCCCTCCCCCGGGCTCAGTCCTCGACGACGCGCGGGTGGAAGCCCGCGGCATCCAGCACGCTGATCACGTGGGCGCGGTGCTCCTCGCCGCGCGTCTCGACGCTCAGCTGCAGGATCACCTCGCTGATCTGCAGCCCCTGCCCGTGGCGGGTGTGCAGGACCTCGATCACGTTCGCACCCGCGATCGACAGCAGCTCCGACACACGCGCGAGCTGGCCGGGGCGATCGGGCAGCGGAATCTGCAGCGTCATGTAGCGGCCCGACGCGGCGAGGCCGTGCGCGACGACGCGCTGCAGCAGCAGCGGGTCGATGTTGCCGCCCGAGAGGATCACCGCCGTCGGTCCGGTCGCCTGCACCTTGCCGGCGAGGATCGCCGCGACACCGACCGCGCCCGCAGGCTCGACGACCTGCTTGGCGCGTTCGAGCAGGTTCAGCAGAGCACGCGCGATGTCGTCGTCGCTGACCGTCACGACCTCGTCGACCAGCTGACTGATGACCTCGAAGGTCAGGTCGCCCGGGCGCGCGACGGCGATGCCGTCGGCGATCGTCGGCGTCGTCTCGACCGTCAGCGGTTCGCCCGCGGCGAGCGACGACGGGTAGGCGGCCGAATTCTCGGCCTGCACCCCGATGATCCGCACGGTGCGCCCTTCGGCGGCGGCGCGCGCTTTGACGGCCGCTGCGACCCCGGCGATGAGACCGCCCCCGCCGATCCCGACGATGACCGTCTCGAGGCCCTCCACCGCATCCCACAGTTCGAGCCCGAGCGTTCCCTGCCCGACGATCACGTCGCGGTGGTCGAACGGGTGGATGAGCACCGCCCCGGTGCGTTCGGCGTATTCGGCGGCGAGGCGCAGGGGCGTCTCGACGGTCGCGCCCTCGAGGATCACCTCGGCGCCGTAGCCGCGCGTCGCGAGGAGCTTCGGCACGGGCACGCCGAGCGGCATGAAGATCGTCGCCGAGATGCCGAGTTTCTGCGCCGCGAGGGCCACGCCCTGGGCGTGGTTGCCGGCGGATGCCGCGACGACGCCCCGAGCGCGCTCTTCGGCGCTCAGCCGTGAGAGCCGGTACGTCGCGCCGCGGATCTTGAACGACCCGGTGCGCTGCAGGTTCTCGAGCTTGAGGTGCACGGGCGCGCCGAGCACGTCGGAGAGGTACTCCGACTCGTCGAACGGGGTCTGCAGGATGACGGGGCGCAGGGCAGCGGCGGCGTCTTCGAACTCGGCGAGCGTCGGGATCGCCGTCTCCGGGGTGGTCGAGACGGTCGGGGTGGTGGGAATGGTCACGCGGGGGTCCTCCTGCTTCGCGGCACGGTGCTCCAGATGAGGTCGGGCGAGCGGGGCGGAGCGGTGCCGCCGCGGTGGCGGTTGGAGAGGTAGACGGCCACCACGTTGATGAAGGCGGCGAGGGGAACCGCGAACAGTGCACCGGGGATGCCGGCGATCATGGCGCCTCCTGCGACGACGAGCACCACGGCGAGCGGGTGCACCTTCACCGCCGAGCCCATCAGCAGCGGCTGCAGCACGTGCCCTTCGAGCTGCTGCACACCGAGCACGACCACCAGCATCCACAGCGCGATCCAGGGCCCGTTGTAGACGAGGGCGAGGAAGACGGCGAGGGAGCCGGTGACGATCGCACCGACGAACGGCACGAACGCACCGAGGAAGACGAGCACGCCGATCGGAATCGCGAGCGGCACCCCCAGCAGGAACGCGCCGAGACCGATACCGATCGCGTCGATCGTGGCCACGAGCAGCTGCGTGCGCGCGTAGGTGACCACGGTCGCCCACCCGGCGCGGCCGGCCCCGTCGACGTCGGCGCGGGCGCGGTGAGGGAACAGGCGCACCACCCAGCGCCAGATTCCGGCGCCGTCGGCGAGGGTGCACAGCAGGATGAACAGCGACAGCACGGCTCCGGTGGCCACGTGACCGACGGTCGACCCGATCGCCAGCGCGCCCGACCAGAGCAGCTCGGCCTGCTGCTGCAGGAAGGTCCAGGCCTGCGAGAGCATCGTGTCGATCTGCGCCTCGGTGAGGTGCAGGGGCCCGTCGATCAGGTATTGGCGCAGCTGTTGCACCGATCCGAGCGTGCGCGCTTGCACGTCGCGCCACTCGCGGCTGATCTGCCAGACGACGAGCCACAGCAGGCCGCCGATCACGGCGAAGGTCCCGACCACGGCGATCACGATCGCGAGCCACCGGGGCACCCGGTGCCGCAGCAGCCAGGTGAAGCCGGGCCACAGCAACGCCGTCACGAGGATCGCGACGAGGAGCGGCACGACGAGCAGCTTCAACTGGATGACGATCCAGATGAGGATGCCTGCGGCCACCGCGATCACGACGAACCGCCAGGCGTACGCGGTGCTCACCCGCAGTCCGTGCGGCAGCGAGGCGGCGATCTCGGTGGTGACCGTCCGCTCGGGACTCCGCAGGGATTCCAGCAGAGACGGGCGGGTCTTCCGCGGGGAGGTCTCGCCCGCGCCGGTCTCGTCAGCGCCGCTCATTCGCTCAGTCTAAGACGCGGCATATGCCGCTCCGGTGCGTATGACGAGGTGCGCCTCGAAGCCCGCGTCAGAACTGGATGCGCGGGGGTTCGGCGATCGCCGCGCCGCCGGTGACCTCGAAGAACTCGCGCTCGTGGAAGCCCAGATTGCGCGCGAACATGTTGTTCGGGAACACCTTGATCTTGGTGTTCAGTTCGCGCACGCCGCCGTTGTAATAGCGCCGCGACGCCTGGATCTTGTCTTCGGTGTCGACGATCTGCTGCTGCAGTTGGAGGAAGTTCTGGCTCGCCTGCAGCTGCGGGTACGCCTCGGCGACGGCGAACAGCGACTTCAGCGCCTGTTGCATGTGCCCCTCGGCGACGCCCGCCTCGGCGGGGGTCTGCGCACCGATCGTCTCGGCGCGGGCGCGCGTGACGTTCTCGAAGACGGCCTTCTCGTGCGAGGCATAGCCCTTGACCGTCTCGATGAGGTTCGGCAGCAGGTCGGCACGACGTTTGAGCTGCACCGTGATGTCGCTCCACGCCTCGTCGACGCGCACGTTCAGTGCCACGAGCGAGTTGTAGGTCGCCCAGAGATAGACCCCGATGATCACGACCAGCGCGACCACGATCAGAACCGGGATCAGCCACGCCATGTCCATAGGACTCCCCTCGATGCTGTGATCATCCTATCCGCGCACGCCCCGGCATCCGTGTGCCGTGGGCGCACTTCTCAGCCGTTACTCACCGAGTACGCGGTCGAGGTAGGGGTTGCGGAAGGCGCGATCCGGGTCGAGCCGGTCGCGGAGGGCCGTGAAGTCGGCGAACCGGGGGTAGCGGGCGCGGAGTGCCGAGGCATCCAGCGTGTGCAGCTTGCCCCAGTGCGGGCGGCCCTCGTGGGCGAGCATGACCTCTTCGACGGCGGCGAAGTACTCGGTGTGGTCGGTCTTCCAGTAACGGTGCACCGCGAGGTAGCCGCTGGGGCGCCCCGAGGCGGTCGAGAGCCACAGCTCGTCGGCGGCGGCGGTGCGCACCTCGATCGGGAACTCGATGCGCCACCCGTGCTCGTCGATCACCCGCTGCACGCCGCGGAAGGCGGATGCCAGACGGTCGAGCGGCACGGCGTATTCCATCTCGCGAAAGCGCACGCCCCGGCTCGTCGCGAACACGCGGTGCGAGGCGTCGGAGAAGGTGCGGTCGCCCCACACCTTGGCCGACAGGCGGTTGATGCCGGGCACGAGACCGGGCGCCGCGCGCCCGGCGCTGCACACCGACTGGTGCACGACGTTGCCGACGAGCACGTCGTCGACGAGCCGCGACGCGGCGCTCAGGGGCTTGGTCGGCGACCCCGCCGGCAGGCGTGTGTTGGTCTTGGTGAGGGCCGTGTCGGTGTGCGGGAACCAGTAGAACTCGAAGTGGTCGACCGCGTCGGCTCGAGAAACGACGTCGTCGACGACGGAGTCGAGCGGTTCGGGACGCTCGACCGCTTCGAGCACGAAAGCGGGAACGCACTGGATCGTGACATCGACGAGGATGCCGAGGGCGCCGAGCCCGAGCGCCACCGCCGGGAGCAGGTCGGCGTTCTCGTCCTCCGACACGGTGAGCAGTTCGCCGCCGGCGGTGACCAGCGTCGCGGCGACGACCTGGGTGGCAATGCCGCCGAAGCGCGATCCCGTGCCGTGCGTGCCGGTCGAGATGGCGCCCGAGATCGACTGACGGTCGATGTCACCCAGGTTCGCCATCGCCAGCCCGTACGGCGCGAGGAGCGCCGGAATGCGGTGCAGGCGGGTGCCGGCGAGCAGCCGCGCACGCTGCCGGTCGCGGTCGACGCTCACGAGCCCCGAGAGTTCGGTCATCTCGAGCAGCGTGCCGGGGGCGACCGCGATCCCGGTGAAACTGTGGCCGGTGCCGACGGCTTTGATCGGCCGACCGCGCGCGGCGGCGGAGCGCACCGAGCGGCGCACCGCCTCGATCGTGGAGGGGTATTCGACGGTCGTCGGGCGCACGCGTTCGGTGCGCGCCCAGTTCTGCCAGGTGCCGCCGGGTCGTGTCACAGAAAGCTCTTTCCTTCTCCGCGATAAGTGGGGCTCTCGCCGACGAGTGCGTCGCCGGCGGTCAGGTGATAGGTGTCGACGCGCTCGGCGAGCTCGCCGCTCTTGGCGTGGCGCCACCACACCCGATCGCCGATCGAGAGGCGGCGCGCCGCATCTCCCTGCAGCGGCGTCTGCACCTCGCCCGCGCCCTCGCGTGGCAGCGTGCGCAGCCCCTCGGGCCACACGGGCAGGGGCTGACGAGAGGCCACCGGCGGCCCCGAGGCGATCCATCCACCACCGAGCACCGTGACGATGTCGGGCGTCGGCCGGCGCACCACATCGAGCGCGAACGCGGCCGCGGGCGCGAGCGAGAAGTGCCGATACAGATCGAACAGGTGCCCCGCGAGCAGCCCGCTGCCGGCCGTCGTCTCGGTGACCGCGGGGTCGGATGCCGTGGATTCGAGCGACCCCGTCCCTCCCCCGTTCACGAACTCGAGGTCGGCGACGGCACGCACCGCGGCCACGATCGCGCCACGCCGCTCGCGCAGCTCGTCGCTCGAGCGGCGCTGCATCCACCGGATGACGCCGTCGCCCGATCCCGAGTCGTCGGGCTGCCCGGCGATCTGCGCCTCGTACATCATGAGTCCGACCAGGCGGAAGCCGGGCCGACCGGCGATCGCCTGCGCGAGCCGGGCGACCTCGGCGGGCTCGTGCACGGGCGAGCGCCGCACGCCGATGTGGCCGAGCACGGGCGAACGCCACGAGGCATCCGCATCGATCGCCACACGGAGCACGGCGCGCGCTGCGGGCGGGGCGACCGCGTCGACCAGGTCGAGCTGTGCGAGGTCGTCGACCATCAGCGTGATGCGCGCGGCCTTCTGCTCGTCGGCGGCGAGAGCGGCGAGGGCCGCGCGGTCGACCGACGGATAGCCGAGCACGATGTCGTCGTGGGTCTCGGCGAGCCAGAGCGCCTCGGGCAGCGTGAACGCGAGGATGCCCTGGTAGCCCGGAAGCGCCAGCGTGGCATCGAGCACCTCGCGCACCCGGATCGACTTCGACGCCACGCGAATCGGCACCCCGCTCGAGCGCACGACGAGGTCGAGCGCGTTGTGGCGCAACGCGGTGAGATCGATGGATGCCACGGGCCCCGACACTCCCGCGACGGCGGCGGTGCGCGCGCGCCAATACGAGGCGGCGTTCCGCCACGGTTCGGCCGTCTGCGTGGTGCCGCCGGGGAGCGCGGCGAGCAGGTCGATGCTCATGGAATCGGGCTCCTTCGCACGTGAGAGCTTCAGCTTAGATGACACCGGGTGGCGAGCCGCGTGAGACGGAACGTCACACCGGATTCGTGCAGGCGCCCGCGCTCATTCGCCACAGGTTTCGTAGTGGTAGTCGGAGTCGGCGGGGTCGACGAGCTTCGGATCGCGCAGGATCATCGAGGCGGGCCGGCCCGGGTCGTCGCACGCGCCCCGGAATCCGTCGACGCCGAGCTCATCGGTGTACTCGATGTCGAGCACGGTCGGATACACGTCGGTGTAGGCGGAGCACTCCTCGAAGCTCATGCACGATTCGGTGACGGCGAAGTCGTAGCCGGCGGCGCGAAGCTCTTCGGTGTGCTCCGCGGTGTTCTTCTGCGCGATCGCGAGGCCCGCGGTGTGCGCGACCCGCGCGTACTCCGCGGCGAGGGCGAGGTTCGAGCTGGCACTGTTGACGCCGTCGGCACGCAGGTACGAGTCGACGTTGTCGATCTCGACGGCGTGAAAGCCGTCCCGGGCGCACCCCGTGATCCAGTCCCCCACGATGGTGACGAGAGCGCTGCGCTTTTCGGCCGATGAGGTGTCGAAGAGGTACTCGTCGGGCCAGCCGGGGTCGGCGAGGGGTGATCCGTCGACGGTCACGAGCAGGTCGGGATGCTCGTCGGCGAACGAATCGGACTCGCCCGGCTGCGTCTGGAACCCGTTCACGTAGCAGACGTCGTAACCGGCACCCGCGGGCGCTGCCGTGCGGTCGCGCACGACCACCGTCACGCCGGGCGGCGGGGCGTAGGCGCCGCCGAGTTGATAGTCGAACGCGGCTCCCGGCGGCGGCGCATCGCCGGGATCTTCCCCCGTCACCGCCGACGCGCATCCGGTCACGAGCACAACGAGCAACGCCACCGCGACCGCGGCGGCCGTGCGGCCGCGGGTCCGCATCATCTCAGACCGCCTCCCGTGCAAGCGGTGTCACGCCGCGGCGATGACCGACAGAAGCTCGAGATTCTGATAGCTCTCACTCCCGGGACTGGCGGTGTAGACGAGCAGCAGGTGCGACTGGTCGGGGTCGAGCAGCGTCTGGCAGTCGAGATCGAGGCGCCCCACGTCGGGATGGAGGAAGCTCTTGCCGGCGGCAGTCCGCAGCCCGACCTCGTGGAGCTCCCACAGGGCGCGGAACTCATCGCTTTCACGCAGGAGGGCGTCGACGAGATCAGCGGCGCGCGAGTCGGGTCCGCGCCGGACGGCGGCCTCGCGAAGACCCGACACGAAGACGCGGGAAAGATGCTCATGCTCCTCGGGGGCGTAGCGGGAGCGGGTCTCAGGGTCGGTGAACCACCGGTAGCCGAGGCTCCGCGCTCGGCCGGTGTAGCGGGTGAGATCGCCCACGAGAGCGACGCCCATGCGGGTCTGACGCAGCGTCTCGCCCAGTTCGGTCACGATCTCGGCGGGCGTGTCGTCGAGACGGTCCAGAATGCGCAGCATGCCCGGCGCGATGTGCTGGGTGGTGCCGCTTGCGGATGTCGGCGGCGTGTGACCGACGAGCCGGTAGAGGTGATCGCGTTCGGGCAACGTCAGGTGAAGCCCCTGCGCGATCGAGCCGATCATCTGCTCCGAAGGCTGCGGACCGCGGCCGCGTTCCAGTCGCGCGTAGTAGTCGGTCGACATGTGGCTCAGGGCAGCGACCTCTTCGCGGCGCAACCCTCGCGTGCGGCGGCGCTGCCCGCGCGGCAGACCGACGTCGGCGGGTTGCAGAGCCTCGCGCCGAAGGCGGAGGGAATCCGCCAGTGCGGAGCGGTCGATGTCCATGGCATCCCCTTCTTCTGCCTCCCTTTCTACCGTCGCCGGGGTGCACCAGCCAGGACCTGCCGATCCCCCGGTGAGAGATGCGACCGACCCGGACTCGGTATCCACGGATCGTCAGGCCGTGGATGCCTTCGCGCCGAAGGCGCAGGCTGGTCATCGAGCACCCTCACTCACCCCCTACCCACCGAAGGAGCCGTCACATGGCACGCCGCACCGAACCCCTCACCCTGCCCGATCTGTCCGGAAAGCGGGTCGTCCTCACCGGCGGCAGCGACGGGATGGGACTCGTCATGGCAACGCAGCTCGCCGCTGCGGGAGCCGACCTCGTCCTGCCGGTGCGGAACGCCCGCAAAGGCGAGGCGGCGATCACGACGATCCGCGAGAGCGCACCGAAGGCGACCGTGTCGCTCCGGTCGCTCGAGCTGTCGTCGCTCTCGTCTGTGGCCGCGCTCGGCGAGACGCTGCGCGACGAGGGGGTGCCGATCGACATCTTCATCGGGAACGCCGGCGTCATGAACCCGCCGGCCCGGCAGGTCACCGCAGACGGCTTCGAGCTGCAGTTCGGCACCAACCACCTGGGCCACGTCGCACTGATCGGGCACCTGATGCCGTTGCTCCGGGCCGGTCGTGCCCGCGTCACGCTGCAGATCAGCGTCGCCGCCGACCAGGGCGCGATCAACTGGGTCGACCTGAATTGGGAGCGGTCCTACGACAGCATGGGCGCCTACTCGCAGTCGAAGATCGCCTACGGCCTGTTCGGACTCGAGCTCGATCGCCGCAGCCGGGAGGCGGGCTGGGGCATCACCGCGAACCTGTCGCACCCCGGTGTCGCACCCACGAACCTCCTCGCCGCGCGGCCCGAAATCGGACGATCCGAGCCCGTGCGCTTACGTCGACTCATCTCGCTGTTCTCGCGCCTCGGCGTGCTCGGCACCCCGGAAAGCGCCGCACAACCCGCGCTGATGGCCGCCACGGCACCCGGCGATCAGGGCGGCCGGTTCTACGGGCCCAGCGGATTCCGCGGGCTCAGCGGGGCACCGGCCGAGCAGCCGCTCCACTCGCGCCTGCGCAGCCCCGAAGAGGCCTCGCGCATCTGGACCGTGAGCCAGGAGATGACCGGGGTGACGTTCCCGGCGGCGTGACGTGGCGAGGCGGCGAGTTACGCGCTCGCCACCGGCTGTCGAAGTATCGTCTTGAGCTTTTCGGGGGCGGCGCGGCGGGGGTCGCCGAGGTAGATCTCATGATGGCGACCGTTCCACGTGACGCCGAGGTCCGGCATGACCTCGTGGTGAAGTCGCGCGAGGACGGGCGCCTCATCGTCGTAAGAACCGATGTGCATCGTCTGCAGAGACCGCCCCTCGGTCATCGCGATGAGGCGGACCTGATCGATCGGAAGGGACGGCTTCTTGACGGATGCCGCAGCGATGCCGGTCGCGACGTCTTCGGCATCCACCGGTGACGGCAACGGGATGAGCATCGTCCAGTCCCACTCACTCTTGGTGCCTTCGACGAACGTCGCGGGGTTCTCGCTCGACCACAGCCCTTCGAGCGGCCCCACGACGAAGTCCGACCCGGTTCTCTTCTTGAACGCGGCACGAACCTGGTACGCGGACACGTACAACGCTTCGACGGCATCGCGGTAGGCGGGCACCGTGTTGGGGTCGCCATGCCCGTCGATCGCGAGGTAGTGGATCTCTGGGACATCCACCTCGACGAATCGTCCGGTCGGCGGCTTGTACAGCGCTCCGAGGTCTCGTTTCAGGTCGTATCTCATCGTGCCCTCTCCCTTGCGCGCGCCGAGAAGTGTGTGGAGTCCTTCGGCGCCCGTTTCACCCGATCGTGGCGCGTCGTATCTGCTCCGCGTAGTCGTCCAGGACGCCGAGAATACCGCGGTGCTCCCACACCCGATTGCGGCGCTTGCCGGATCTCTCCACGAGCACCCCTCGCTCGGTGAGTGCGTCGAGCGCACGCGTCACGGTCATATCGCCCCACCCCAGAACCCTCTTCAGGTAGCGTGCGTTGACGACGGGCTGCCCCACGAGAAGCGGGAGCACATCCCACGCACGCGATTGGCTACGGAGGCCGGCGAGCAGTTCTCGCGACCGTTCCAGCTGTCCGGCCAGCCCGTCGACCAGCGTGCGCCCGGAAGACGCCGCGTATCGTGATGCATCGGCGAACCGAGCGATGATCGGACCCGCATCGCCCTCCCGATACGCACTCAACGCATCGAAATAGGTCTCCGTGTTGACGAGCAGACCGGCAGACATCGGGATCGTCGTGTGGCGCGTGACGCCCAGATTCCGGAGCATCGATTGGGCGAGCGCCCGCCCGGTGCGTCCGTTCCCGTCGACGAACGGGTGGATGGTCTCGAACTGCGCGTGGGTGATCGCGACGTGCGGGATGACGGGGAGATCGGCGCGGCCCGCGAACGCGACCAGATCATCGATGGAGCCGGGAACGCGCGCGTGCTGCTGCGCGATGAAGGATGCCTCGCGTGGCCCGGCATTGCCTTTGCCGATCCACACCAACTCTTCGCGGAATCGTCCCGCATGAGCGCCCAGCGAGCGTGAGGGTCGCAGAAGCTCCCGATGCATGTCGAGGATCGATGCGGCATCGATGTGCTCGGACAGGGCGAGGGCAGCCTCCATCGCGCGCACGTTGCCGATGACCTCCCCGGCGTTCTGCGTGTCGCCCTCCTCGATTTCTGCGAGCGCGAGTTGCCTGGCAGAGGTCGTCAGCATCTCGATCTGGCTGCTCGACGCGCTCTCGGTACGAAGCAGGATCGCGGACATCGGGGCAAGCGCGGGGTGATCGATTCCGAGTGCGCGCTGCGCATAGCCGTCGAAATCCGTCAGTGCGCGCGTGGCATCTTCGGCGTCTGCGGCCACCGCGGTGGGGATGTGCAGCTGCACGTCTGCGATCGCCGGAGTGATGGTCGACCGATAACGGCCTGTCTGACGGAGGACCTCCGCACGCGAATACAGTTCTGGCGCTCGCGGCTTCCACGTCTGCTCTTCGAACTGCACCGGAGGCACGAGGACCGCGGCAGCGTTCGTATCTGTGGCCATGCGGCGATCTTAATATCACTTCTACCGAAAATGATATTACTGACGGATGAGGATCACATGCTCTCGCCCAAGCCATGCTGGAGCGGTATTCAGCTGTACCCCCGGTCGGACTCGAACCGACACTCAAGCGATTTTAAGTCGCCTGCCTCTGCCATTGGGCTACGGGGGCCCTTCGCCCAGGGTAGTCGGGCGCAGACGCGCGAAACCCCGCCGGGCGCGAGGCGCGGCGGGGTTTCGCAACAAGGATCGGCGTCAGGCCGAGGCATCCGCCTTCTTCTTCGCGGGCGCCTTCTTGGCCGGGGCCTTCGTCTCCGCCTTCTCGGCGGCGACCGACTTGGGGTCGATCGCCGGCGTGGCGGGAGCAGCCGGTGCCGCCTCGGGGGCCGCCGGACGCGGGCGCGCGGCGAACTCCTCGAACACGTAGCGCGGGTTCTGCACCGTCTCGAGCGACACGTTGTCGCGGTGCAGCCAGAAGTTGTGCCACCAGTCGCCGATCACGCGCCACTTGCGCTCCCACGACGGCATGGCCAGACCGTGGTAGCCGCGGTGCGCGCACCAGGCGATGAAGCCCTTGAGCGCGAGGTTCCCGGACTGGAAGACACCGTTGTAGAGGCCCAGGCCGGCGACCGCACCCAGGTTGTGGTGGATGTACTGGTGGGGAAGCTCACCGCGCAGGTCGGCGACGATGTTCTTCGCGAGCAGCTTGGCCTGGCGCACGGCGTGCTGAGCGTTCGGCACGCAGTAGCCGCCGACACCCTTGCCGGTGAGGTCGGGAACAGCGGCGACGTCACCCGCGGCCCACGCGTCGGCGACAGCCTCTTCTTCGGAGCCGACACGCAGGTCGGCGCGCGTGCGGATGCGGCCGCGCTCTTCGACGGGCAGGTCTCCCCCGCGGACGACGGTCGGGTTCGCCATGACACCGGCGGTCCAGACGATCAGATCGGTCGGGATGACCTCGCCCGTGGAGAGCTCGACGTTGCCGTCGACGGCGCCCGTGACCTGCGTCTCGAGGTGCACGTTGGCGCCGCGCTTGGCGAGGTCTTTGAGCACCCACTCGCTCGTCTTCAGCGACACCTCGGGCATGATGCGGCCCATCGCCTCGATCAGGTGGAAGTGCGTGTCGTCGAAGCGCAGCTGCGGGTAGTTCTTCAGCAGCGAGGATGCCAGGGCGCGCAGCTCGGCGAACACCTCGATGCCGGCGAAACCGCCACCGACGACCACGACGGTCAGCAGACGGTCGCGCTCGGGCCCGGCGGGCAGGTTCGCGGCGCGGTCGAAGTTCGAGAGGATCCGGTCGCGCACCGCGACGGCCTCTTCGATCGTCTTCAAACCGATCGCGTTGTCGGCGATTCCGGGGATCGGGAAGGTGCGCGAGACGGCACCGGCGGTCACGACGATCTGGTCGTAGTGCTCCTGCCAGGGCTCACCGTCTTTGGGCGTGATGGTCGCCGTGCGGTGCGCGTGGTCGATGCCGGTGACCTTCGCGGTGATGACCCGCGTCTTCTTCAGGTGACGGCGAAGCCCCACCACGGCGTGGCGCGCCTCGATCTCGCCGGCGGCGACCTCGGGCAGGAAGGGCTGATAGGTCATGTAGGGCAGCGGGTCGACGATCGTGACCTCGGCTTCACCCTTGCGCAGGTGCTTCTCGAGCTTCCATGCGGTGTAGAAACCGGCGTAGCCACCGCCGACGACGAGGATCTTGGGAACCGTGCGACCGACCGTGGAATCGGCAGTGCTGGACGCTGTGTGAGTCACAGGTGGAAGTACTCCTTGGATGGGCGACTCGGAGTACGAGGTGCGCGCTCCGATCTGATGCGCCGGGCAGCAGCAGTGACACCGAGCGCCACCAGTATAGCCGCCAGGGTGCCGGCCATGAGCGGCACCGTGCCGTAGCGCAGGGTGTCGGCGGTGGGCAGCAAGGGCGAGCGCGCGTCGACCCGGTCGGCCGCCGGCAGGTCGGGCAGGGTGACCGGCGACGACGACGGCTGCGGCGCCGGGTCGACGTCGGCACGCCGGTACAGGCGCACCCATTCCTTCAGAGTCATGCCGAGCGGGCTGCTCGAGACGGATGCCACGTTGGCGCTCACGGCCGCCGCGGCATCCACCAGCCCGTAACCGTACTTCGGGTCAGGGCTCGCCGTCGCGCCGGCCGCGGGCCGCGCCGTGCGGATGATGCGGTTGATGACGTTGTCGGCGTCGAGTTCGGGGTGCGCCGAGCGCACGAGCGCAGCGATGCCCGCGACGATCGGCGCGGCGCCGCTCGTGCCGTTCCAGACCACCAACTGCCCGTCGGCCGAGACGCCCAGGAGCTCCTCGCTCGGGGCCGAGATGCCGATCGTGATGCCCTGCGTGGATGCCTCTTCGCTCGCCTGCCCGGCGCGGTTGACCCCACCCACGGTCAGCACTCCCGGGATCGTCGCGGGCGCGCCGACTTCGTCGGTGCCGCTGCCTTTGTTGCCGGCGGCGACGATCACGACGACGTCGTGGTCGAACGCGTACTGGAAGGCGCTGTCCCAGCTTTGATCCCACGACAGGGTGTTCGTCGTGAACGACAGGTTGATGATGTCGGCGCCGTTGTCGACCGCCCAGCGCATGGCGCTCGCCACCTGCTCGACGAACGGCACCGACGACGAGGCGCCGAACCCGATCGAGATCGACAGCAGCTGCGCCTCGGGCGCGACCCCGATCATGCCGGTATCGGTGCCCGTGCCGCGGGAGGCCGCGAGCGAGGCCACCCAGCTGCCGTGATTGGAGTCGACCGCACCCACCGGGAGGCGGCCGTCGGAGGCGCCCACTCCCGAGAAGTCGGCACCGCCCGCGACGGCCCCCGAGAACTCGACCGGTGAACGGCCGATGCCGGTGTCGATGATCGCGATCGTCGAGCCTTTGCCGCGCGTCGTCTGCCAGGCCGTCCGCACGCCGTACTCGTCGAGCCAGTACTCCGCGGCGCGCGCGGGGTCTTGCGCCGCTGCCCCGACTCCCGGTGAGGGCGTCGGGTCGACGGTGGGCACGAAGGTCGCCCCCGTCAGGAGTGCGGCGATCGCGATCGTGAGCGGGACGAGGGCGAGACGCCCCACGCGGCGGGGGGTGACGGTCACCCGGCCTCCCGCGGCTGCGCACACGTGCACCGCTCGGGCGACCAGTCGCCGCGCGCGAGCGCGAGGTCGCCGATCGGATTGACCCCCGGCCCCGCCGCGAGCGCGTGCCCGGCGAGGGCGTGCAGGCATTTGACGCGCGTCGGCATGCCTCCCGCCGACACCCCCTCGATCTCGGGCACCTCGCCGTAGACGGCCCGGTCGGAGAGGTACGCCTCGTGGGCGGCGCGATAGGCGGCCGCGACCTCGGCATCCGTTTCGAGCAGTTCGGTGAACTCGCGCATCACCTGCCCCGCTTCGAGGGCCGACATGGCCGCCGTCGCACCGGGGTGGGTCAGGTAGTAGAACGTCGGGAACGGCGTGCTCCCCGCCGATTCGGGCAGCCGCGGCTCGGTCGCGACGACCGTCGGGTTGCCGCACACGCAGCGTGCCGCGATGCCCACGACGCCGCGCATCGGCCGGCCGAGCTGCTCGCGCATGACCTCGAGATCGGCGTCGGTCGCGGGACTCAGCGTGGGGTGGGGCACGCCTCAAGGGTAGCGGGGCGGGCTGACCAACGGCTGATCGGGCGCCGATCTCACGGAGTGGTCGGTGTCGGGTCGACCGTCTCGTCGCCCGTGGTCGACGGCCCGGTCGCCGTCTGCGTGAGCCCCGCGGCGGTCACCGAGCGCACGAACTGCGCCATCCAGTCGGACCGGGTCTCGTGCACGTCCTCGCTCACCGGGTTCTGGTCGAGCGGGATCGACGCGGGCGGCAGGTCGTCGTCGACGAGATAGACGACCTCGCCAGGGCGCACGTAGTACAGCCGCGCGCGGGCCTGCGAGGTGACGTACGCCGGATCGGCCCACCGCTGCTTCTGCTGCTCGAGGGTCGCGACCTGTTCCGTGGTCAACTGCACCGACTGCTCGAGCGCCGCGATCTGCTGGCGCTGCGACAGGTAGGTGCCCACGGTCGGCACGAGCACGAACACGGCGAGGACGACGAGCCCGAGCATGATCGCCGTGAAGGCCGAGAACCGGATGCCACCGGCCCACTCCCGCACGTCGACGGTGCGGCGCTCGCGCGCTCCACCCGTCACCTCCTGCTCGGAGGAACGGGAAAGGGGAGCCGTAGGTCTTCTCACGGCTCCCCTTTCGTCAGCGTCTCAGCGGCGCATCAGCCCTTGTAGCGGCGGAAGGCGGCGCGACCGGCGAACGTCGCCGCGTCACCCAGCTCTTCTTCGATGCGCAGAAGCTGATTGTACTTCGCGACGCGCTCCGACCGAGCGGGCGCGCCGCTCTTGATCTGGCCCGAGTTCACCGCGACGACGAGGTCGGCGATCGTGGTGTCTTCGGTCTCGCCCGAACGGTGCGAGAACATCGAGGTGTAGCCCGAGCGGTGCGCGAGGTCGACGGCGTCGAGCGTCTCGGACAGCGTGCCGATCTGGTTGACCTTGACGAGCAGCGAGTTCGCGACGCCGAGGTCGATGCCCTTCGCGAGGCGGGCGGGGTTCGTGACGAACAGGTCGTCGCCGACGAGCTGCACCTTGTCGCCGAGGCGCGCAGTGAGCTTCTGCCAGTTGTCCCAGTCTTCTTCGTCGAGCGCGTCTTCGATCGTGACGACGGGGAACGAGTCGACGAGGTCGGCGTAGTAGTCGATGAGCTGGTCGGGCGTCCAGTCCTTGCCGTCCATGTGGTAGACGCCGTCGTTGTAGAACTCGCTCGCGGCGA
>Ga0116168_1001629_pt1 | contig 16264 bp, 18 predicted proteins | sample AD_UKC129_MetaG_FD_89795 | JGI IMG/M metagenome (GOLD analysis project Ga0116168, IMG submission 89795) | Active sludge microbial communities of municipal wastewater-treating anaerobic digesters from Canada - AD_UKC129_MetaG | ecosystem: Engineered > Bioreactor > Anaerobic > Digestate | place...
ACTCCAAGGATAAGAATCAAGTTTATACAACATCTATCCTATCTCTTTAACCTATGCGTTATTTAAGCTGTCAACCCTACCTAATTTTTATGATAAAAATTTACCACAAAATACACCCTCGATATGTTTCCATGTATGTATTTTAGCCCTTTAGGTTGAGTAGACAACTTGGATGTACTCCCGAAAACCCAGTAAAATCAAGGCTTACAGCCTTGACATTAATACTACCGTCTCCACGTGGCTCGTCCACGGAAACATATCCACCGGCTGCACTTCCCTTACCTCATAGCCGCTACTATACAGTAGCTTAAGGTCCCTGGCAAGGGTTGAGGGATTGCAGGAAACATAGACTATTCGGTCGGGAGCCATGTCGACCAGTGTCCTGAGCAGGGTTTCATCGCAGCCCTTGCGGGGCGGGTCCACAACTACTACATCGGCTCTGATGCCTTTTTCGTACAATTCCGGCACCACATCCTCGGCATTACCGCAGAAGAACTCTGCATTGTCAATGCCGTTCCTTTCCGCATTTCGTTTTGCCGCTTCCACCGCTTCGGGAACAGATTCGACTCCAATCACCCTTTTTGCTTTCCTGGCCGCGAACAAGGCGATGGTCCCAATTCCGCAGTAGAGATCAAAGACGGTCTCTTCACCTGTAGGCCCGGCGTACTCCACTGCTTTTTCATATAGGGCCAGGGTCTGGACAGGATTAACCTGGTAAAAGGACAGCGGGGAAATCTCGAAGACGAGATCCCCCAGCCTGTCCTCAATGGTATCCCTGCCGTAAAGGGTGATGTTTTCATGACCCATTATCACATTGCCCGGTTTGTCATTGATATTGAGAATAATGCTCTTAAGGCCCGGTATCCTCTCCTTCAGAAGGGATACCAGCCTATCCTTTTTGGGTATGTCCGGCCTTGTGGAAACAACGACAACCATAACCTCTCCGGTTGAAAAGCCCACCTTGCTCACTACATGGCGGATAAGCCCGGTATGGATAGTTTCGTTGTAAGCCGGAATATTATAGGCTCTCATGAACCCGAGCACGGTATCCTTTGCCAGGTCGCTTACAGGATGCTGGATCCTGCATTCCTCGGTTTCTATGATCTCATGGCTGCGTGGGGCGAAAAAACCTGCAACAGGCCCGTTATTACCCATGCCGACAGGGTATTGAGCCTTATTGCGATATCTCTTAGGAGTTTCCATACCAATAGCCGGGTTGACCTGGATTCCTGGCAACCCGCCGATACGTTCAAGGTTGTCTATCACCACCTGGCGCTTGAACTGGAGTGTCCTTTCATAGTTCATGTGCTGAAGGCTGCATCCGCCGCAGCGTTTGTAGACCGGGCAGAAGGGTTCGGCCCGGTCCGGGCTTGTTTCGATGATTCCCTCTATCCTGGCAACCGCATAGTTTTTCAACACCTTGATGTTTTTTGCCTTTACCTTTTCACCTGCAATGGCTCCCTGGACAAAGACGGCCATGCCGTCTTTGCGTCCCACACCAAGCCCGTCATGGGTCTGGCCGGTTATCTCCAGTTCAAAAACCTGATTTTTCGCGATCATATATGGTCCGTCCCCTCGATGCTCTTTTCATTCATACGTTTTCCATATTCTCTGCCTTATCCTTCTTATTATTTGCATGGCGCAGGGCAAGCGCAAAAAAGACTGCCTGTATAAAAAAGAATACGGATAAAGCTCCCAGCAATATTGCTGCTGCTTTTGAATCACTCATGAAAATGCTTAAAAGACAGCCCAGGGCAAGTATCAGCCCATAGTTGAAGTTGGTGTTCCTAAGCTTTTTTATATACCCGGCAACAGCCTCGGCATCCTGGCCGGTATGAAGGCTCGTGAGTTTTCCATCCCTTTCACGTTCAACGATCAGCAGCTCCTGGTTGTAACTTCCCGGATTAGTGGCTATCTGTGCTGTTCCTTTCGCCCATGGCCTCCACCTCAACTTGCCTATAGAGAAGTTCAGGTTGATGTTTTTCGTGAAGGTGCGGTAACCCATTTCTTCAAGAAAGCTTCGGTAATCCCGGACATAGGACTGGTCCTTGCCGGCGATGAATTCAATCTGGTACTCATACTGAGAAGGCGCGCATAGATCAAACTCGTACATAAGGCTCGTGGTTCGCGCAAGCCGGTAACCTTGCTCCGCCATTTTATTCAGCCATTTTTCCTGCGCTTCCAGGAATCCGCCAAAGTAACGAAAAACCCTCATTTTCAATCACCGCTCCCTTCAATTATTTCCCGGGCAATATCGCAGAGCTCCATCAGGCGCTCAAGCTCCCTTTCGGCCACCTTTCTCCCTGTCTCGGTTATGGTATACAGTTTTTTTGCGCTGCCCGGTTCTTCGCCGCATGGGGCGATCCAGCCCTTGCTGACCAGGTTGTTGATGGCGCCGTACAATGTTCCCGCGCCCAGGACCAGGCGCCCGTTGGTTTTTTCCTCAATGAACCGCATAATGCCGTAACCATGGTTGGGACGATATAAGGCCAGCATCACAAAAAACGTGGTTTCGGTCAGCGCTCCTCCCCTGAAATTATCCCGCATAGGCAACCTCTTCCTTGAGCAAGTTGTTACGTTTACCGTAGTATATCACTAAACGTAATATATCATTAAATGTAATAAAAGTCAAGGCGCGAGTATTTCAATATCTTAACTTTTCCTTTGGTAGAAGCCATGGCCATAAACGGTCTGTAATGAAATATTTATGCCTATATTAACGCATGAACTACACAATATTCGGTTAATAATATTTAATCGGATGAATAATTTGGCCAATAAATTTTATTACATCTTCTATTCTGGAAGATAATATATTATAATAATATCGGCTGTGTTACAGAATTATTTCAGTAATATGTCAAAATACATGATGGCCAAAACGTTTTAGGGAGTGAAGACATGAAGAGTCTGAGAGGAAAGATTTCCGCCAGACGGAAGTACCTGTCCATAATGTACATTCCCCATCATAAAGGCGGAGTCAAAACAATCAGAATCGGTCATTACCGGACAATTCTTCTCACTACCTTCGCGTTCATGCTTGTTGCGCTTTTGATGCTGACCGGATATACTCTCTCTGTTGTAAAGCAAAACAAGGACATGATTGTTAAACATACTGAAGAGTTAAACGCCGTCATTAGCGAAAAGGAACAATTGCAGACACTTATAGCCAAGCAGACAAAGGAACTTGCCGACAATGCCGAAATCATCACAACAATGAAATCCATCAGGACCATATCGGAAGAGGCCGTCGACGAATACAAGGAACAATATGAAGACATGATCGTCGCATATATTGACAATGGTATCAAGGACATCGGAACCATAAGCCGGGGTGATAAAAAACCCTCTTCCTTCAAGGAGGATGTCGCGGAACTGCGCGCCCTCATCTCTTTAGTGGAATCGGCAAAGCTTTCCGAGGATGATGTAACAAGCAAAATTGCCCGGAAAGAAGACCAGCTTAACAATTATCTTAATGCCCTTCCCACTTACTGGCCTGTAAATACAAGGACAACATTCTCCGGGTACGGCATGCGTTTCCATCCCATATATAAGCGGTATATCATGCATGACGGCCTGGATATGGCCGGAAATAAAGGCGACCCGGTATTTGCCGCCGCGGAGGGCAAGGTAACATTTGCCGGTTGGAACGGCGGTTTTGGAAATTTGATTATAGTCGACCATGGTAATGGGTTTGAAACATATTATGCCCACTTGAGCAAGATACTCGTTAAAGAAGGTCAATGGGTTTCCAAGGCTCAAAAGATCGGACAGGTTGGGGCAACCGGGTTGGCGACCAGCGCACATCTGCATTTTGAAGTCAGGCTTAACGAAAAACCCACCGACCCGCTGTATTATATTGAGCCCTGATATCATATGAAAGGTGGTCAATAATGTTGAAAAAGAGGAAGAGTTCACCTGCCAACATGGACACCGTTATCGGTGAGTATACCACGTTTATCGGCAACGTGGACACCGAAGGATCACTGAAGATCCTCGGAAAGGTTGACGGTGACGTAAAAGCCGGGGGAGACATTTATATTGAATCATCTTCATCCATTACAGGAAATGTTTATGGCAGCAATGTCTATGTAAGCGGAAAAGTGAAGGGAAACATCATGGCAAAGGGAATTCTGCACCTGCAGGCCCAGGCCAGGCTTTACGGGGATATCGAAGTGTCCAGCATCGTAACAGATGAGGGCGCCATATTCCAGGGCAATTGTAAGATGATTGAACTTCCCGAGGAAGACATAGAGCTCGTGTCGCCATCCAGGAAATCCCGGTCCAGGCTGAAGATCAAGCACGAGGAACTGGATGAGAGCGGCGATGATGTATAAACGGCAATAATCGTAAGATATCGTTAAGCAAGAAAACCCGGAGAGCACACTCCGGGTTTATTCATGTTCCGTTATAAAATATCCGCGGTCAATCATTAATACCAGGATCGTCTTATTCGTCGCGGCTCAGGATCACCATCAGGAGTCCTTCATCGAAGCTGACAGCCGCCGTGTCCGAAGCAAACTCATTGCTGATGCCCAGGCAGCTTCCAAGCTTCAGTGTATAATCCTTAAGGGGATAAGAAAGTCCTTCGGTGGTTAGCCCTCTGACCTCGGGAGAAAGGGCGATCAGTGAAACCTTCCAGTTATCCAGCCTCTCCAGTTCTATCCTTCCCCGTGTCAGGCAAACCCGGTTATTGGCATCCTCGATCCAGCCCCTGATGTTCTTATCAAGAAGTCCGGACAAGAGCAGGATATTTCCGGCCGAATGGTCCAGCCGTGAACCAGTGGCAGAAAGGATGCAGATTTCATCGGCTCCCATGCCTGCCGCTGTTTCCACTGCCAGTTCCATATCGGTGAAATCCTTTTTTGCCGGGAAGTTCCTGATTGTAACCCGCTTTTGGGCGCGGAAATGTTCCAGTACAGCCGGCGGGATGGAATCAAAGTCACCAATGAGAAAATCGGGCGTTATGCCTGCCTCATATAAATAGTAACCCCCGCCGTCGGCTGCGATAATAACATCCGCGTTTTCGCAACGTTCTTTAAGGAGCCGGGGATCAACAGGATCCCCGCTGCCTACAATCACTGCCCTCATATAGCAGACCTCTTCAGTAAAGATACGAACCCGGCAGGATCATTGCTGTTGAAGAAGGCGGACCCGGTGACAATCACATTGGCACCCGCCGAAACCACTTTCTTTATGGTCTCACTGTTGATCCCGCCGTCCACCTGGATATCCAGGGGAATGTCAAGCCGGTTGGCGGCCTCCCTGATATGCCGTACCTTGTTTTCCATGCCCTCAATATACTTCTGTCCGCCATAGCCGGGATGCACAGTCATGACCAGGACCATATCAACCTTGTCCAGGACTTTGAGGACGACCTTTTCATCGGTTTCAGGGCTTATGGATACCCCCGCCCTCACGCCCAGGCTTCTGATCCTGGCCAGGGATGCTTCAAGGTCTGGCGCAGCCTCGGCATGGATCGTGATGCTGTCGGAGCCAGCCTCAACAAAAGATTCGATATGCCTGTCCGGGTTGCTGACCATAAGGTGGGAATCGAAGGGCAGCCTGGAATGCGGCCTCAGGGCGCTCACTACGATGGCTCCTATGGTGATGGGGGGCACGAAATGCCCGTCCATGATATCCAGATGGACCATGTCGGCTCCTGATTTTTCAATCTTCTCCAATTCGTCTCTGAGGCATGAGAAGTCTGCAGATAGTATGGATGGTGCGATCTTAATCATTTTACTATCTCCTGTACCTGTTGTCATAAGCTTCTTTCAGTTCCCTGTAATACTGAACGTATCTTTTATATCTTTCGGCATCTGCCTTGCCTTTTTCAACAAGCTCCCGGACACGGCATCCTGGTTCGTTGATATGGCTGCAGCTTGTAAACCGGCATTCTCCGATGACTTTCCTGAATTCGGGATAGTGGCTGGCCAGTTCCGTGTGTTCCACATCACAGACCGAATAGGCGCTGAACCCGGGCGTATCAAGCACAAATCCGCCCACATCAAGTTCGAAAAGCTGTACATGCCTTGTGGTGTGCCGGCCGCGCTGGATGCGCTCGCTTACCTCGCCTGTTTCCATGGCCCAGTTGTTCAGTATCCTGTTCAGTATTGTCGATTTTCCAACGCCGGACTGCCCGGCAAATGCCGTCTTGCACCCTTTGAGTTCCTTGTGAAGCTCGTCATAGCCTGTATCCAGCACCTTGCTTACCAGGATGACCCGGTAACCCGCCTTTTTATATATCCTGCCTATGCATTCAGCGGAGCCGCCTTCATCCAGGTCTATCTTGTTTATCAGGATAAGGGGGGAAATATCCTTTGCCTCACAGGTAATCAGGAGTTTATCAGCCAGGCTCAGGTCGGGTTCCGGGCTTTTTACAGCCAGGACGATGGCGAGCTGGTCAATATTGGCCACCGGCGGCCTGGCAAATTCGTTCTTCCTCTCGCCTATCACATCAATAAAACCTGTCAGGCCTTTTTCATCAATCACTCTGAAGGTTACGCTGTCACCCGGGAGGGGCGATATGCCTCCCGATTTGCGATGAACGCCCCGGACCTTGCAGGTATAGACCAGACCGGCTTCCTGGTCCAGGACATCATAAAAGCCTCCTACGCCTTTTAGAATAATGCCTTGCCTTATATTGTCCATAATATCTTTTCAGGTTATCACCCTGCCATGCTGTTAATAGATCTTTTCGGTTACCAGTATATTGTTGACATAGGCCCTTATGGTGCAGCCGCCCTTTTCAGGTATGTTCACCACGAAATTATGCGGGAACTCGCTGGTCCTGAGCCGGGCGTTATCAACGAGTACGGTTTCCTCGTTGGTGGCGTTGTCGATCTTCACCACCCTGACGCCCACCGTATCCTCTTCTATGCCTGGCGGCAGAGGTATTACTATCGTAACCGGGCGTGTGCCATACGACGGTTCCTCGCCGGGGGGCGTGGGGACGCTGTCGTCTTCAAAGGTAAGATCCACCGCTGTGTCTTCCAGCACCTGGTCCCCTTCCTTGGGGAATTGGTCAATAATCTTGCCCTGGAAACCTTCGCGGCCTTCCGGGTATGTTCTGCCTATCTTCAGTTTGGACTGGGTCAGAATGGCAACAGCTTCATCATAAGTCTTTCCGATGACTCCCGGAACCACGACTGTCTCCTTCTTCGGGCCAAGGCTCCAGTAGATGATGACCTTGTCACCCTTCTTCACCTGGGTATTGGCTTTAGGCTCGGTACGGATAACCATGTTGATGGGCACTTCTTCACTGTATTCCGACCTTTCCTCAACATCAAGGCCGTATTCATCCTTCAGCAGGTAATAAACACCGGTATGCTCCTGCATTTCTACAGGAGGTATTGTCACCATATCCGCACCCTGGCTGACAGTGAGGACAAGGGTGGTATATATGCTTCCGGCCTTAATTGAGTTTCCGGGAGGGATGCTCTGATCCATAACGATATCTTTCTCTACGGTATCGCTGGACCGGTACACAATATCATAGGGCTTGATACCCTTTTCCTCCAGTTCGGCTATAACCTCATTGATATTGCGGTTCACATACTTGCCGACCGTAACGGCCTCAGGCTGGCTGACTTCCTGTCTGAACTCGTTGACGATGGCGCTTATAAACAGGTAGATCCCGCCTGCGATCACTAAAATAAGGACTACATAAAGAAACGGAAGCACAACCCTCATGGTCCTGTTGTGGCCTCTCCTTGAAGGCTTACGATTCTTCCTGGCCAAGTCATCATCCTCCAATACTTCGAGTTTTCTGGTGTCGTACCGGCTGCGATCATGCTTCACGTTGGGAAGAAGGATTTCGGTTGCATCGCTGGGTTTTCCCGTCAGGTTCTCAAGGTCCTGAATCAACTCCGAAGCGGACTGGTAGCGATCCTTCCTGGATTTGGCCATGGCCTTCATAACAATCGTATTCAATGCCGAAGGTATGCCGGGCTTGACATCGGTGGGAAGCGGCGGAATATCCTGGATGTGCTTCAGCGCTACGGAAACCGAGGACTCGCCGTCAAAGGGCAGTCTGCCGGTTACCATCTCGAAGAATGTCACACCGATGGAATAGATATCGGACTTCTCATCGATATATCCTCCACAGACCTGCTCCGGCGACGAATAATGCACTGAGCCTATGGTGTCCAGCTTCATGGTCGCGGTATCGGCTGAAGCTGCCCGGGCAATGCCGAAATCGGTCACCTTTGGTATGCCGTCGGACGTAATGAGAATATTCTGGGGCTTGATGTCCCGATGGACGATACCCCTGCTGTGGGCTTTACTTAAAGCACTGCAGATCTGTATGGTGATACTGACGGCCTCTTTCCAGTCGAGGGCCCCCACCTTCTTGATATATTCTTTAAGGGTAATCCCCTCAACCAGTTCCATCACTATATAATAATTGCCGTTGTCGGTTCCTACATCATATATCTGGACAATATTCGGATGGGTCAGGCTTGCGGCAGCCTGTGCCTCCTTTTCAAATCGCTTCAGAAAATCAGCGTCATGCTTGAACTCGTCTTTTAGTATCTTAACTGCCACATGGCGCTGCAGATAACGGTCCTGGGCCTTGTAGACCCTCGCCATGCCGCCTGAACCGATTTCTGACAGTATGCTATATCTGTTCCCTAAAACTGTTCCTACCATCTGTACACCTCTCTACCCCGCCTTAAGCCCAGGCAATAATCACGGTTACGTTATCATTTCCACCCCGCTGGTTTACTGCTTTTATCAATTCAGCGGAAGCCTCTTCTATCGGGACTTTCAGTATAATATCGCAGATTTCATCGTCGGTAAGATGTTCATAGAGGCCGTCGGTGCAAAAAACGAAAATGTCATTTTCTTTTATGGTTTCCCGGTAAAAATCGGGAAGGTAATTCTCATTGAAGCCCAAGGCCCTTGTTATCTTGTTCTTCTCAGGATGGGTAAGGGCTTCATTTGATGAAATAATGCCCCCTTTGACCAGTTCCGCCACATAAGTGTGGTCCTGGGTGATGGGTCGTATTTGGGAATCACGGATCAGGTACACCCTTCCGTCGCCTATATGGGCAATAAAAAGTTCCTGGCCCTTTACAATTCCTATGGACAGGGTTGTGCCCGACGCCATCCCCCCCAGGTTCTTGCTGGAATACTCCATGATCTGCCTGTTAACATGCTCGATCCGGTTATTTATTATATCGTGCATGGTGGGAATATCCTTGGCTTCCACGCATTCCAGGACCATGGATGAGATCTCCTGGACGGCAATACGGCTGGCTTCCTCTCCCGCAAGGTATCCTCCCATACCATCGGCAACAACAAAACCTACCGGGTTTCCATCGGCATCCAGTATGATATTCCAACTGTCCTCATTCTTTTCCCTTTTCTGTCCGATGTCGCTCAATGCCGAATACTTCACAATTTACACCTTCCCCGATCGCAGCAATGTATCCCTGCGCAGTTGGCCGCATGCGGCCATGATGTCGGTTCCCAGCTCGCGTCTGACTGTCACGGCGATGCCCTTCCTTTCCAGGACAGCCCTGAATGTTTCAACCCTCTCGCGGCTGCTTCTGTCATACCCTGCGCCCTCTACCCTGTTGACAGGTATCAGGTTCACATGGCACAACGTATATTTCAGACGTCCCGCCAACTCTTCAGCATGGCCGGCGGAATCGTTGACATCCCTTATCAGGGCATATTCATAGGTCACGCGCCTCGAAGTAATCCTCGCGTACTCGTTGCAGGCCGCCAGAAGTTCATCCATGGGCCATCTTCTGGCAATGGGCATTATTTTCTCCCTGATCTCGTCGTTGGGCGCATGCAGGGATACCGACAGATTTACGGGGAAACCTTCGTTGGCAAAACGGAGGATTCCCGGCACTATTCCGCAGGTGGATACTGTCATCTTCCTGAAGCTTATGTTCAGGGTGTCCTCCCTGTTGATGCGCCTTAAAAAGCCAACAACATTCTCGTAGTTATCGAAGGGCTCGCCGATACCCATCAAAACCACATGACTGATCCTGTCATTTATGTCATGGGTCATGCACAGTATCTGGCTCAGTATCTCACCTTTTGTGAGGTTCCTGATGAACCCCAGCGGCGATGAGGCGCAAAATCCGCACCCCATCCTGCATCCAACCTGCGTGGACAGGCATGCAGAATACCCGTAATGATACTGCATGAGCACGCCTTCGATGATGTTGCCGTCATCCAGTTCAAACAGGTACTTTCGCGTTCCGTCCACATTGGATGTGAGTTTATCCCTTATTCGCAAACCTCCGGCCCTGTATCGCTCCGAAAGCGTTTCCCTTAGGTCCAGAGGCAGGTTGGTCATCTCCCGGAAATCCAATTCTCCGGCATAGAGCCACTTCCAAATCTGCCCGGCCCGGAATGGCTTTTCACCCAATGCAGCCAGCTCGCTTTTGAGTTCTTCCGCCTCCAGATCCAGCAGATCCTTTTTATCCGTCATGCGGTGATTCCTTTCCCCTGAAGGACAACCGTAAATGGCTGTTTACGGCAGCTTTATTATATAATATTTTATACTTATTCACAACTCGTGCAATACAGCCGGCACATTACTGAAACATTAACTTAAAATACGGGTAAAAAGCCTCAGGAAATTACCGCCTGCTATCATCCGGATATCCCTGTCGGCATAGTTCGCCCTGGCCAGTGCTTCCAGCACCATGTAAAGGCTTTCCGCCCCAGTAATTCCTTCAGGCATTGGATTTGCACCGTCAAAATCGCACCCCAATCCTATATGCCTGGTTCCGGTAAGCCCTGCTATATGCTCTATATGGTTAATTATATCCTTAATTCCCGCTTTTCCCGAACCGGAAAGAAAACAACTGTAGAAATTGATGCCTATAACGCCGCCGGTCGCGGCAATCTTCAAAATCTGGGCATCAGTGAGGTTCCTTGGATGGCTGCATATGGCGCGGCAGTTGGAGTGGGTCGCCGCAACCGGAACGTTCACACATTCCAATACATCCTCAAAGGTTTCATCGGAGGCATGGGAAAGGTCAATAACCATGCCCAGTTCCTGCATCCTGTCCACGAGCTCCCGGCCAAAGGGCGAAAGGCCGCGATGGGTACGATGCCCGGCCACGCTGTCGCAAACCTCGTTGTCGTAATTCCAGCAAAGGGTTACAACCTTCAGGCTTTTGTTGAACCAGCGCTCCAGCTCCCCGATGCTGCCCTTGAAAAGCTCAGCCCCTTCCGCTCCAAGGATTCCAAAAACGCCGCCGTTTTGAACTGTCTTAAGGTCCGATGCCGATCTTATCAGCTTCAGCCGGTCCGGGTGCTCGCCCTCAAATGCAATTGCCATCTCAAGCTGCCTGGCCATAACCGCTGCGGGATCTTTCCGCTGGCCGTGATCGGCGAAGGAAGACAGGACCTGCACAAAGGACCCGTATCTTCCGGCCCGCTCCAGGTCCCAGTGAAAGCCGTTCCTTATAAGCTCCCCGGGACGGTTGATCTTCGATAATGTATCGCAATGGCCATCGAATATCAGCATATATCCTCCCTGCCGCCGTTCCTTTTTAACGTGCCGCGCTTCTTAAAAGGCGCCCTTTATATGCTCCACGGATTCTATCCCGCCATCAGGCTCCATATATACCTCTATCACGTCAAAACGCAGAGGTACGTCATGAATTCCAAACCTGTCCATATAGATCTGGGCAACCCTGATTATGGTATTGCGCTTTGTATAGGATACAGCCTCGGCCGGCGTGCCGTAACGGTCTCCCCTTCTGGCTTTGACCTCAATAAAACACAGGGTGTCGCCATCCTTCGCGATAATGTCGATCTCACCCAGGCGGCCCACCCTGTAGTTCCTGGCAAGCGGTTTCATCCCGCAGCCCATGATATATTCCAAGGCAGCAGTTTCCCCGATTTTTCCCAGTTCCCTGTTATTCATATTCTGCCTTCCTTGTATTTAGCCATTTTATTATCCCCTGTAAGGCGAATACCTGCCGTCGAGCCTGCTTACAAAGGCAAGGACCTCTGCTACAACCTCATAGAGTTCACGGGGTATTTCAGATCCAAGCCTTATATCCGACAATGCCTCTGCCAGGTGCTCGTCCTCGTATACGGGAATCCTGGCCTCTTTTGCCTTTTCAATTATCTTCTCGGCTATTACTCCCCTGCCTGAAGCTACAACTTTGGGGGCCTTGTCTTCCCCCGGCGTATAGGAGAGCGCCGCCGCCTTTTTTATCCTGTCCGGTTTATCCTTCATATCCTGTTCTCTCCCTATATCCTCAGATCCAGGCGGGTATTCATGCCAAGAATGGACTCGGTAACCTCACCGGCGTCCAGCGGGTTTACCGGCTCATCCCCGAAAACCCTGCACCTCATCTCTGCCAGCCTGTATCCCTTTTTCTCCAGGGCTTCGTAGAGGTCCTTGCGCTGGGCTTTCACAAATTCGGCAAGATGATCGTTTTCCACCCTGAAATGGATGGTCACATACTTATATGTCGCATTCAGGAAGGTTTCAACCAGCCCGAGGTTCTGCGTCTTAAGGGACATGAACAGCGTGAACTGGTTGGGATCAATCCTTCCCCTTTTTGACTTGCGCTTCATGATATAGAGTTGGCCCGCGGTTTCATGCCGGTTTATTATCAGCGGAACATGCATGAAGACATGGTATGTACTGACCTGGCTGAAAAAGCTGAGGGCATTGGACAGCTCCCGGACCACCGGCTGGATGGCCTGGCTGCCTTTTCCGTCGGCCAGTTTTGCCGTATCCGAAGCAAGACTTATTACTTTCTTAAGGGCTTCCGCCTTCTCTCTAAGGTCAATGTCCGCGGCCCTGCCGTCTTCCACCCTGACATAGGCTTTCTCGAAGATTTCCCCGATGATCTTTTTGATGTCGGCGGACTCCTTTTCGAAATACTCCCCGGTTCTCTCAACTGTTTTCAGGATATCCCCTGCAAAACCCTTAAGAATCTCATCCAGTTGGCCGTCCTCAATGTTCAGGCCGCCAGGCAGTGGACCTCTGCCGGTGTCCGTGTTCCCCGGCGTGGTGTCCCTGGCAGGGCTGAGCGCTGATAACATATCTCTTACCGCATCATATACCTGTTCCCTGTCCAGCGGCTCATTGCCGGTAATAAAGCCTTTCAGTGCATCCGTGAGTTTTCCGGCAAGAAAAAGAATATCCTCCTGGCTGGGGACCCGTCCTTCCCCTGGTGATCCGATGATTCTTTCCGCAAGATCCCGTACAATTTGTTCCGCATACCGTTCAAACAGAAGGGGCTTCAAAACGCTTTCCTGGCCCGCCCTGTCCGCCTGTGAAAGCGAATCTGTTAACATCCGGCTCAGTGCCTGGAGATTGTCATTAATGTCATATTCCCTGTTCGCCAGCTTTACCGCCATCTCCAGCATGGCCTGGTCGGAATCCATCCGGTTGGCAGCCAAAAACGCGGCATTTTTAAGCCCAAGGCCCGGGTTTTCCTTAAGCAGGTCCAGCACCCTGGATATCAGGTCATCTGTGGCCTTGACGCCCAGGGACTGAAGCTGCCTCGTTACCTGGGAAACCTGGCCGCCTGATTCATTCTCCTGCTTCGATGGGGTGTCCATCCTGACGATTCTTGCGGTGACCTGGTCTCCTGCCGGCTCCCCGATCTGGAGGGTCAGCATGGTTCCGGGAGGCACATCAAGGCCTTCCGGGATGCTGGCCGAAAAGCTGGAACCATCCAGGAGCGTTATAAGAAGCAGCCCATTCTCCATGGCAGTCACCCTGCCCTGGATCAGATCGCCCACGTTCAGGCCTTCAAGGGCCGCTTTGGACAGTATCTGGAAAAATTGCTGGGGCATAAGCCCGTCGATTCTCACATTATCCACCCCGCTGCCGTACAACGGCAATGCGCTCTATACCGCGGTTTCAGATCCAAACAGGCCGGAGGTGAAGCTTCTCCGGTGTATGGGACAGAGTCCCAGCTTTTTTATGGCTTCAACATGGGCTTCGGTGCCATAGCCCTTGTGCTTGGCAAAACCATACCCCGGGTATTTTACGTCCATCTTTTCCATGATCCGGTCCCTGGTAACCTTGGCCAGGATGGAGGCGGCAGCCACCGAAGCGCTCAACGCGTCGGCTTTCGGAACGGACTTCTGCATTATGTCCAGGTCCAGCCGGACCGCGTCGATGATCAGATAATCCGGCCTTGTCTTCATGTAAAGGATGGCTGTTTCCATGGCCTTCTTTGTGGCGTTGTATATATTTACCCTGTCGATATATGTATGGTCGGCGATGCCTATGCCATAGGCAACCGCCTTCTCCCGGATCTCGTCATACAGCTTGTCCCGTTTTGCGGGCGAAAGTTTCTTTGAATCGTTAAGCCCGTAGATAACAGCATCCTTCGGCAGGATGACACAGGCGGCCACCACGGGTCCGGCCAGGGGACCCCTTCCCGCTTCATCCACTCCGCCAATAAAGCAGTATCCCTTTTCCCGGGCTTCATTCTCAAAGGCCATCATGGCCTTAAGGCGCTCAATCTCTTTTCTCTCCGCTTCAAGCCTCTTATAGTATTTATCGGCAATCTTCCTCACCGAATCCCCGAATTCCTCCGACAGCTCCAGGAGCCAGCGATGGGCTTCCTCAAGCGGCATTCCATCGGCCTTTTGGGTAATCTCTTTCAGGGTTGGCTTCTTCATGGCAGTTCCTCCAAAGTATCTTCTTCCGGCGGATCTTCCAGGGTAATCTTTCCGATCCTGCCTCCCCGGAACTCATCCAGCACGATGGCGGCTATCCTGTTAAGGTCAACCTCTCCGCCCGAAACAAGGCATCCCCTGTTCCTCCCCGCTTCTTCAAGAAGCATGAATCCCGGCCGTTCTTTTACCTGGCCCAGCTTGTAGCGCTCCATGAGCCTGTCGGGATAAAGCGCCGCCAGCCGCTCCATGAGCCTTGCCGCAAGCTCGGTGGTGTCCATGATCTCATCTTTTATGGCTCCCGTGAAAGCCAGGTTGAGCCCGGTATCGGGATCCTCGAACTTCGGCCAGAGTATGCCCGGGGTATCCAGCAACTGGATCCCGGGATTGATCCTGACCCATTGCTTCGTCCGGGTCACGCCGGGCTTGTCGCCGGTCTGGGCGCTGGCCCGCCCGGCAATCCTGTTTATAAAGGCAGATTTTCCTACATTCGGTATGCCGACCACCATGGTCCTGACAGGCCTGCCTATACGGCCTTTTGCGGCCGCTGATTCGGTTTTCAGGCGGGTTAGCTCCTTCAGTTTATTTTTCAGTTGGTCCATGCCGGTTCCGGTTATGGCATTGGTGTAAATCGCCTCAATACTGCTCTTTTTGAAGTATTGGGCCCATAGCCTGTTCTTCTCGGGATCGGAAAGATCGCTTTTATTGAGCGCGATGATCCTGGGCTTTTGGCCCACGAGCCTGTCTATTTCAGGGTTGCGGCTGGAAAGGGGGATCCTGGCATCCAACAGTTCGATGACCACATCCACCAGTTTCAGATTCTCCTTTATCAATCTTCGGGTCTTGGCCATATGGCCCGGGAACCATTGAATATTCAAGACTTGTGTCTCCTTTCAAAAGCCCTCGTTGCGGAAAACCGCACCCTTATATTTTATCCTTAATCAGAATTGTGATCAAATCCTTGGGACCGCTGAAGAGTAAAATAAAAAGAGGACTTGCGTCCTCTTTCGGTTGGTATTAATCGATTTCTGTCGTAAGGTCTTCCTTTACGCGGGCCCTCTTGCCAACCCTTTCGCGCAGGTAATAGAGCTTGGCCCTTCTGACCTTACCCCTGCGGATGATCTCAAATGAATCAACCTTCGGGGAGTGGACCGGAAAGACCCTTTCAACGCCTATGCCGTAGGAAACCCTCCTGACCGTGATGGTCTTCCTGATCCCGCTGCCGCGCATGGCGATGATTGTCCCTTCGAAGGACTGGATTCTTTCCCGGTTGCCTTCCTTAACCTTTACGTTGACCCTGACATAGTCACCGATCTTCAGGTTTGGAAGATCCTTCTTCATGCCTTCCTGTTCGAGCGCACGAATAATGTCCATTTTCCTTTCCTCCAATTCCTAGAGTGTTCATACCGGTACTCATCATCTTCTGTTCTTCTCGCCGGAAGCGGACCACTCTGTATTCACGCCGATATATTATAACATGGAGCTGCGAACTTTGCAAATAATATAAAAAAATGGGGTCGTGTCAACTTGTTTTAGGTTTTATGTCACTGTCTGCCCCTCTTTTTGGGCAAGGATCATATGGCAAATCCATTATCCCGTATGGATCTAAGTGTCTGTGTCAGCAGAGTTACTTTCC
>Ga0116168_1001633_pt1 | contig 16251 bp, 15 predicted proteins | sample AD_UKC129_MetaG_FD_89795 | JGI IMG/M metagenome (GOLD analysis project Ga0116168, IMG submission 89795) | Active sludge microbial communities of municipal wastewater-treating anaerobic digesters from Canada - AD_UKC129_MetaG | ecosystem: Engineered > Bioreactor > Anaerobic > Digestate | place...
GGATGAAAAAGCTCAGTCAGGACGGCAGGCTGAATGTGGATGTCATCTTTTCCATTCTTACAGAAGAAAAGCCTAACCAGAAAGAAAAATTCCAAATCCGGCGTGAACGCATCGACCGCTTTTTTCCTTGGTCATGGAGATGAAGGCCAAGGATATTGAAACCGCCCTTCGGAATTTCAATGAACGCATCGGCCTTACGGATGTGTCCTTTTTAGTCAATGCCCTTATCGGATTATATCGGGGCGAGCATCAGGGCGAAGCTCTGGCGTATCTTGCCCGGGATATGGACATCAAGGCAAAGGAAGTCTTAAAGAAAAAACTCAATAAGCTGCCCCGCAAGGTTAAAATCGCATCCATTCCTTTGGTGGCCGTAACCCTGGCCACCCTGCTCTACGTCATCGGCTCCCACCTGATCAGGTCCATGGGGGGCCTTTTTTAATGTGAAAACGGGGCAACCCTTTTTCAAATACATTTTTCAGGAGGTATTACCCATGCAAAACAGAACAACCGCAATCCAAATTACCGGGGAAAGGAGGGAAAATTCCATGAAGAAAAGAATCGCAAATGCTCTTTCAAGCGCTAGGGGGCTTCTTAACAGCAAGTCCGGCGATCAGATGACCGGCTGGCTCATTGTCGTGCTGGTTGTCGTAGTGGTAGGCGCTGTGTTCATGACACTGTACCAGGGTTCCATCACCAGCATCTGGAACAGCATTGTCACCAAAATTACCAGCCTTTTGAGCTAACAATACTTGCAGCCAAAAAGGCTGCGGCAACAAGAGGGAGAGTCGTTCTCCCCTTTTCACTTTGAACCAAAAATCTAAAAAATCACATGGAGGTATTTGTTATGATGACTGCTTTAAAAAACAAAATGCGAATGATGGGCTTAAAAGCGAGGAATGTATTGACAAACCAGTCCGGCGACCAGATGACCGGCTGGCTTATCGTCGTCCTGATCGTTGTAGTTGTGGGTGCAGTATTTATGACGCTGTATCAGGATTCAATCACCACTATCTGGAACAACATCGTCACAAAGATTACCGGCTTGCTAAGCTGATGGCAGCCGTGCCGGATATATCCACTCACACGGGAGGTGCAAGCAGATGAACAGAAAGCACCGGGGCATATGGGGGAGAAATTCTCCCCCACTGCCTTTCAAAAAGCTGCTTTTTAATCGGAGGGGCAGCGCCTATTACGAATTGATTATCAAGACGCTGGTGGTGATTACGCTCATGGCCACGGTGATGTCCTTTTTGAGCATCTTCACCGCCTATTTGAATTTGAACCATATGTGCCGACGTGTTGTCCGGGTGGTTGAACTGGAGGGGCAGGTATCGGACAACGCATACGATGTTTTTTACCGGTTGAAAGAGCAGACCGGCTTGTCGCCGGAAATGACCGTTGAGAATGTCCAATACTGTGACGGAAGCCAAAAAATCCAACTGCGGGATACCTTTACGGTGACGATGACGGACAGCTATGTCTTTACCCTTTTCAAGCCGTCCTTCGCACCGCCCGTTCAGATCAATATCCCCATGAAGGTGAGCATCACCGGCATGTCGGAAAAATACTGGAAGCTGCCGGAATGAAGATGTCGGAAGGGAGGGAAAACCTGTGGGCCATTTCAGACGCATTATGAACAACCGTAAGGGCGGCGCTTTTGTGTTTATCCTCATCCTCGTCTTTTTCATCCTCACCCTTGCCGCCATCCTGATTGAGTATTTCCGCATGGAAAGCCTTTACCAGCAGGTGGAATACGTTCTCCAGCGCGGGGTAAACGACTCTGTGGAATACGCCATGCTGGATGAATACCGCAGGGACGGCTGTTCACGGATGGACAGCGCCCTTGCAGAGGAAACACTGTACGAATATTTGCATGAAAGCATGGGGCTGGATTCCGATCTGAACAAATATGCTGACGGACAATGGGTTTATAAGCTTGAAATCGAAAGCATGGACGCCACCGATGACCCGCCCCGGCTGACGCTGAAAGGATCATTGAAAACCCGCAGCATTTTCAGCTTCCTGACCGGCGAGGTGCGGCTTCCCTTCACCATATCCAGCGTCAACAACAGAATTACGGAAGGAGGTTCTCAATGATAAGAAAATTCATCTTTTTCATGCAGGTTGTGGTTGTTTGCTGTCTGCTCTTTTCCCTCAAGGCGTTTGCCGCATTGAACAGCGACATTGAAATCAATGTCACCTCTCCCATTGACAGCCTGCAAACCGAAAGCGGTGTGGTAGCCGTAGAGCGTTTTCCGGCAGAAATCCCTATCCGTGTCACGGCTAAAACCGGGACGCTCACAGATATTCAACTGGAGTATGGCGGCCAAAGCCGGGAGATAACGCCGGATTACACGCTGATGATTGAAAACAAGGAGGCTTGCAGCCCCTATACCATCACAGCTAAAACAGATCAAGGCGCTGTCCTCACCATCACAGCCAATGTAGTATTTCAAGTCAAAGCTATATATGACACCCGCTACCGAACCATCGGCATGAATGTGAAGGAAATCTATGAGGGTGAAACACTGTTGAAATCTTTCCCGGAACCGCAGCGCATCGACCTTGTGAACGCCAACACCGTTGCCGACCATGAACAGGAACGGATTGCCGGTTGGATCGGCAAGCACGACGGAGGTACTTACACTCTAAAGGGCAGTCTTGTGGTGGAAATTTACGGTTTTTCAACGGGTAAAATCTACGGCACCTATGATACAAATGAGGATTTTGACTCTTTGACCACCGGCTTCGGCTGGACGGAGAAAGCCCTAATTGCCTTTGAAACCATGCGGAACACGGAAATAACCTATCAGACCCCTGTCAAGATTGATGTAGACGCAACCTGGTGTGATGAAAAAAAGCAGGAGGTTTATGGGAAGCTCACGGCCCAGGACAAGGGAGTGCCGGAGCTGCTCTATCCTTATCAAACCACATCCGTTACTTTTACGAAAGACGATATCAGGCTGTCCCGAAATTTCATCTACTGCGGTCTGGAATGGGATTACACGCCGGAGAGCGCCGAATACACTGATGGAGAAAGTAAAACCAAAACCAGCATCACGCAAAAAATAAATTATACAATTCCGACTACAGACTTCTATTTCAAATTTAAGGCTTGTGACGGGAACGACCTGTCGGTTGCCATCCGCGCTCCTACTACGGTGTACCGGGGGGACAGCTATTCCTTTACCGTAGTTTTTATGAACAGCGGAAATAGTCCGGCTTATGATGTACCCCTCAGAGGCACGGTGGACGATGACCTGATCAAAGAGATTCCTGCCGTGCAGGACTTTTCACCCAATGAGAGCAAGACCTACACTATAAAGCGCACAGCCGATACCAAAGCCGATGTGATACACCTGTGGGCGAATATCGGTGTGCCGGAAGGCTTTATCGACGGCAGTCTGTCCAACAATACGGCCACGGCAGACATCCAGGTGATTGACAAACCTGTTCCGAAACCAACGAATCCACCTGAACCGAAGGACAATCCGGATAACCCTGTCCCTCCGGGAGATAAGCCGCCCGCATCTCCAAAGCTGTGCGACCTGTCCGCAAGCATTCTTACGCCGCCCACGGTATATGAGCATGAGAGCTACAGCTTTACCGTGAGCTTTACCAACCAGTCCGACATGGAACTGAAAAATGTACTCTTGGGGGCAACAAACAACAATGCCGCTTTGACGCAAATTCCGAAAACTTGCAGCTTCAAGCCAGGGGAAACGAAATCGTTCACCATTTCAGGCACGGCGGGAAACACAGGCGAGATATACAACCTATGGGCCAATATTGCAGCGCCGGACGGCTTCCGGGATGATAACCCGGCTAACAATACCGCCGTTTCAAAAATCACTGTAGTGAAAAAGCCTTCCGGTAATCCTGACAATCCACCTGATAATCCGCCTGATAATCCCGACAACCCACCGGACAACCCGGATAATCCCGATAACCCAAGCAATCCGGAGGTGCCTTCGGAAAAGCTGTGCGATGTATGGGCAAACCTGTCCTGCCCGCCCATGGTCTACGAGCAGGAGGAATACAGCTTTACCGTGTACTTTGCCAATTCCACGGACAAACCGCTGTCGGGAGTGAGGTTGAACGCTTCCATCGACGGCAAGACGGTTTCCACAGTACCATCCACGGCAGATTTTAAAGCCTATGAAACCAAGGCTTATGCCGTCAAAAGCACGGCGGGGAAAAAAGGCACAACCATTCATTTATCGGCGCAGGTATCGCCGCCTGCGGATTACAGAGATACCAACACCGGCAACAATCAGGCTACGGCGGAAATCATGGTGATAGAACGGCCCTATGACCTGGATGTGCAGCGGATAACGCCCGACCAATACAAGGAAAACCAGACGGTCATCAGCACCATCAAGGTATCCAATAAAGGAAGTCTGGACTTTACACCGGGACAAAAGGTTTCCGTCCTGTTTGAAATCCCGGAGCTCTCGGTTAAAAAGCATGTGGATGCCGTGGTCATGGAGCAAGACACCTGGAACGTCGTATCGGTCAAATGGAATACCCCCTATGTCCAGGCCGATAAAAACATCACCCTGGTCGCCACCATCAATCCCGACAAAACTTTGGACAATGAAACCACTGCTGCTAACAACACCTATACCCAAAAAGCCGTCATCAAAAATGTAACCTATGACGAGCCGGAAGAAAGCAGGACCATCCCTGCACCGCCGCAAAGAAGCGAGCAGCCCAGGGTGACATGGTGGGAGCAGCGTTATGAAAACGGCCGATTTGTATGGCGGCAGTTTTATGCGGAACTGAGAGTTACCGCCGTGCTGGACTATGACACCAAGGCAAAGGGCTATCTCAAATCGGGCTACGGCTTTTCCATCAGCGTCACTGCTACCGTGAACACCAACTATGACAGGCCGGAGCTGATCACCGCCGCGCAGACAGCGGAGGTGTATCTACCGCAATACCGCTATGAAACAGCCATCCCGTTGATGTCCGACAGTACGAATCACTTTACTTTCCGGGAGAATCCCGCATCCCCGTTCCGGTACAAAAAGCAGTACATTCCGGTGTGGTTCCCCGACAACAGGGACTATATCGTACAACTCCTTGTTAACGACGTGCATACTCCCGGAGGGACTCTGTCCAAATGGATAACCGGAGGCGAGCTAAAAATATTTGTGGTGGACAGCATGTACGATGATGATGTCACCACGGGGAATTAATTATGATGATAATGCTGCTTTGCACCGTCCCCATCCTCTGGGCGGCGGTAACAGACTTTAGAAAGCGGATCATCCCCGATTGGACATGGATTGCAATCCTTTTAATCGGCGGTGTATCCGTTTTCATGCTTAAAACGCCGTATCCTACCTTGTTTGAGAGGATTGCGGGATTCTTGCTGCCGGGTATCAGCCTGTTTCTCCTTGCCATAAAATACGGCGGTGTCGGAGGCGGCGACATCAAGCTGACGGCAGCAATAGGCTTTTGTTTTGGCCTGTACTCCCTTGCGGACATCCTCTTTTTTGCGCTTGTTCCCGCCTGCATCTATGCAAAGGCAACAAAGCAAAAAAGCGTCCCACTGGCCGTATTCTTGGGCATAGGCTTTTGTATTTATTTCGGTGCTGTTTTTTGCGAGCAGCCTGCTGGCCGGAGGATGATGTAAAAGCATGAATGCAGCAGGATAAGGAGGTGTTTTTGATGGAGTTGAAAACGATACTGACCATTGTGCTTTGCCTGATAATTATCGGCGGCGCGGTGTATCTGCACATCAAGCGGAAAAAGAAATAACGGCAGGACGGCAAAAGGGGCGGCAACACCGTCCCTTTTCCGTCCGTCCGTTCGATTGGAGTGATAATGAAAATGGATGAAGAAAAACGCATGGTGGATACCTACGAGGTAAAACACGCCATTCATGTTGGAGATAAAGAAGTCCTCTTTGCGGTGGACAACACGAAAACCGATTATCCGTACATGGTGTGCAACTGCACCTGGGATAACCCGTTGGGCATCGACCACTATTTTAATGCCGCAGCAAGCCCGGACTATCTGGAAATGATGACAGAGTATATATCCCGCGTGACGGCGCAGCTTGAAGCGGTAAAAGCGGAACGGGACAAAATCACCGTTCCTTTGCAGCCTTTCACGCTGGAGCATTGCATCCCGAATGATAACGGGCAGAACCTTGAAAACAAGGTAGTAATCATCCGCCCGGAGCGCTTGCGCCCCGAATACCGCACTGCCGACAAACAGCTTGTGCTGGCCACGGGCGGCTTTGGCGCTCATGCCAATTCCCGAGGCCGAGCGGTATACACCGTGAACCTGTACTCCGGCAAGGAATCGCGCTGGAACCACGAGGACATTTTGGGCACCCTCAAACCGGAATATATGCCCGATTGGGCGAAGGAGCGTCTGAAACAGATACAGGCCGGAAGGCAGGCAAAGCAGTAAAAGCATGAGCCGGAGCGTTAGGAGGTTTTAAAACATGGATCAGGAAATCAATGCCGGTTATGTCATTACCGACCGGTTAACCATAGGAAATACGGAATTTGTCATCGGGCAGAACGAAAATGCTCCCGCCAAATTTGTGACCTGGAAATGCAAAAAAGGTGAAAAGAACTACTACTGGGGGCATTACTGCAATGACCGTATGACCGCCCTTGAAGATTTGTGCAACCGTGCGCTGGATGAAATCCATTATTTGAGAAGTCTCCGGCAGGAAAAGGACGCCAACGTAAAAATGGCGATACAATCCGAAAAGAAAAGCCGCGTGCCGGAACGATAAGGAGGGATAAAAGTTGGCGACGAAGCTGCAATTGATTACGGAGCTTTCGCAAAGGACTGCTCACAGCGTCACAAGAAATCCTGCCAGCTGGACTTCCTTTCTGAAAACGGCGGCATGGAACTACAAATACCCGTTTCAGGACCAGCTTTTGATTTATGCGCAGCGCCCCGACGCGACGGCCTGCGCTCCCATTGAGATATGGAATCGGAAGTTCGGCAGATGGGTAAACAGAGGCGCGAAAGGCATCGCCCTCATCGACGACAGCGGAAGCCGGTTGAGCCTTCGCCATGTATTCGATATATCGGACACCAACAGCCGGTACAACCGCCCCGCTGTCCTTTGGTCTATGCAGGAAGGATACGCGGAGGCCGTGACGGAAACGCTGGAAAATTCCTTCGGCGACCTCAAAGATAAGAGCGATATTCCTGCTGTGCTGGTTTCAGCCGCCTTCAATGCCGTGGAGGATAATTATGCGGATTATCTTTCGGACCTGATGTACTGCCGGGAGAACAGCTTTCTGGAGGAACTGGACGGCCTGAACGTGGAAGTCATCTTCAAGGATGCCCTTAGAAGCTCCGTGGCCTACATGCTCTTAGTCCGCTGCGGCTGTCCCGCCAATAATTTTTTCAGCTTTGAGGATTTTCAGGGCGTTGTGAATTTCAATACCCTTGATACCGTATCCAGGCTGGGAGCCGCTGCAAGCGACATTTCCGAAATGCTCCTGCGGGAAATCGAGGCAACTGTCAAAGACCTGCAAAAAACGGAAAGGAAACAAATTCGCACAGTTGCAAAAAATCAGGGTGCAGGGCTCAATGAAAGCAGAAAGGATGAAAGGAATGGTGAAGATGGAACTGACCTACACAATGCAGGGCGATTATCTGATACCCGACCTGGCGCTGCCGGAGGAAGAAACGCACATCGGCAAGTATGGGATGTTGCGCAAAACATATCTGAAAAACCACAGGAAAGGGATGTACGCCAGCCTGATGCTGTCGGGCAGGCTGACGGAACACCTGGCGGAGATCGACCGGACGGCAAAGGAGCGGATCGGGAGAATCACGGCGAAGCTCCTGGAGGTTAGCCCCGCGCCGGACAAAGCGGCCGACCCGATGGGCTGGACGGGACACATGAACAACCTGCGGCACTCGGCGGAGGAAACGGTGCTGGCGGAGCTGGTGTACAGCTAACCCTTTTCCCTACTGCAGAGCAGCAAATTGAAGCCATAGAACAGGCGGAGGACGAAAAATCCTCCGCTTTTTCTATTTCGCAGGAAGAAATCGACCATGTGCTTTGCAAGGGCACCGGCTTTCAGGACGGCAAATTCCGTGTTTGCCTGCACTACCGGGAGCAGCATGCCCCAAAGGAAACCATTGACTTTTTAAAGCGTGAATATGGAACCGGCGGCGGTACGCATATTTTCATCGATGGAACCCGCGGAAACACATGGCACGACGGCAAAGGCATCACTATCACAAAAGACAGCATTGCCGAACCGGATACAAAGATTATCCTGCCATGGGCAAAGGTGCAAAAACGAATCGGTGAACTGATTGCCGCAGACAGATATTTAAACAGCAAGGAAAAAGAGCGTCTGCCCGCCGTGCAGCAGGAAATGGAGGAACGCCGCCGGCAGCTTGCCGAAGAAGCCTATGCCCGCGAAATACTGAACCGGGAGCCAACCCCTGCCGAACCGGAGCCGCCGCCAAAGAATGAGGCAAGATATGCCTTTTCCCTTGGCGACACGGTGCATCTCGGCGCGGAGGAATACGAGGTTTTATCCTTTGACGACAGCACGGTGCAGTTGCGGGACACTCGTTATCCGCTGCTCATCAAAGAGCTTCCGTGGGAAGCCTTTGAACGGATGCTGCGGGATAATCCGTTGAACGACCATCTCATTGCGCCGGAGCAACCGGCCGAAGAAAAAACGGAAACACCATCTCCCCGCACACTGTACCGGACGTACCTGTCCGAAATCGTCGGCAGGATGCGTACAGACGAGATCTATCCCTACCTGCGGAACAGGGATACCGACCCCGACAGCGCCAAGCAGGAGCTGGACGCTGCCATAGACCGCATTGTCCTTTCCATGCGGGAGGAACACCCGGATTTTTATGAAGCCTATACCACCCTGCCGCAGTTTCGGGAGTGGCTTCATGAGGATGTGTTCCAGCGGGTATATCAGGATCATTTGGCGGATTCGAGGAACAGCATCACTATTCACGCCGATGACCCCGGCGCACCGGAATGGGCGCGGGAAACCGGCGGCATTACCATCACCCGCGAGGGCGATACCGCCACCATCGGGAGCAGCGGCGAAGGTGAAAAGCACGATGTGGAATTTGACCTTGAGCTTCCGGATGTCCAGGCCGGGGAAACGGAAAAGGAACCGGCCGAAAAAGAAATTGTCGCAGGCATGGAGCTTTCTATTGAGGACCGGCGCTATGTTATTGACAGTATTAACATAGAAGCCGGAACGGTCAGCCTGCGGGACATCACCTTCCAGCGCAGTACGGGCTTCCCCATTTTCCGCAGCGAAAGTATCGAGTTTGTGCGCGGCGTCCTGGAACAGGGAAAAGAACCCGTATGGCAAAAAACACAGGATGGTGAAGTATCAAAAGTCATCATTGACCTTACGCCGGAAACACCCAAGCAGCCCCGCGTCAATTTCCATATCGCCGACGACAACCTGGGCGCTGGCGGTCAAAAAACAAAATATGGCTGGAACGTCGCCGCCATCCGGCTGTTAAATCAGCTTGAAGCAGAAAACCGACTTGCCACACCGGAGGAACAGGAAATTCTGTCCCGTTATGTGGGATGGGGCGGCCTGCCGCAAGCCTTTGATGAGAACAACAGCCAGTGGGCGAAGGAATATGCCGAACTGAAGGAACTGCTCACCGACGAGGAATATGCTTCCGCAAGGGCTTCCACCTTAAACGCCCATTATACTTCCCCCACCGTCATCAAGGCCATGTATGCCTGCCTGGAAAACATGGGCTTTAAGGCCGGCAACATCCTGGAGCCGGCCTGCGGCATCGGCAACTTTTTCGGACTTGTCCCCGGCAGCATGAAGAATTCCAAGCTGTACGGCGTGGAGCTGGACAGCATCACGGGCCGAATTGCCAAACAGCTCTATCAGCAGGCCAACATCGCGGTGCAGGGCTTTGAGGAAACCAACCTGCCTGACAGCTTTTTCGACCTCGCCATCGGCAATGTTCCCTTCGGCAGCTACGGCGTGGCGGACAAGAAATACGACAAATACCATTTCTACATTCACGACTATTTCTTCGCAAAGACGCTGGACAAGGTGAGGCCCGGCGGCATCATCGCCTTTATCACCTCCAAGGGCACGATGGATAAGCAAAACCCCGAAGTGCGCAAGTACATCGCGCAGCGGGCGGAGCTTTTGGGCGCCGTCCGGCTGCCCAACAATGCATTTTACGATAACGCAGGCACGCAGGTTACAACAGACATCCTCTTTTTACAGAAGCGCGACCGCGTGATCGATATTGAACCGGACTGGGTGCATCTCTCCACCACCAAGGACGGTATCCCCATCAACAGCTATTTTGCCGGGAACCCCGACATGGTGCTGGGCACGATGGACTACGATGATATGATGTACGGCAATGCCAAAGAAACTACCTGCCGTCCCTTTGAAAACGCCGACCTTGCCGGGCTGCTCCGCGAAGCCCTGGAGAACATTCATGCGGAAATCACCGAGTATGAACCGGACGAAATAGCCGAGGAAGAAGATACCTCCATTCCGGCAGACCCGAATGTGAAAAATTTCAGCTACACCGTTGTGGACGGCGAGATCTACTACCGCGAAAACAGCCGGATGAACAAGGTGGAGGTTTCCGTCACGGCGGCCAGTCGCATCAAGGGCATGATTGCCATTCGGGACTGCGTCCGCGAGCTGATCGAATACCAGACCGAGGATTACAGCAATGAAATAATCCGGGAACAGCAGCGCAAGCTGAACCGCCTGTATGATGACTTTGTCGCAAAGTATGGACTTTTGAGCAGCCGCGGCAACAACATGGCCTTTTCGGATGATTCCTCCTACTGCCTGCTCTGCTCCCTTGAAATTCTGGACGAGGACGGGAATCTGGAGCGTAAGGCAGATATGTTCACCAAGCGCACCATACGGCAGCGCACCGTCGTCACCCATGTGGATACCGCCACCGAAGCGCTGGCCATCTCCATCGCGGAAAAAGCCTGCGTGGACATGGGTTTCATGCAGAGCCTGACCGGACTTTCCGAGGAACAAATTGTTAAAGACCTGGAAGGCTTGATCTTCCGCAATCCCGAAAAGCCGGACGCCAATGGGAAACCGCGTTATGAAACGGCGGATGAATACCTGTCCGGCAATGTACGGGAGAAGCTCAAAACCGCCCGGCGGTTTGCCGAAATGCATCCCGACATCTACAGTATAAACGTTGCGGCACTGGAAAAGGTGCAGCCGAAGGATTTGAGCGCGTCTGAAATCGACGTGCGGCTCGGCGCGACCTGGCTTCCCCCGGATGTCATCAAGGACTTTATCTTTGAGCTTCTGGAAACTCCTTATATGTACAGGCGCTACATCGACGTTTTTTATTCGTCCTATACCGCTAGCTGGAACGTCAAAGGCAAAAACGACGACCGCAGCGGCAACATCAAGGCAGTAATGACCTATGGTACCAGCCGCATTAACGCCTATAAGATTATTGAAGAAACATTGAACCTCAAGGATGTACGGGTTTTTGATACTGTTTATGAGGATGGCGTTGAGAAGCGTGTGCTGAACAAAAAGGAGACCGCCATCGCCCAGCAGAAGCAGGAGGCCATCAAGGAGGCATTCCAAAGCTGGATATGGAAAGACCCCAATCGCCGGGAACGTCTGACGCGGATCTACAACGACCGCTTCAACGCCGTCCGCCCCCGCGAATACGACGGCAGCCACATCCGTTTTACCGGCATGAATCCGGAGATCACCCTGCGCAAGCACCAGGTGGATGCGGTAGCCCATATCCTGTACGGCGGTAATACCTTATTGGCGCACTGTGTCGGTGCGGGCAAAACCTTTGAGATGGCGGCGGCAGCAATGGAAAGCAAGCATCTGGGGCTTTGCAATAAAAGCATGTTCGTCGTGCCCAACCACCTGACCGAGCAGTGGGCGGCGGAGTTCTTGCAGCTTTACCCTTCCGCCAACATCCTTGTAGCAACCAAAAAGGATTTTGAAACCAAGAACCGCAAGAAATTCTGCGCAAGAATCGCAACCGGAGACTACGACGCGGTGATCATAGGGCACAGCCAGTTTGAGAAAATCCCCATTTCCATGGAACGGCAAAAACGGCTGCTTGAAGAACAGATCGCGGAAATCACCAGCGGCATCCGGGAACTGAAAGAAGAACGCGGCGAGCGTTACGCCATCAAGCAGCTTGAAAAGACTAAAAAGACCTTGAAACTTAAGCTGGATAAGCTCAACGACACCAGTCGAAAAGATGATGTGGTCACCTTTGAGGAACTGGGCGTTGACCGCCTGTTCGTGGATGAGGCTGACTTTTACAAAAACCTCTTTCTTTACACAAAAATGCGCAATGTGGCCGGCCTGTCACAGACCGAGGCACAGAAGTCTTCCGACCTCTTTGCCAAATGCCGCTACCTTGACGAATTGACAGGTGGCCGCGGCGTCATCTTTGCCACAGGAACGCCCATTTCTAACTCCATCACCGAGATGTACACCATGCAGCGGTATTTGCAATACGAAACCCTGCGCAAAAACGGCCTCCAGCACTTTGACTGCTGGGTCTCCACCTTTGGGGAAACGGTCACCGCCATCGAGCTTGCACCGGAGGGCACAGGCTACCGGGCTAAAACAAGGTTCGCACGGTTCTACAACCTGCCGGAACTTATGAATATGTTTAAGGAAATCGCGGACATCAAGACTGCGGATATGGTCAACCTTCCCGTGCCCAAAGCGAACTACCACAATGTGGCGGTGAAGCCGAGCAAATTCCAGCAGGACATGGTGGCCGAGCTTGCGAAGCGCGCCGAACGGGTGCGCGCCAGGCTGGTGGAACCCTATGAGGATAACATGCTCAGAATAACCAACGATGGCCGGAAGCTGGCCCTTGACCAGCGGCTGATGAGCCCTATGCTTCCCGACCATGACGACAGCAAGGTAAATGCCTGCGTGGAAAATGTGTTCCGCCTCTGGCAGGAAAACAGCGATAAGAAGCTGACGCAGCTTGTATTCTGCGACCTGTCCATTCCAAAGAATGATGGAAATTTCAATGTGTATGACGATATACGCCAAAAGCTTATTGCCCGCGGCGTTCCCGCCGACGAGGTTGCTTTTATCCATGATGCCGACACAGAGACCAAGAAAAAGGAGTTATTTGCTAAAGTCCGCAAGGGACAGGTGCGAATCCTGCTGGGCTCCACCTTTAAAATGGGGGCCGGAACCAACGTGCAGGACCGCTTGATTGCACTCCACGATCTGGACTGCCCGTGGCGGCCGAGGGATCTGGAACAGCGCTCCGGACGTATCGTGCGGCAGGGCAACCAGAACGACGAGGTGCATATCTTCCGGTATGTGACGGAAAACACCTTTGACGCTTATCTCTACCAGATTCTTGAGAATAAGCAGCGGTTTATTTCGCAGATTATGACTTCAAAGTCCCCTGTAAGAAGCGCCGAGGACATTGATGAAACGGCTCTTTCCTATGCCGAGGTTAAGGCTCTGGCCACCGGCAACCCGCTTATAAAAGAGAAGATGGATTTAGACATTCAGGTTTCCAAGCTGAAATTGCTGAAAGCCAACCATTTAAGCCAGAGATATGCTTTGGAGGACAGATTGCTCAAACACTACCCGCAGCAGATCAAATCCACCGAGGAACGCATTGCAGGCTATGAAAAAGACCTTGCTCTGTACGAGCGTCACAGCACATCAAAATCTGCCGGGGATGGCACAGAGGACAGCAAATTCCCGGGCATGATGGTCAAGGGCATAGACTACACCGAAAAGGCCAAGGCGGGCGCAGCCATCCTGGAAGCCTGCAAGCAAATGACCTCGCCGGAGCCGCAGGAGTTTGGCAGCTACATGGGATTTTCCATGCTGTTTTCCTTTGACAGCTTCAATAAGCAGTATCAGATCACCCTGCGGGGCGCTCTGAGCCATACGGTCACACTGGGCACGGACATCCACGGCAACATCACAAGGCTCAATAATGCTCTTGCAGAAATACCAAAAAAACTGGAATACTGCCGGGAACAGTTAAAAACGCTCCGCCAGCAGATGGAAACGGCTAAAGAACAAATTGACATCCCCTTTGAAAAGGAGCAGGAGCTGCAGACCAAATCTGCGCGGCTGGCGGAGCTGAACATTTTGCTCAACATGGATAAGCATGAAAATGAGGTGTTCGACAGTGAACCGGACGAGGATATGGACATTCCCGAAAAGAAAGCCGTGGGCTATGAAAGATGAGGTGAAAAAACATGCCCTATGTAACGCCGGAGCAGATTGAGCGCGCAAAGCAAATGGACCTGCTGACCTATCTGCAATACTATGAACCCCAGGAGCTGGTGCGCTTCTCAGGCAATGTCTATACCACCCGCACCCATGACAGCTTGAAAATCAGCAACGGGAAATGGTGCTGGTGGTCGCGCAACATCGGCGGACGCTCCGCCCTGGACTATCTCATCAAGGTGCGGGGCATGACGCTCCCCGAAGCGGTGCTTCAGATAGACGGACAGGCGGCTGTCACGCCGCCTGTTTCGCCAAGGCAACAGAAACCCGCTGAGCACAAAAAACTGCTTTTGCCGGAGAAAAACAGTAATCACGATCGTGTAATTGCCTACCTCATAGGGCGCGGCATTCACCGGGAGATTATAGATTATTGCATCCGGACCAAACGGCTATATGAAAGCCGCGATTATCACAACGCCGTCTTTATCGGCTTTGACCGGCATGGCGTTCCCAAATATGCTACTCTCCGTGGAACGTTTGGCAAACGGTTTATGGGGGAAGTAAACGGAAGCGATAAGCACTTCTCCTTCTCTATTCCGGCCAGGAACGAATGCAGCAAACTGCACCTGTTTGAAAGCGCCATTGATTTATTGTCATACGGCACTTTGGAATTGCTTTCCGGCAGGGACTGGCGGCAGGAAAACTGCCTGTCCCTTGCGGGCATTTATATGCCGAAAAAGATTATTGAGGAAAGTACTCCACCCGCCGCACTCATGCAATACTTAAAAGACTTCCCGCAAATTAAGGAAATCGCTTTACATCTGGACAACGACACGGCCGGACGGCTGGCGGCAAAGACTATCAAGACCATCCTCCCGTCCGCCTACGCCGTGTCCGATGAGCCACCCGAACGCGGAAAGGATTATAACGACTATCTGAGAATTGTATTAAGAATACGGCAGCAACAAGAACGCGAACTGTTATAATTAAGAGAATTGATTGATATCATAGCATGAAAGGAGTATAATATGGTTAGAATGTTGCTACAAGGAGCTGATATCATGCAGATTAAACCGTCCGCAAGCATCAGGCAAAACTACAATGAAATTGCGGCTTTGTGCAAGTCTACCGGAGAACCTGTTTTTCTTACCAAAAACGGTGAAGGAGATCTTGTCGTCATGGATATAGAGGCATTTACCCGCCGTGAAAAAATGCTGAAGCTGAGGGAAGAACTCCTGGCTGTTGAGGAAGACCGTCTGGCGGGGCGTGCCGGAGTTACGCCGGACGAACTGGACAGCTATCTCGAAAGCATTATTGACGAGGTGGAACATGGAAAAGAAGGTTCAATATAAGGTGATTGTTTCCGATCGTGCCCGCCAAATGCTGGCGGGCCATGTTCGCTTTCTGGCGCAGAAAAGTCCCACCGCCGCCCGCAAGGTAAAAAATGACCTGATGGACGCTATCCGTTCCCTGCATCAAATGCCGGAGCGTTTTCCGTTTTTGGAGGCGGAATTTATCCCTCCGAATAAATATCACAAGATGTTCGTAGAGAAATGGTATTTGATTTTGTATCAGATCAAAGACCAAACGGTGTACGTTGATTATATCGTTGATTGCAGACAGGATTATGGGTGGCTAGTACGGTAGATTTCAGGTTTATTCAGAATGAGTTTCTATCAAAGTCAAACTGCAAAAAGTAGTTTCTATAAAATAGATATTAAATAGAACCACTTTATTGTAGCTCAATTTAATGTATTGTATAATATTGTTAATTATTTTTTTTTGTAAAAGGGGGCGATAATTTGTCGGTTGCTTTTGGTAAGATAGAGTATAGAATTGATGATCCACAGATTATCGCTTGTGGTGTATCGCATACTGATATTGATTTTGAAAAAAAGACATTGACGATTAAACATACGGTAACCGAGGTAACACTGGATGGGAAAATTACTACCATAGCAAAAGACCGTACAAAGACAAAATCGAGCTACCGCACCCTGCCGCTGGTTGCACCCTTTGAAGAATTGCTCCACAGGCTGAA